>WNFJ01582290.1_pt1 | contig 10209 bp, 5 predicted proteins | sample 5400461 | NCBI WGS metagenome assembly WNFJ01 (sample SAMN13153349, study PRJNA577476) | soil metagenome | isolation source: 115 cm saprolite on Douglas fir-dominated hillslope | place: USA:California | collected 2013-09-17
CCCAACTATCGCTGCCGGCCCCTTGCTGCTGCTGCGGCAGCAGGTTCATCTGGTCGTAACGGAAGTGGAACCCGAACTGCAGTTCGTGCTTCCCTTTGATCTTGGTAGCGTTGTCGTCCAGGATGCCGTAGAAAGCGTAGAAGCCGGTGCCGTTCTGCGTCTCAAATTGCAGGTTGCCGTTGAATCCGAGGTTGTACAGGCCGGGCCACTGGTTCACGTTGAACGGATTCGGCAGCCCGAGAGCGCAGTTGTAGCATACGGTCGGATCGCCCGTGACCACGTCCATCCGGGTGCGGGTGCCGGTCACCAGCAGCTCGTTGAACAAAGTCGGCGAGAAGGTGTGAAGGTGAGAGAGTGCGATGCTCTTATTCGGCTGAAATGAGCCCTGGGTGTTACCGGGCACCTTGGCCCAGTCCAGCGATGGCAGACCGTAGAACTGCGACCGGTTCGAGTAATTGCCGTGCGAGTAGCGGCCGTAGAAGGAGTCCTTGGCGCCAAACTTCTGGTCGACGCGGGTGGCGGTCGTCCAGCTCCGGTTGAACGGGGAATACGTACCGACGTAGTTAGGGGCGACCATGGGGTTGACGTTCGGCAGCGTGGGCAACTGCGTGACCGCGATCAGGTACTTGTAGAGCGGACTCTGCCTGTTTTGCGGCAGGTGCCCCATGTATTCGTATCGGTGCTCCAGGGGTCGTAAATGGTAATGGCCTGCCCGCCGGATGCAGTGAGGCCTCCCAGGTTGCCGTCCCTCATCGCCTGCGTCGGCACATACATCTGCAGGGTTTGACCCTGGATGGTCCGGGAGGACTCCCAGGCGAAGAACCAGAACGTCTTGTTCTTCCCGTTGTAGACCTTCGGAATGTAAACCGGCCCGCCGGCGCTGGCGCCGAACTCGTTGCGATTCAGGAATGGAGCCTTAAGGAAAGTGTCCTGCCGCTGACGCGCCAGGCCCACAGCATTGTTCCGGTTGGTTTCGAATGCCGATCCGTGAAAAGCGTTGGTCCCGCTCTTGGTGGTCACCACGATGGACGTGGGCCGGGCGAACTTGGCCGAAGAGCCGTTATTCTCGACCCGGAACTCCTGGACCGAATCCAGGCCCGGCTGCCGGGCGGTGACGGTGTTCCAGGAGTAGCGGTCGGCAAGTGCGGCGCCGTCCAGCACCAACTCGAACGAGAAATCGCGAAGGCCGTACGCGCGGGTGCCCTCCTGTCCCGGCACAGTCTGCAACAGCGTAGTCAAACTGCGGCCATTGATGGGCAACTGTTCGATGCGCGCGCGCTCCAGTGTTGTGCCGAGAGTCGCATTGTCCGTCTGCACCAGCGGCGTTACGTCAGTGACGCCGACGGCGACGGACGTCTGGCCGACTTTAAGAGTCACGTCGACGACCGTGCTCTGCTGCGACTGGACGGTGAGAGCGCCTTCGAACTTCTCCATCCCGGATGACTCCGCGGACAGCGAGTAAGCCCCGGCGTTCACGCCCGGGAACAGGTAGAATCCGCTCTCGTTCGTGCTGGTTTTCGAAGTGATGTTGGTTGCTGTGTTGGTCAGCGCCACGGACGCGCCGGGAATTACCGCGCCCGTCACATCCCGGACCGTTCCACTGACCATGCCTGTGCTCGCCTGGGGCCAGGCAGGGAACGTCAACAGGACAGTCGCCAGACCGTAGAGAATGCACCTTTGTAAACCCTTAGATTGGGACACAAGACACCCCTCCCGAAGGCTTTCGCAGATGATTCTCCGTCGCCTTACTGAGGCAGTCAAGCGCCGCAAGAATTAAAAGGTGAGAAACCGCTCAAGTATGGGAACGAATGGGTGTTCCTCCCTGTCGCGCACGCCGATCTCGACCTTAGCGCCCGCGCGCGAATATGCCGCCCGTAATTGGCTGAGCGTGAGTTCCTGGCCCAGGGGGTTGATCGCATTGTGAACAGCCACTCTTCGCGGAGCGAGGGCCATGACGACATCCGGCAGGTCGAAATACTTCAGCGCCGATGGCAGGATCTGTTCTGCGATTCCCTGGTTCATCCGCTCGGCCACAACCGATTCATAGGAGACGAGCATGCCATCCAGCGCCAGCCTCCCGATGCGGCTGTCAAACAACGCGGCAAACAGCGCGGGAAGCGCGGCCGCGGCCCGTCCCACCACGGAAATATGGGAAGAATCGACATCGTTTCGCGCGGCCAGAAGGTCCACCCCCGCGGTCACATCGAGCGCCCGCATCCCCGGCATGGTTTTGCCGATCAATAGCGCGGTCAAAGTGTTTTCGTAGTCTCCGAAGGCCCGAACAAAATAATCCCGCCGGTCGAGCGGCGGAGCGGTTTCGCCGAACCCGCGCAGATCGGGCGCGAGCACGATGTAGCCTTTGGCGGCCATTTGCTCCGCCTCCGACGCGGCCGCGGACTTGCCTCTGGCGTCGGCAAAAATGATGGCAGGCTTACGAGCGGGGCCGTTCCGCGGCACAAACAACAGCGCGGGAATGGAAATGCCGGGTTCGCTCTGGTACGTGATCTTTTCCGCGCGGCATGCCGGACGCGCGATTTCACCGTAGGAGGCGATGGCGGGCGGGCCGGCATGCGGACTGTAATACGTCAGCTCACGGGCCCGTTGACGGACGCTCTCAGGCGTGGGGTTACGCTTGCCGCGGAGCTGTTCGGCGAGCTTGCGATTCATGGCAAACACGTCCATGGCGCCGGGAAACGAAGTCTTCACCTGTCCAGTAGATGTGCATTGCAATTCCTCAGCGGTGGCGACGGCGACAGGCGCTTCGGGCTCGATGTTTTCCTTCCCCTGCAGCCACCGGGTGAACCAGCGGTAGGCGGCTTCACGACGCGGCTGGCTATATCCATGTCCGTCATCGTGCGAGAACATGTCGAGGTTGCCGACCATACCGAGCTTGTCCAGAACCTGCCGCGCTTCACCAAACGTCGCGCGCGCGCCGCTGATGGGAAAGAAGTCGCGGATGGCCGTCAACATCAGAAAGGGCTTCCCGCCGGAGGCGTAGATGTAGTCCGGATAATCGAGGCCGTCCCGGAGAAACAACGGAAACACCTGCTCGGCATCCTGGGGTCCAATGCTTTCCAGCATCCTCCGCCACGACGTGATGTAACAAGAAGGCGCCGCCACCTGGATGCGGTCATCCAAAGCCGAGAGATACGCCGTGTGCGTGCCGCCGCCGGAATTGCCGGTGCAACCCACGCGCTTGGGGTCCACTTCCGGACGTGAAAGCAGATAGTCGAGCGCCCGGATGCCGTCCCAGACGGTGTATTGAGCTACATGCGATCCGGTCAGCAGGCATTGTGTCCCGATGATGGTGTGCTCGACTGTGGAGCCTGTAGTTTTTGTGTCGTGCAGGTCCTCGTCGTACATCTGGATGCGCTCGCCCTGTCCGAGAGGGTCCCATGCCAGGGCGATGAAACCGCGGCGCGCGAAACTCGCCAGGCAGCGCTGCCATGCCTGATGCGCTTTAGCGCCGCGCTCGTGGCCGAGCGGAAAGAGGATCGCCGGGTATGGCGGTGCTCCCGTCTTGGGAAGGTAGAGATTCGCGGTGACGTAGAATCCGGGGCGGCTCTCGAAGACGATTTTCTCGATGCGGTAATCGCCTCGATCGAGGCTGCCAACCGGGCGTGGATTAAGTGGCGTGCGATCCGGCAGATCGCCTAAGTAGCTGAGAATCCGCTCTCGAACGTATTGCTGGCGGGCCTTCAGATCTGCTTGTGTGGAAATCTGCGCGACCTTCTGCTGCCGTTCGTCCAGAAGGGCAGCCGCTTTGGCGTTCAGGTAAGCCGGCAGCATTCCGTGAACGTCACGGAAGACCGAGGAGTCCGAGAGGAAATCCCAGTTGTCCACCCTCTGCGCCATTACCTGCAATGCAGCGAGCAGAATGAGAAGCGGGGTGAAACGCATCTTAATTCGCCTCCAACGAAAACAATAGGACTTGCGATTTCGGCTCCAGAGGCCTGGTCCACACGCCGACTGCATGCTCGATCCCCGGCTCCGGGGCGTTCGAATAGGGACTGTACGGACGCGCGGGCCATTCGAGCCGCGCGCCCGGCGGCGCCTTCAGGGTCCAGCCGTTGTGCCGGATCCATCCACCGACTTGCTCCGGCGACAGAACCACGGGGGCGGATCCTAACAGAATGGATGTCCCGGCCTCGGTCTCGAGAAACTGGCCGGGCTTGAGACAGAGTTGCAGCGCAAGTTGACGATCGCCGGTCCGGCCGCGCGTGGTGATCGCAATGTCGAACGAGAGCGCCTGCCTGATGGGCGGCACCTTCAGCTCCGCGAAAAATGTGCTGTAGGACAAGGCCAGTTGGTCACCGGCATCGCTCAGCTTCAGGCGGCTACTGAGTGGGAGATGATTCTCGATATCCCCAACGCGTTCGGAAAACGTTGCCAGCTCAGGCTGCCGCTTCGAATTGGCTCCCGTTATGATAAGCCCCAGTTTCTCGTGAAAGACGCTGAAATTGCCCTGGCGATCGAGATAGAACTGGTTGGCCTGCGCCTGTGTGCTGACGATGCCGGAGAGGCAAACGGTCCACAGACCGGATTTGCGAATTCCGGCGGTCGCGCTCATCTGCTTCGCATACGCCGCCCGATCCTGTGGGATGGGTGCGGCGGCGCCGTCGTGCCAATACAGCGCGTTCTGCGCCACGCGCCCGAGCGATTCCAATGAGAACGGCTGCGAGTTGTAGAACGAGGCCAGAAACTCGGCGTATCGCCCTCCATCGGGGAAATTCGAAAAGCCGAAATGCCCCCACATGGAAGGAGCCCAGTAGCGATTGCGGTCGTTGATCGTCTCCACGGGCGTTCCGTCCGGCCAGGTAAAAAACTCGTGAAATTCCGTGGACCGCCGCAAAGCTTCGAGAGCCGAGCGGTCGCCGCTGAGCTCCCAATACAGCGCCACAGCCGTGGAGGTGAGATAGTCGTAGCCCGTGGTGGGACCGGCGGAGTTGTACTCTCCCCAGTATCCATCCGGGCTCTGCTCCTCCGCGGCGAAACGGTGCAGCACTTTGGCTGCAAGTTTTTCCCAGTCCGGTTTGGCGAATACCTTGGCCGCCAGGTAAACCGTCGAAGACCAGAGCGAATAATGATTGGGCGATGTGCCGATGAACGGCGATTGATAAGCGGGATAGTCTTGCAACCGCGCGACATCCTGCGCGATGGGAGTCACCTCCTCCAGCAACGCCTGGCGCCAGCGGCTCCGGCGATCCTCGTCGAAGTCATCCTTCAGCAGTCGATACGCGTCGAGCCACATGTAGGTGTCGCGGTGATGGTCGAGGCGGCTCGCGTAGTATCCGGTGGCGTGCTCGCGCACGAGCAGATCGCCGATGGTCTGGGCGTTGTGTAGCATCCGTCTACGGACTTCGGGGTCTGCGTCCTGCTTCGCCAGCACGGTTGCGGCCAGCACCGCCGAAGGAAAGTGCCTCCACGTGGACTGCGTCTCCAGTTCTTTCAATCCAGAGCCAGGTTCGGCCGCGAGCCGCGCCTCCACGCGCGCCATTCCTTCCTCCAGGTAGCGAAGGTAGGTCAGTTGCAGCGGCGCGGCTTTGGGCCGCAGCCAGCGATCGAAGAACCCGCGCCATTCCGCATCAACCTCGGGTCCGGTAGGCTTGTGGCCGTTGGCAGTCAAAACGAAGCGGAGATGCTCGGGTGCTCCCAGCAGCCGGTACACCTCCTTCGCACGGTTGTAATAGCCCCAGCTCTGGCGATCGTCCGAGTCGCCGCCGCGGTCCTCCGAATTGCCGCTGCCGCCAATTAGGAGAAACGGCCGGGGCGCAGCCAGGGCCAGAAGCTCATGATGGTCATGCTCGAAACCGGGGCGGGCCGGATCTGGATTCAACATACTGAGCACGGTGTGCTGCGGAGTCGGAATGTCCGGGAAGGGACGTTGCCAGTCCAGGTACCACGGAGCGAACCAATTCGTGCCACCGTTGATCGCAACATGAGGATCGATCGCCACCGTGGCCGCAATTTCGGGCGCGAAAGCGGCTATATACACGGCCGCCTTGGCGCTCAGCGAAAAACCCATGAACCCGATGCGCGAGCCATCGACTTGTTTCAGGCTGCGCAGATATTCGGCTTCGCGTTGCGCGTCGTGGACCATCTTGGCCATGGGCAGCCAGTGGCCGAAGCGCTCGTAAACCTTGCCGGCCGCTCCGTCGCCGTACGTCGCGTCATCGCGGTAATGGCGAATGAACGACCAGCTTGTGAGAACCACATATCCATGCTCGACCAGCCATTTGCCCCACCATTCTTCAGGTGCGGTGTAGTCCGGCGTAGTCGAGGTCCAGCAAATCACCGCCGGAAACGGGCCGGTGCCTTTGGGCGCGAGGAGGACGTGGTGTTGTAGAAAATCCTTCTCAATGGGGAGATCGAGCGCCGTTCGGGTATAGGAGCCGCGGTCCGCGCTCTCGCGAACCACGGCTTGGCGGATATCCCCGAACCACTGCCGGTCCTGATCGTTCGGTCCGAGCTTCCCCAGAATCGTGGTCCAGAGGCGCAGCAACTGTGGCCTGCGGACGACGTCCCATTCGCGGGCTGAGCGAAGGCCGTCGATCAGCGATGGGATGGGCTGCATTTCCGCGCCGGGCTCCCGCGCGGGACTGGAACTATTGGTGACTTTGTGCTGGTTCAGCCGGCTTGCTTCTTCGATCTGGCCGGCAACGGGGCCGGATGCGAGGAGCAGCAGTGCAATTATCCGGATCAAAGGATACTCCAGAAGTAGACAAGTATATCGGAATTGGGAGGAGTGCTGGTCGAGATCCGTTGCGATAAGATCCAACCAATGGCCCAACCGCGCGAACACCTGCGAGCCCTTCTGCTGGCGTTCTTCCTGGCCCCGGCGATATGCTCGGCCGCCGACGATGTCAGCTTCGCGAGAATGGTCCAGCAGATCGGCTCCAGCGTTGAATCGGATCACGCCATGCAGACGATGCGCTATGTGTGGGAGACCGACCGCTGGTTCACTTTCCCCAAATTCCGCGAAACTGCCGAATACTTGAAAGCCGCCATGACTGCGGCTGGCCTGCGTGATGTCGAACTGCTCGAAGCGCCCGCCGACGGCCTCAGTCGGGCGGGCTATTGGACCATGCCGCTCGCCTGGGATGTGAAGCAGGCACAACTGGAAATCGTCGCTCCCGTTCCCAGCCCCGAGTTCCGCCTGCTGGCGGACTATCAAACCACGCCCACATCGCTCGGAATGTGGAGCGGGCCAACTACGCCGGACGGCGTGATCGCGGAAGTCGTCGAGTTGCAGAGATCTTCCGATCTCGAGCACCTCGACGTCAAAGGCAAGCTCGTTCTCACGGCGGAGAATCCCGCCGGCTTCAAATGGCTGCTGGCGCGCAAGGGCGCGCTCGGCGCAATCAACGCCTTCACGGAGAATCCGGACCTGCGCGACGGTCGCCAATGGATCAACGCGTGGGGCGACAACGGATGGGCCTTCATCAAGGGCAGCGCGCCGCTACTCTGCTTCTCGATCTCGCCGCGCCAATCGGAATACTTGCGCGGTCTGCTCCGCAAGGGTCCGGTGCGCGTGAACGCGAAGGTCGATAGCCGCTACTACCCGGGCGGATATCCGTTGGTCACGGCGGTTCTGCCCGGTACGAGCCCGGCGGAAGAGGTTCTCACTCTCGGACACACGTCCGAGCAGGGCGCGCACGACAACGCCACAGGTGTGGCGGCGATGCTGGAATCGCTCACCACGCTCAATCGTCTGATCAACTCAGGCAAACTGCCGCGGCCGCGACGCAGCATTCGAATCCTCACCATGCCGGAGGTCTATGGCTCACTGTACTACGCACAGACCCATCCGGAGCGGATTCGCCGCACAGTGGCCGCCATGTGCGTAGACACGCCTGCGGCGCCGTATGACCTCGCCGGCACGGAGTACACGTTCTATATGAATCCGCACGTGGCCAAGTCATACACGGACGCGCTGGTCCTCCGGGTCGCAGATGCCTGGCTATCGAGACTCCGGCCGCGGCGTCCCCACCACTGGGCGGAGTTCATGCCTGGCGCCGACACGTGGCTGGCCGAGCCGACGGTCGGGATTCCCACGGTGTGGCCGTACAGCGGGACCGGCGTCCACTCGCACCACAACAGTGAAGACCGCCCGGAGACCGTGGACTCGCGGTCGCTGCGGGACCTTGCCGCAATCAACGCGTCGTTCCTGTATTTCGTCGCCGCCGCCGGCGAGCCCGAGGCGCGCTGGCTCGCCGAACTCGCGTTGGACCGCGGTTACGAGCAAGTGCTCGCCGCGCGCGCAAAGGGACTCGATCAACTCGCGTACGCCGTAGACCGGGAAAGCCATGCAGTGCTCTCCGTCATGCGCCTGGTCGCGGTAGACCGCCGGCCTGCGGTGAGGGAGTCTTTACAGCCGTTGCTGGACGATCTGCGCCGCTTCGGCGAGGACCAGTCCGCCCGCGTGCGCGCCTTAGGAGTTTCCCCTTCGCCTGCATCCGATCCGCAGCTTACCGAAGCCGCTGCCATGGTGGTCAAACGCAAGGGCATGGGCACGATTCCACTCGACGAACTGGCCCCTGACCGCCGTGAAGGCTACCCCTCCGGCGCCTGGGACAGCGTCCCGATCATCGCGCTCTACTGGTGCGACGGCCGGCGCAATCTCGCCGAGGTGATTCGCCTCACGCGGCTCGAACTCGGTCCTGCGAAGTTTGATTTTGTGGGGTACTTCCGCTTTTTGGAGCGCCACGGTTATGTCGAGATTCACTAGCCTTTTCTGTGCTGCTACGCGACCGCCCTCCGCTGTGGAGCGGGACGCCCTGGTTTCCGTCAACGACGCCCGCGGCAACGCACGTGTTGCACGTCGAGGAACTGGCGTCCGGTTTCCCCGTGTGGAAGGTCCAGGCGCGGCGGAGATTTTTGACGTTCGCGGGCGGTGATCTGGGTGAGGCGGCGAATAGAGCATTCCGCCGTGGTCGTGGCCGCAAGCAGGCCAGTCGGTCTGCGCCCACAGGCTGGCGAATCCTTAGATGGCGAGAATTGACACGCGGTTCAGAGACAACGGCTCTGAACAGTGTACAAACGTGCCGCCCCGTAACCGTTCCCGGATCGCGAAGTCAGAAGCTCAGCCGCAGACCGAATCTGACAACCCTCTGGTCAATGCCTTCGCGACCGGTACCGGTAGTGCTGCTGATCTCGCCGAAATCGGTCGCCGTGGCGCTTCCTTGCGGATTAGAAAAATGCGGCGTGTTCGAGAGGTTCAGGCCCTCGGCGCGGAACTGCAACCTCCAGCGCTCCGTCACGTTGAACTGCCGGAAAAGGCCGAAGTCCACGTTGGTGAGGCCGGGGCCGCGTACCGAGCGGAAGCCCGCCGTCCCAAAACGCGCGTCGGTCACCGGCCGGAATGCCGTCACGTCGAAGTACTTCTGCTTCGGGCCCGTGCCGCCAAGGATGTCCACGCTGCCCTTGATCTGGTCCGCGCGCTGGGAATTTCCCGGCGCATCCAGCGAGGTTCCCGAGGAACTCACGTTGAACGGCGTCCCCGAATAGCGGGCGAGCAGCCCGCGATCGCCGACGCCACGTCGCCTCGCCCGAACCACCGCTTGCCCCTCCCGAACGGCAGTTCCACCACGGTGGTCAACGTGAAATGGTGGGTTCGGTCGTATCCGGTGAGCGAGCGGTTCAGGAAGTAGTACTCGGGTATCTGGATGGAGGGGTTGTTATCGCTGTCATCCACGCCGGCGATGCCCCGCGCTTTCGAAAACGTGTAGGACGCGTTGAGCTGCACGCCATTGGCGAAACGACGGTTCAGGCTGGTCTGCAGCGCGTCGTACTTGCCGGTCGCGAGCCCCGTGGCCACGTTGGTTTGGGCCGAGCGCCCGAATTTCGCGAAGAGCGGCTGGCTTCCCGTGCCGCCGCCGGGACGCCCGGAATTGATGTTCAGATAACCTAACTGGCGAATCTGGCGCGTGCCGATGTACCCGGCCTGGATTGTCAACGCTTTGGGTAACTGTTTCTGCAGGGTGAAGTTCCACGATTGGATGTGGCCCCGGCGAAACTCCTGTGGAAGCGTGTTGACCGCGGCCGATAGCGGCATATCGATAATCCCGTTGCCCAGATCCGGCGATTTCAACAGCGGAATGCCCTCTTTCAGCAAACCCTCCGGCTGGAAGGAATTCGGCCCCACAAAGCCGGCCGCAAGCAGGATCGGGTAGTTCGCGCGGAGCGGGCGCGCCAGGCTGTAAGGGTCGT
>WNFJ01447966.1_pt1 | contig 10208 bp, 10 predicted proteins | sample 5400461 | NCBI WGS metagenome assembly WNFJ01 (sample SAMN13153349, study PRJNA577476) | soil metagenome | isolation source: 115 cm saprolite on Douglas fir-dominated hillslope | place: USA:California | collected 2013-09-17
CATGTTGGTGGCGACCTGGCGGCAAATCAGTTTGTAAAGCTGAATCTGGTCGGCGGCGGAGACCACTTCACCATAGCCGTAGTTGATTTCGAATTGCGAAGGCGCGACTTCCGGGTGATCTTTCTCATTCTGGAACGCCATGGCTCGCTGCACTTCGGCAGTGGTATCAATAAACGTGCGCAGCGGATCGCCGGGGAGTGAGTGGTAGTAACCGCCGGTGTTGACGTATTCGAATTTGCCGGTTTCGTTGTAATTCCGCTCCGCGTTCTGGCCTTTGAAAAGAAATCCTTCGATTTCATTGGCGGCGTTGAGCGTGTAGCCCTTCTTCTCGTGCAGATTGTCGGCGTAGCCCTTCAGGACTCCGCGAATGTCGGCGGAGTACGGCGAACCGTCTTTGTCAATCACGTGGCCAAAGATAAGGACCTTGCCGGCTCCAAACCCATCCGCGGGGGCCCAATAAAATGAGCCCCAATCCATCGCCAGCCGCAGGTCGCTCTCGCGTTGCGCGGTGAATCCGCGGATCGAGGAGCCATCAAACGTCAGGTTGTCCCAGCTCTTGATCAGAAATTTCTTGTCGTAGTCGAGCATGTGCAGGCGGCCTTCCAGGTCGCTGAACAGCACCGTCACGGCTTTGATCCGCTTTTCATCCGTCAAATATTTAATACGCTCTTCCTGAATTTTGTGCGCGGCAACTCGTTTCTGACGCTGCTCCTTGGCTTTCAGATTCAACTGCTCCAGCTCGTCATACGATAGGGCAAGAAAGTTACGCAGTTCGTTCGACATGAATCTCCTCAAAGTGGGATAAGACTAAAGCTCAGGAGTAAACTCTTGGGCGGCAATGGACGCGCCAACCCGGCCATAGGGTATCGCGTGGCACTTCCGACCGTCAATCGAAAGACCGAATGCAAAGAAGCAAAGAAATTGCATTTGACGCGGTCCGGTTCGGTTCGAAGGCGCGGCAACGATGCGCGCTGAAGACCACGGGACACAAGACGGAAGCAGTCTTCGAGCGATACAACATCAAGACCACTGATGATGTGAGAGAAGCTCTAATTAAGGTTGGTCAGTATAAGACCGTCACGGTAAGCACGATTGCTGAAAAGTCCGCTTCACGATAGACTGTCCACTGTGGCCCGGTAGTGTAATCGGTTTAACACGCCGCCCTCTCAAGGCGGAGACTACGGGTTCGATTCCCGTCCGGGCTACCAACTATTGCCTCTCAACCGCAAGGCTCAGCTAGCGGGCACGGGACGGAAAACTCAAAACCCGCACGACTTCGATTGCAATATGGAAAAAGCGCCAGGATTTGGCCTTTCGCCGGGGTCCTGGGCGATGGCGCGTTTCCGCTTCGGCATCAGTCCCGCATCGCGATTCACGGCCTCAAGGATTTGCTACTCGCCGTGCGCGGCCGCCACGGGCCGCTCTTCCCTTTGCAACGGTCGCACGGAAAAAAACTTGTGCCGGCAGGGTGCGCACCGTAGCGCCGGGAGCCCGAGGATCCGCCAGGGAATCGAAGTCACACCCGGCACATGCTCGGCAGAAATGCGCTGCAATTCCAGGTTGCCGCAAATCCCGCAATGAGCGTAGAAGAAAGTGCGCAGTGGCAAGAGGCGAGCGTGAAATCGTAACTCGCAGGATCCGCAGCGCCACGGCAGGATGCCCGCGAGGCTGAAGAGATAATCCAGCACCGACCGGCGTTTGGAACGCCGGCAGTTCGAACCGTGACACTCCGGGCAGCTTGTCGGGCTCGTGCTGATCGGCTTTCTCCGTGACAAGAGTAGGCGAAATGCGCGGAAGTCCGCAAGAGAAACTCTTCCCCTCGTCGCGATACAATAAGTTTGAGGAGCGCACATGCCCGACTACACTGCAGAACACGCCCGCGCCGGCGTCAAAGCAAAACTGCCCGCACTCGAGACCTGGCCCAATCAATTTCCCGGCTACGTCATTACCACGCGTTTTCCCGAATACTCCTCCGTCTGCCCCAAGACCGGTCTCCCCGACTTCGGCACCATCACCATCCAATACATGCCAAAGAAGGATTGCATCGAGCTAAAAGCGCTGAAGATGTATCTCCTCGCCTACCGCAGCCTGGGCATCTTCTACGAGAACGCCGTGAACAAGATTCTCCACGATATCGTCGCTGCCGTTCGCCCGGAGTGGTGCGTCGTCCGCGGCGAATTCACCCCCCGCGGCGGCCTCACCACCTCGATCTTCGCCCGCTGGCCGTCCGTGCGCCCTCGCGTCAAACGCAAGCAATGAGACTGAGGCCGTAGGCGCCTCAGAGGCAAGCTCGGTGGATTGAGAACTGACCAAAGCGCCGGCGATTCCCTACGCAGTTGCCGCCGTGCTTCCGGCAGAGGTCTTTCACTCGTTCGTAAAAACGATCCTGCCACGCCCATCTCTGCGTTGGTAAACGACCGGCAGCGGGATGATCGCTAGCTCGCAACCGTCCGTTGCCTGTGTCCTCCCAGCACCGCGGCAAGATCTCGTTCGATCCTCTGCGGCTTCTCCGGCATCCGGAGATTTGAAAAACCGCATCGCTTCTTTTACCGCAAAGTTGCCGCTCAGATATTCTGCAATGTTGTTTTCCATGTTTGCGGGAAAAGATGGCACGGGGCCAGCTAGCTTTGCTTGATAGGTCTTCAGCATAATTCTCTGAATACCGGAAGCGCCGCTTTGCCGCCGGTTTCCATTCCGCCCAGTGAGCGGTTGTCATCGAATCCGATGCGCACCGCCACGGTTATTCCATCGGGGCCGTAAGTTGACCCGACAAAAAGCGCATCCCGGTAGTTGTTCGTCGTGCCGGTCTTACGCATAACGGGGATTGGGAAGCTACTCGCGTCCAGCGCATGCGCGGTACCCGACGGAAGGCGCACCACGCCGCGCAATCCTTCCTGGATCATGGATAGCTCCAGCCTATTCTCCTTGACCGCGCAGCAGGCCACGGGGCGGCTGTAGATTACGTCTCCCCCGCTGTGTTCGATCTTTGCAATCACGTAAGGCTCCGCGCGTATGCCGCTAGCCATCATGCGGTAAGCGTTCGCAAGTTCCAGTAAGGTGACTTCGGATGCGCCGAGAGCCGTAGTGTCATAGCGATGCAATAAGGTTCGGATGCCAACATCTCGCGCGGTCTTCAAGACGGAATCGATTCCGATCTGTTGAACGATCCAGATGGCGACTGCGTTTCTCGACTCCGCCAGCGCTTGCCGGACCGGGATTATGCCCTTGAATTCATTGTCGAAATTGCAGATCCACTTGATTGGCTCATCGCCCCGCGTGGCCACCGAGATGGGTTCGTCTGGCACGGGAGTATCGAGGTCCAGCGCGCCTTGGCGAAATGCCGCTAGATAAACAATCGGCTTCATGGCCGAGCCTGGCTGGCGCATGGACTGCGTTACTCGGTTGTAGTCGCTGTACGTGGCGTCGTGTTCTTTATATCTGCGTCGCCCGCCTGCCTCGGCCAGGATGGCGGAATCACTGTTCCGCAGAACAACCACCGAGCCCTGAATCAGCCCCGTATTCTTGGGATGGCGCCTTTCATAAAGGTTCAAGCCGTTTTCCAGTGCAGCATTCGCCAAACGCTGGATCCGCTCGTCGATCGTTGCATAAATCTGGATGCGGCCCTCCAACAGTTGGTTCATTCCGATATCGGAGGCCACGTTCGCGCCGAGTCCCTTTAGCTCCTCTAGGACATTTTCCACTGCTGCGGGCGCTTCAATCGGACCATTCCCATGAGCGGCCAGACGAATCGGAATTTGTTGGCTGCTCTGCGCCGTCTGTGCGGTAATAAAATGATTCTTAGCCATGAGCGCTAGGATCTGATTTCGTCTGTGCAGTGGTTTTTGATTGTCTGCCAAGGTGGGGGCATACTCACCCGGCGACTTGGTGATCCCGGCCAGCAGTGCCGCCTTGTCCGCGTCAACTGCAGTGAGCGCTGCCAACGGCATGCCGAAATAGTATTGCGAGGCCGCTGCGAAGCCGTAGCGGCCATTTCCCAAGTAGATGAAGCTGGCGTAACGCGCCAGCAATTCTTCTTTGGCCCGGCGCTTGGATCCGTAGCGTTTCCGCATCTCTCCCTCAATCCACAACGAGAGACGCATTTCCTCCACTTTCAGCAGCATTCTGTTTGCGCCTGGCACACCGATCGCGAAGGCCAGAACGTGCGGGAAAACGCCCTGATGTTGCAGTGTATTGCTGGTTTTCGTGCTGGTAAGTTTTTGCAGGAAGTAACCGCGCACCAGTTGTTGCGTAATCGTCGAGCCGCCTTGCGGAAACACCTGCGCGCGCTCCGCGGCATTCTCGCCGCCGGAGCCTCCGAAGTGGGCGAACAAGGCGTGAACTTTTATCTTGCCGAGCATTCGAGGAAAGACGGAAAAATCCACACCCGCGTGCGAGAAAAAGTTCTCATCCTCCGCCGAAAGGATCGCCTGCCGCAGCACATCTGGAACATCCTTATATTGGATGATTTCCCGGCGTTCCCTCCCTAATTCAATGAGGACGTGGCCATTCGCATCGTAGATGTGGCCCATGGTGGGCGGTTCAAAGCGAATGAACGCGTCTAAATCGGGCAAATCCACACGGTTGTAGCTGATGTAAATAATTCCGCACAGGACAAGCACGAGGGGGACGGCAGCCACCACGGAAGCAATGCGAAGCCATCGGCTCTGCTTGTAAACCCTCCATAGTCTGGGAAATAATCTGTGAAAGGCCTCATGGAACCGTAGAAAAAGTAGCTGAATTTTGCGCATGTGAACTGCTTCCAGCCGGAGAGCGCGGTCCCCTGATTCTTGATTCCCTGCTTCGCGCACCTTTCCGGTGCCTTCTTGTTTGAGGCAACCATCCTCGCATGTCGAGAGTTTGCATTCTGTCCAATATGGGTCACATCCATCTCACCGCTTACCCGCGGCGAATTCACTCCCCCGGCGGCCTCACCGCCTCCGCCTTCGCCCGCCGGCCCGAAATCGCTCCCCACGCCAAGAGCGGCGCGAAAGGCCGCAAACACGAGTACCGTCGCTGGCTGCCCCTCGCGGTAAACGTCCTCGTGCGGATTTCGGTCATGCGCCATCGCACTGCATTAGTGATGCGTTCATTCCTACTTGACCTCGTTTTGCGCCATCCCACATCATGTCCCTATGAGAACCACACTTTCTCTGGATGATGATGCCTTTCGCCTCATAAAGCGCTACGCCGCCAGCCGCTCGCTGGCCCTCGGCAAAGCAGTCTCCGAGCTGGTGCGCCGCGCACTTACCGTTCCGCGTCCCACGCGCTTGGTCAACGGGTACAAGTATTGGATCTGCCACCGGAATCTCCCCGCGTGAACGCGAAGAAAGTCCGGGAGTTGGACTCGGACCAGAAATGAACACTCGCCCGCGAAAGTTGCTGCTTACTCGTGAAGGACAACACGCAGGAGGGAATTGTTGACGTGGATCTCGCCGTTGTACTCGATGAAGCCCAGTTTCCTGAATTTGTTCATGAAAAAATTGACCCGCGGCCGCGTGGTGCCAATCATCTCCGCCAGCATCTCCTGCGATACTTTGGGAAGCACCTTTTGAGGATGGCCTCGCGCTCCGTAGTGCGCGAGCAGCAGCAGAGTGCGCGCCAGCCGCTTCTCGCTGGAGTTGAAGAGCTGGTCCATCAGGTCCTCCTCGACTCGCGCGTTTCGTGCCAGCATGTAAGCGATGAAGCGGTCGGAGAACTCGTGTTCCTCGTGCAGCACGCGAATCATTTCGTTTTTCTCGATGAACAGCACGGTGGTAGGTGCAATCGTGGTCGCCGTCGCCATGCAAATGGACCGGCCCGTAATGCACCCTTCCCCCAAAAAATCGCCCTGTCCAAGGATCGCCACAACGGCTTCTTTGCCCGTCTCGTTAACAACGGAGAGCTTTGCACCGCCTTTTTGAATGTAAATCACACTCGTGGCACGATCGCCTTGGGAGTAGATCTTCTGCGATCTTCGATATTCCACAACTCTTCTGGCTACACCGGCCGAATCGAGAAAGGCTTGGGCATCGAAAGCGCGTTTAGGCGTGGATTTTCTTTTGGATTTAATCTTGCTTGAACTCGCGATTGCTTGCATAACATCACCGCTTAATACAAGTTTTAGCGAGGTCCAGCCAACCGAAGCAAGAGTTATAGTTGCTTCGTCGTTAACGGATACGGCACATCTCCGGCCCGGTCCGAAGCAGCAACGGGCTAGAGGGGTTAGAAAATGAACGTGTCACGTAACGCTTATAGCTGCGCGATGGAGCTGCGGATAAGGGCTTGGTGGAGTCGCAGGATTAGCGAGGGAATGTCAAGACCCGCACGCTTCAAAGAACCGAATTATGCGGCACCCAGCGCCGCGCGCGCTGACCCGCCCACGGTCATTCCGAACGAACGTGAGGAATCTCTCTTCGTCTCACACTTTCCCGCAGACCTTTTTCCGTTCCGCATTTCTACTTTCTGATTTCTAATTTCTGATTTCTAGTTTCTCTTGCCACCCGGTGGGCTTGAAGATTAGGAGCGTTTTGCCCTGGCGCGGGAAGCTCTTGCCCTCTGGCTCTGGTCCAGTCCCTGGCGAACCAATGTCTTGATAACCGCCTGCCTGCTGACGTTGAGCTCTTTGGCGGCGCTCTCAAGTTCTTCCAGCATGGAGGCCGTAAAATCCACGTTCACGCGCTGGATGGGTTTCCTCATCTCGCCGGAGTTGGTGAAAAAGCGCGAAACATCCTTGCCCTGGTCCGCCATCCGAGCGATGCTTTCGGCCGAAACCGGCTTCTTCTTACGTCGTGTGTTCTTCATAGAGTTTCCGCTCCGCCGTGGTTGCTTTCCATAAGGTCACCAGGTGATAGAGCTCTCCTTCCGCATCCTCCCGAATCTCAAAAATGACCGAGTACAGGCGGCCTCGCACCCAACCAATCGCGCGATGCTGAACGGGAAGGTCCGAACGTTGGTCGGAGTAATAGGGATGGAAGAAAATCTCCTGTACTTCCTCGAACCCAATTCCCCGCTTGGGATTCCGCCGAAGGCTCTTGCTCTTTCGCTCATCGAAATGGAATCGCACAAGGTATAACTGTTATACCATAAATCGAGCGAGGAATAGAACGAGAATTCGGAGGAAGTGGAGGAGAGAAAATCCCAACTCTCAAGAAGCGAGGGTGCTCCCGCGCGTGCTGAGCATCCATGTCAAGCAAGGAAAAAACAAAGTCAAAAGCCTCCGGTCGTCCATCGTGCCCCGCTTTTCCAATTTCTCGTTTCTAGTTTCTGATTTCTAGTTTCTGCTTTCTAGTTTCTCTTTTCCTTGTTCTGCGCCGCCCAATTCAAAAGCCAGTCCCACCTGCCCTTCTTGTTCCAGGGTATTTCGCGTAACCTTCAAGGTCAGGGCTACTTGCTAACGTGCGTCAAATCCACGATTTCTACCATCTGACAATAGATGGCCTTCAAGCGATCATCCATCGTCACGAAATGATGGTCTGGGGCGATGAGAGAATTAAGCAACTAACGGCTGAGCTTGAGGCTTCGGGGGGCAAAGCTTCTAGAACCAAGGGAAAGAAAGCAAAGATCGACAAGAGTCGGAAGGATGCAAAGGAGAGGGCGGACCTTGCGCTCCGAGAAGTTTCCAGTGGCTTCCCCATTTTGCACAGCCAGCAGGTCGTTTTCCTTTGGGGGGCCATCGAGGCAGTGGTCGAAGACACTGTGGCCGCTTGGCTGAAAAACGAGAGCTCCGTTGGCAAAGAACAGAGGCTGCGGAAGATTAAGGTTAGCCTCGCAGACTTTAGCACGATGAACGAGACCGAGCGCAATTATCATTTAGTTGCTGAGCTACGGCGCGAACTTAGGCCGAGCCCTCGGAGCAGTATTGAAGTGTTTGAATCGATTCTGCACCAGTTTGGGCTCCAGGGAGCCATGGATGCACAGCTCAAACGCAATCTCATAGAACTCGAATATGTAAGAAACATTCTGTTGCACCGACGCGGGATTGTCGATTCGAGATTCCTCGAGGGCTGCCCGTGGATGACGGCCAAGATCGGAGCGGCCCTAGTTCCTAATGAGGAATCCGTCCGAAGATACACAGGTGCTGTGTTGGATTACTATGAACTTCTTCTCGAAAGGGTCGAGCGGTACTTCGAGTCGAAATCTAAGACGACAGGGAGCCTGGCGGGTGGCACAGAGAATAAAGTCTAAGACGATTCTGGGTGGCGCATACGCCGTTTTGCGTGTGCGGATTTGGAGTTAACTGCATCGCCGCCAACGGCCAAAGGATAGACGGACGATGAAACTGGTTTCCGTGAACACCGGAATGCCGCGCGAAGTCAGCTGGCACGGGAGAATGGTGACAACGGCTATCTTCAAGGAGCCAGTCAGGGGACGAGTGGCACTGCGCAAGCTGAATCTGGATAGAGACAGTCAGGCGGACCTGACCGTGCATGGGGGCGAGCACAAAGCCGTTTACTGCTACTCGCTGGCGCACTACGACTATTGGAAGAAAGAGTTGTCCGGGCGGGAACTGCCGATGGGCATGTTTGGAGAAAATTTTACCATTGATAATGGCGGCCAGGGCCCCCTAGGCGGACAGGAATTGCTGGAAGAGTCCGTTCATCTGGGCGACCGGTTTTCCATTGGCACGGCGGAAGTGGTGGTGACTCAGCCTCGGTTGCCTTGCTACAAACTGGGCGTGAGATTCGGGTCCGACGACATGGTGAAGCGATTTCTGGCCAGCGGGAGGACGGGATTCTATGTGGCGGTCCTGCGGGAGGGAGAAGTAGGCGCGGGCGACGAGATCGAAGTGATTTCGGGGGAGGCCAACGCGGTCGCAGTTTCCGAGATCACGCGTTTATATGTGGCGAAGAGGTTTGGAGACGCGGAGATCCGCGCGGTGCGGCGGGCGCTGCGAGTGGAAGAATTGCCAGAGAGCTGGAAGGAATACTTCCGGGAGCGTCTGCGCCAAGCAGGAGCGAACTAGAAGAGTGAAACTTGAAAGCTGGGTGCCCCATACGCCGTTTCTGCGTGTGAGGCTTTTGACTTTGATTCATGCCATGGCCCCCGCTCACGATCAACCGGGAAAATCAGCTTGAGAAGACCAGGAACCCAATAGGAATAAAATCGCTCACCGCTTTACATTCTGCTTAATGGAGGGGTACCTTCCTGCTACTTGGAATCCTCATTAGGGAGATCCTGTTTATGCAGGAAAAGCGGATGGCGGGACGCCTGCTGGGAATGATGACAATCGTAGGGGGCTCTCTGCTCGCTGCCAAGGTCTCCTGGAACCTGATCCGCAGCGCCGGGTATTCGCTGGAGGGTTACGTCGTTGATTTCTGGTACTTGCTCGTACAGATATGGCTATTGGCACTGGGGGCTTACTTTATTTCGGTCGGGCTCCGAAAATACCGGGCGAGCAGGGACGGGAAACAGACATTCAAACGGAGAATTGGGTGGGGAAGAATATTGATCGGAACACTTCTAATCATCTCCCCGATCAATAACCGGCTGCATCCCGTTCACAGCCGATGGGAACTCAAGCCGGACAACGAAACGCAAGCCTCCGCCATGAAAGCTACGGAAACATTCCTAAACTTTCTCATGCCGTTTCTGGGTGCGGGGCTCATCGCTGCGGGAGTTCGGGTACGCTTCAGGAAGCCCGCTGAAGCGAAGGTGGATTTGGAGGACCTCCCCACCACCCAATCTGAACCCAAGTGAAGAAGTTTCCAAGGTTCGCCAGGCTCTTTTCTTTCCAATTTCTGTTTCCGCTCTTCACTTTCGACCACTACCACCTAAGAACTGAAAACTCTCTTCACTCCGCTAACCTCTGCCCCGCCAATCACTTCCGAATTACCTTCAACTTTATCTTGACAGGTATGGTACCTTAATGCTAACATCTTGTGTGATTTTTAGCTGCCAGTCTGACCGTTCCGCCCTGTTTTCCCGCCTTCCCGCAACTTCACAAGTAACAAAATCTCCCGTCGTCCATCCTCTTTCTGCTCAGCCACTTACAAAATGCTTTTCGCGCAACTCCCTTGTCTTGATAAAGATCCATCTTTCATGGGGGGTGTACGAGTCCGTGTGGCAACTTTGTTGCCTTGGCGAGTTTTTGGTGATTTCCATGATGCATTTGCATTCCAGTGAAGTTGTAACCCGGTGCGGTTTGGATTTCCTCTGCGCGGGGTATTTTCAGTGGGGACTGAGCCGCCACATGCGCGTCAGGTTCAACGCCGTCGTTGCCAAGGCAAACT
>WNFJ01555210.1_pt2 | contig 10208 bp, 6 predicted proteins | sample 5400461 | NCBI WGS metagenome assembly WNFJ01 (sample SAMN13153349, study PRJNA577476) | soil metagenome | isolation source: 115 cm saprolite on Douglas fir-dominated hillslope | place: USA:California | collected 2013-09-17
CTCCCTGCCTCCGCCACGGGTGTTTATGCGGAGCAGGAAACCAAACGGCTCACTGGGGCTTTCAATTCCATGTTCCATTCCCTCGCGGAATGCCGTCCAGGCTTGCTTTATCGTGAGCGCAACCCGGAAAAACTTCCTGGTATCTATGAATTTCCCCGCGAGCTTCAAAAGCGCATTGCCATCGCCACGCAGTTCCTCGTGGACCTTTGCCGCCCAAGCCATCTCCGCACCAGCGCCTTCCTCCGCGGATTCTATTTCACGGGAATCCGGCAGGTGGAGGCCGCGAATCCTCTTGGCGGCACGGTGCTGGCCTCGAAGACTTCCGTCATGCAAGCGCGCCCATTTTCAGCCAATGCCACTTCGCTGATGCGCGCGGATGATCTTACCAAGACACAGTCGCAGGGCTGGCAAACTGCAACGGTCAGTGGCTCCGCTGGAGAATCCCGGAGAACAACGCAGTGGCTGTTTCTCAGCCATATCTTCAGCCATGTCATTTTGCAGGACCGTGCCGCCCTGGGAGCCAGCGGCGCCAGCTCGCGTGCCAATGTTTTGAAGCGCGTGCTCCTGGCGGCCGTCGCTGCGATTGCGGTCATCTGGTTTTTCGGCATGATCATTTCATTTTTCGGGAATCGAGCGCTGGAACAGGAAGTCCGCAGCGCGGCGGAGGCCATTGTCTCCATCAAGGCACAAGCTCCGTCGATGGCTTCGCTCGAAGATCTGCGGCGCCTGGATGCCGCGCGTGAGCAGCTTCAGAGGCTCACTGAGTACCGCCACGGAACGCCTTTGCATTTGCGCTGGGGACTCTACAGCGGCAACGAAATTTACGATGATTTCCGCAATTTGTACTTCACGCGCTTCAGGCAACTCTTGCTCGGTGGAGTGGAGACGGGCCTGGGTGAATCGCTGAGAACCTTGCCTCCCGCCGCGAGCCCCAGCGACGAGTGGCAGAGACCCTACGAATCTCTCAAAGCCTATCTAATTACCACTTCGAACTCCGATAAGAGTACGCGCCAATTCCTTTCGCCTGTTTTGATGAATCGATGGCTGGGCAACAGTGCTGTGGAAGAGCAGCGCCAGCAGCTTGCTCGCGCGCAGTTCGACTTTTACGCCGATGAGCTTCGGGCGGAAAATCCTTTTTCGCTTCCGGAGGATTCGTTCGTCGTCCAACCCGCTCGCAGGTTCTTAAATAGCTTCGCTACCGGGGCCCAACTTGTCTATCAAAAGATGCTGGTCAAGGCCAATCAGGCTGTTCCCAGCTTCAATTTCCTGCAGCGGTACCCGGAAGCGAAGGACGTTGTGGCCGAAACGAAGATCATCGATGGCGCTTTTACCGGCGCCGGATGGAAGGTGATGACCGACGCTATTTCCCACCCCGAAAACTATGCGGGCGGGGATGACTGGGTCCTCGGAACGGCGACGGGGACGCGCACCACCCAAAATGTCTCGCCGCAGGACGTCCGCGCTCTTTACGAAGCCGACTACAAGAAACAGTGGCGTGAGTTTCTGGGTGGCGCAACTGTGCGACACTTTGTCGGTCCGCAGGACGAATCCAGACAGCTTGAGAAACTCACGGGCAACAGGTCGCCACTTCTTGCACTTCTGTGCGAGATTTCACAGAATGTAGCGGATGCCTCTCCTGAAATCGCGGTGGCATTCCAACCGGTTCAGGAAGTCGTGGCTGCAAAACCCACCCCCCAATCCTGCCGCGAACAGTTAAAGCAGCCATCTAATGATGTCTACACAAATGCTCTGGTGGCAGTGAAGTTCTGCCTCGATAGCTACTTGACGATGCCGGCCCAACCCGGAGTTACTCCCGACCCCCGCCAAGCCAAGCTCAACGAGTGTAGCAATCTATCGTTGCAAGCCAGGAATGTCGCGAGGACGCAGGTCGTGAAGACTAACGACCCTACATGGAAGGTGGACACCACAGTCATCAGCCTGCTGCTCGCTCCTACGGCCCCACCACCTAATCCTCAACCTCCGGGCGGTCCAACCGGGGTGCCGCAGTTCTGCAGCGCCTTGCTGACTCTCGGCGCCAAATTTCCTTTCGATCCAAATTCGCATCAGAGTGCCACTCTGGCCGAGTTTAACGGGGTCTTTCAGCTAGGCACTGGTGCCGTTTCAAAATTTCTTGATGCCAATAAGGCAGTATTCGAGTTGCAGGGCTCCCAATACGTGCAAAAGAGCGGCAAGACGAACTATTCTCACCTGATTAATCAGGCCGCCAGCATCCAACGCGCTCTCTACTCGGGCAACCCGATCCAACCACAATTCCAATTCACTCTTAGGGCCCGCGCGCCCGAGGGTGAAACAAGCGAGGTCGTGACAATCGATGGTCAGGACTTGAAATTGAGCGGCGGCACGCTAAAAACGCAGACTTTCACGTGGCCGGGGAACCAAGCCGGGGCGACCCTCACGCTGAATGGCATGAGCTACGGACAATACCCCGGACCGTGGGGTACGTTCCAGTTCTTCCAAGACTACAACTGGATGCCCACAGCAACGGGTTTCCATCTTGAGTCGACACTTCGCGGGATGGGCGGTCAGACTGTGCAACTGAATGGCAAGAATGTCGTTGTTCAGTTCGATTTGGATTCCGCGGGAGTTCCCCTCTTCCAGCGAGGTTTCATTTCAGGATTGAGATGCCCTCGAGGGGCCAAGTAATTGTACTGATTGCCCTCCACGACTTGCTGCGCCGCCTATTGGACGGCTTGCCTTCGGCTTCCCGAATACTTAAGGCCTCCTTGAAGGAATCAAGAATCAGGAGGAGCCCGCCAATGTAGTTGCGCGTGTTGCCCAGATCCGTGCGTGCTCTTCCTGTCACGCGTATGGGCTGCGACATTCGCGTCGCGAATGGCAAGAGCCCTATTTGTCGTACGAGGGCACCGCATTGGGGTCGCCGCGCTTACCGAGAATATAGCCGGTATCGCCATAATTTTAAGTGATGTAATAACGTGCGCCGAGATAGTCGGATGAGCCGCCAGTTGCGCTTCATCGATCGCTAGAGCTTGACGATAATGGGCCAGCGCTTCGTCGAGGCGATACGCGCCTCGCGAAGGATGACGGCCATGTCCCCGCAGGGTGGCCGCAACGCTCACAGCCTGCAGCCACTCTGGCTTTGTTCCGAGAGATAAACTTCGACGAGCGATACGCCACGGTGTCGCGCGCGCTGACGGGAAGATCTTGTAATACGCGCAGAGCGCTCCACGAAGGCGCTTGGTCAGTCTCATCTGCTCGTCACTGTCGTGCGTTATTTTTTGGGCGAACCGTTAGCCAAGAATTGTACTGTAACCCTGAGCCCAATTGGCAAGTATTGTGTATCATCCTTTAGATCAATCACGGCTTCTAGAATATCCCGGTCGCTCTTGTCTGATGGATCGCCCGTGGAGATGCTCTTCCTACCCATCATTGCAGATATTCTCACGACCGACCCATTGAGCCTCTTTCCGTCAAGAGCATCTGCCTGGATAACAACCTTTTGTCCGATAGACACTTTATCTACGTCTCTTTCGTCTATTTCCGCCTTAATGTGCCGAGAGGAAGTATCCGCGAGACTGAACAGTGGGCGGGGAGCGACCGTGCTGAAGGACTCACCCCTCCTGGCGTAAACCCTCAATACGGTTCCGTCGATTGGGGCAACAATGGAGCACTTCCCAATACGTTCCTGGGCCGTTCGAACGCGACCCTCCGCCGCAAGCACATCTGCATCCGCTCGGGCCTTTTCTTCTTGCAATGGAGGCGCGGCAAGCAACTCCTCAGTTCGAACGGCGGCTTGCAGATTAGCATCTGCGACTCCGAGATCACGGACAGCTTGCTCAAAAGTGGCCCGGGAGACCTGCTCCCTTTGATAAAGAGCGTGCTGCATCTCCAGCCGCGACTTAGCCTCTTCAAATGTCGCGCGGGCGGCTGCCGTCTTTTCAGTCGCTATTTTCTTCTCCTCATCACGAGCACCACGCAGAAGCCGGGTTCTTGTCTGGCGTGCGCCATCAGCCTCGGCTATCGTGGTTTGTAAACTTGCTTGCAAATCATCACAGGCGATCTCGCCAAGTAATGTCCCTCTCTTTACGAGCTGATCTTCTTTTACGTAGACGGCCTTTAGGATGCCATCCGCAGCTGCCCCTACCTGAGTCGTTTCCGAAGCCCCCTCGACCCTTCCGGGGGAGGCAAATGCAACAGTCGCAGTAGCACTATCGGAAGGTATCCCACGAGCTTGCACCGAATTCCTGTTCCGTGTACTCCCCAGGAACGCGACAGCCACAGTGACCAAGAAGATCGCGGAGCCACCAATGCCCCATCTGCTGCGGGCCGTCATAGATTCTTCTCCTCTTGTTCTACTTGGCCGTCACATAGAGAGATTGCACGATCGGCGAATTCCCGCCAACGCGGATCGTGGCTCACGACCACAACAGTTTTTCCATGTTCGTCAACTTGATTCCGAAGAATTTGACAGATATTCCTTCCCGCTTGAGCATCCAGAGATGCGGTCGGCTCATCCGCGAGAAGAATCGGAGGATTACCCGCAAGCGCTCTTGCAACGGCGACCCGCTGTCTTTCTCCCGGACTGAGTTCATTAGGCTCTTGGTTGCATTTATCACCCAGACCGAATTGATCCAGCAGGTGTCGCGCCATTTCCAATCGCTGAGACTGCCTCGGGTCGCGAAGTTCGAAACCAAGCGCAACATTGTCGATCGCCGAGAGAGAGTGGAAGAGGCGGAATGCTTGAAACACGAAGCCGATTTTCTTTTGGCGAATGGCGGTCTTCTCTGTTTCGGTTAGCTGGTTCACCGTGACATCATCCACGAACACCGATCCTTCATCAGGTGATAACAAGCAGCCAAGGATAGACAGCAACGTCGTCTTCCCGCTCCCCGAAGGACCCATGACCAAGGAAAGCGTACCGCGCTCGAACATAAGTGAAACTCCGCGCAACGCACAAACACGCGCGCCCCCTTTGCCGAATGAGACACTTGCACGCTCGACGCCCAGAAAATGACTGGAACTTACATCATGGACAGTGAGACCAGGTTCTAACTGATCCTCAGTGGCTAACGCCTCAGGATTGGCAGCGCCTTTCGGCAGATCTACGTCGACTGCGCTCGAAGCAAGCTCCGCTGAGTCTTCACAGACGGTATTCATGAGGTGACTTTTAGGCACGGAACACCCTCCCAGGCTCTACGGTAAGAGCATTCCGAACCGAAGCGATGGATGCCAATGAACACATGGTCATACTTGGCAGGACCATTACAGCCGGCAACCACCAGGGCATGTAGATCCAAGGAATCAGCGACTTTGCATAATTGATAACCGGAATCACCGTGAAGAGCCCCAGAATGCTGCCGACTGCACCACAGAGCAGGGCCTGAGTGAGGACGATGCGCGCCACGAGCGACTTGGGCGCTCCTAAGGCTTTCAAGGTCGCGTATTCCTCGATGTTCTCCATCGTGTTCGCGTAGATGGTTTGAGAAACAACAACCAGCCCGATCAAAAAGCCCAAAACCGCGGCGGTCAGAATCGCGCCGCCAGCCCCCGTTTTTATCGTCCAATACATTCGAGATTTGTGAGCAAATTCGTCCCTAGTCAGTACGTCGACCTCCGGTAGCCGTTCCTGCAGGCTTTGTTTAACATCCGAAACGGAGGAGCCCTCGCTGACTCGCAAGACGATGTACATGGCGTCCTCAGGTCCGAAACCCAAGTACCGGATCGCATTGCGATACGAAGTAAACAAGAAAGGGACGCCGAGGAATGCGCCATAACCTTCGACCTGGCGCTCGATACTCGCGCGGTGACGATTAATTTCAACTTCTGTCGGCAATGCCGACACCGCAATCAGGTCCCGATCGCTCACGTCGTAGAGAACCGCGTCAGGAGATACCTCTGCGGCCAACCCGGGCACATCGGGAACTGGGAAGCGCTTTCCTACATTAGGGTCCGCTCCGACCAAGGCAACGACCTGTTGCTTTCCATTGGGAGTACGATAGACCGCAAACGCCATGCAGACGCGGTCCGCTGCCATCACTCCTGGAACACCAGCCGCCATCTCCCTAACACGGCTTTCCAGAGTTGTTCCAAATTCGAAGGCCTGCACTCCTCTCGCTGTGATCCAGATATCCGAGTCACTGGCATCGATTAGCCTGGACGCAGCCCGCAGGAAGCCGACCAGGAGACTGCCTTGAAACACCATCAGAAATACCGCAAAGGTCACGCCGAGCACGGTCACCGAGAAGCGAGACCGGTCATGAATGATATTCTGCCAGGCTAGTTTCATGGCATCCCGCGTAAGCTCGAAACTGTTTCTCGTGGCGCACGATAGCGGCAACGAGACGGAATTTTCCTGGACGCCAACAAAATGCTTGATGAGATCTTCGTCATAGCCCAGGCCCTATTTCCACGCCGGCTGTCCCACCAATAGCGCTCCCGCTTCCTCCGCCGCTAACGGTTTGGAGAAATAAAAACCCTGCGCAAACTTGCAGCTTAGCTTCTTCAGAAATGTGACTTGTTCAATCGTTTCCACTCCTTCCGCAACGACATCGAGCCGGAGATTATTCGCCAGCGGCATAATTGTCTTGGCAATCTCCATACCCTCACCGCCTTCGCACATGCCGCTGATGAAGGAACGATCGATTTTCAAGGTATCAAGCGGAAAACGATGTAGGTAACTCAATGAAGAATAACCCGTCCCGAAATCATCGATGGCCAGACGGATCCCCAAAGCTTTCATTTGCAGCAACATTTCCACCGCCGCCGAAGGATCACCCATGACGGTGCTCTCGGTGATTTCCAGCTTCAGAGATTCTGGAGGAAAAGCGAGTTCACGGAGCAACCCCTTTATATCTGCGACCAGATTCGGCTGCAGAAACTGTTTGGCGGAAAGGTTCACGCTGATGATTAAGTCGGGATCGGCATCGGGTTGGGCCTTCCAATCGCTGATCTGGCGGCAAGCTTCACGCAAATTCCACCAGCCCAGTTCACGAATGAGCCCCGTTTCCTCGGCAACTGTAATAAATTCTTCCGGTCCGAGTAACCCACGAGTCGGATGCTGCCAGCGCAACAAAGCCTCAAAGCCGGCAATTTTCCCCGAAGCAAGAGATACGATCGGTTGATAGAAATTCCGAAATTCCTCCCGTTCGAGGGCGCGGCGCAAGTCGGTCTCCAACTGCAAGCGAGCCATTACACTCGCGCGCATATCTGCATCGAATACTTCGTAACGGGCCTTGCCAAGAGACTTTGCCCGGTACATAGCGGTGTCAGCATCTCGCAAGATTTCTTCGGGTTGCTCGTAGGCGGGATTACTCAAAGCAATTCCGATGCTCACCGAAGTAAATAACTCTTTGCCCCCTAAGATGAACGGGGAAGCCAGTGACTTCATAAGCCGCTCGGCGGCTCGCTTCGCATCGTTCGGATCTTTGAGATCATCAAGCAGGACGGTAAATTCGTCTCCACCTAGCCGCGCAACAGTGAAGGATTCACCCAAACGCGCAACCGTGTCGGTGGACCTCAGGCACTTCTCCAATCTGTTAGCGACACCGAGCAAGAGTTGATCCCCGATCAGGTGGCCGACACTATCATTGATCATCTTGAACCCATCAAGGTCCAGGAAGAGAACCGCAAACAAATGGTCTTTGCGGCGCCTCGCATGTTTGATGACGCGTCCGAGTCTATCAATGAATAGCAAACGATTAGGTAAACCCGTCAGCGGATCGGAGACCTTTCCTTCGGTGATGTCGGTCTGCGATCCGGCCATTCGCAAAGTTTTTCCCGAAGCGTCACGAACTCCCAGCCCTCTGCTCAACATCCAACGGAACGATCCGTCCTTATGCAGCACCCGATGCTCGCTCTCAAAATGGGGAGTCAAACCTTTTTGGTGAGCGATGATCTCCTGTTTGACCCGTTCTCGATCCGCGTCATGAATCCGGCCGAACCATTCTTCCGGTTTGTCCCCGATTTCGCCCTCCTGACAGCCCAACATGGCCTTCCAGCGAGGCGAGTAATGCACAAAGTTAGTAAGAACATTCCAGTCCCAAAGGCCATCGTTGGCGCCTTGAGCCGCCAAGGCATAGCGCTCCTCACTCTCCCTCAATGCTTCCTGTGCCCGTTTGTGTGATAGCTGGGTGCCTATGCGTGCGACAGCAACAGGAAAGTCAATCGGCTTGGTCAGATAATCGTTGGCTCCCAAGTCCAGCGCCCTCACGATATCGTCACTCTGGTTCTTTGCGGTCACCATAATGACCGGCAGTTCGATCGGAGAGTAAGCCTCACGCAGCGTTTTTAGTGCATCAAGGCCGCTAATTTCCGGCATTTCGATATCTAAAAGCACCAGATCGACACCGTCTTGCTTGACGCGTTGCAGCAACTGCCGCGCGCTTTCCGCCAGCCCGATCTCGTAGCCTTTCCGTGCCAGCCTGCGGGCAAGCATGTCCCGGTTCATTTCATTGTCATCTACGATGAGTAATCTGCTCGTATGTGTTTTCATGAGACTTTCTTTGCGACCAGTAAATTCTCAATCTTCTCGCTCAAACGGCTAAAATCGACCGGCTTGGTGTCATAGTCATCGCAACCGGCATCAATCGCCTTTTCCCGGTCGCTTACCATGGCGTGAGCGGTCAGCGCGATGATGGGGATGTGGCGAGTAGATGCGTTGGCCTTCAAGAGGCGAGTAACTTCCCAGCCGTCCATTGCCGGAAGACTTATGTCCATAAGAATGAGGTCAGGTGCTTCCGAACACGCCAATGTATGACCTCTTTCGCCGTCCTGTGCCGTCACGACGGTATAACCTCTCTTCTGCAGCCGCCTGGAGAGCATGTCCCGATTCATTTCGTTGTCTTCGACTAGCAGGATCTTCGGCATGTCAGTTTCTCCTAGTCTTGGGAACCCTACTTCCGACAGTCTTGCGGCCGGCTGGACCCTCTGCAACATAGGAAAAGGGGACCGTACTGGCGTCCGTGATAGTAGAAGAGCGAGCGACACGGTGCTTTTCTACAAGAACAGCAAGACGGTCCCGGTCGACCGGCTTGATAAGATAATTCGAGGCTCCCATGTCCAGGCCCATGGCCTCATTGTCGACGACGGTGACCATAATGACCGGAATCTCCGCCAACTTGGAATCGCTCTTGAGCTTGTTTAAAACGGTCCATCCATCGCAGTCAGGCATAACTACATCAAGCGTTATAAGTAGCGGATCAACTTGCTTCGCAAGGCGAAGGCCTTCTTCTCCGTTCGCGGCCGCGACCACGTGGAAATCCAGTTTTGTCAGGAAGCGCGACATCAGGTCTCGGACCGACGGGTCATCGTCTATCACCAGAATCGTTTCCAGGCCGGTTTTCGTCTCGGACGATGCCGCCGGGACCTTGCTGGCACGATTTGACGGCGCGGACTCAGCTGTCTCGATAACGACTTGCGCGGGCAGCCGGACCGTAAAGGTGGCTCCCTGACCGGACTCACTCTCGACCCAGATTTGCCCTTTCATCAGTTGAACGAAGCGGTGCGTAATGGCGAGTCCTAGGCCCGTCCCGCCATACTTGCGGGCAATTGAGGCATCCGCCTGGGCAAACTCTTGAAACAAGTTTTCCTTTTGCTTGGCAGAGATGCCAATCCCGGTGTCCCGCACCTGGAATTGAATCCACTCTCGATTCTCCAACTGGATTGGATCCACACTCACGGAGACGCTGCCGTGGTCTGTAAATTTGCAGGCGTTGCTCAGCAGATTGAATAGGATCTGGCGGACTTTTGTGACATCCGCACGCATCGTGTTCACGTTGTCCGCAAGATGGACTTGAATTGAGTTGCCATTCTTCGCTGCGGCGGGCTGAAGAGTCGTGACCATCTCTTCGATCACTTGTGACACGTCGAAGGTCTCTAGGTGAAGCCCCATCTTGCCAGCTTCAATTTTCGAAAGGTCGAGCACATCATTGATCAACGACAACAAGTGTTTCCCGGCCCCCTGAATTTTTCGGAGGTCCTGGACATTCTCGATCTTGCCTGTGTCCCGGGTTTCCTCTTCTAGCATTTCGCTATATCCGATGATGGCGTTGAGAGGAGTGCGCAACTCGTGGCTCATATTCGCGAGAAATATGCTCTTGGCCCGGTTGGCCTCCTCGGCTGCATGTTTTGCCTTGAGCAGTTCTTCCTGGGCCTGTTTGCGCTGAAATACTTCTTCCTCCAGCTCTTGCGTGCGGGTCTTCAACTCACCATTAGTGCTCTGCAGCGCGGTA
>WNFJ01632240.1_pt1 | contig 10208 bp, 4 predicted proteins | sample 5400461 | NCBI WGS metagenome assembly WNFJ01 (sample SAMN13153349, study PRJNA577476) | soil metagenome | isolation source: 115 cm saprolite on Douglas fir-dominated hillslope | place: USA:California | collected 2013-09-17
GACGTTAAAGAAGCCACTGCTGGTATCAATGGATCTTCCCCAGGTATAGGAGAGTAACGTCTGCAAACCATTCGATAAGCGCCGCTGTACCTTGACCTCAAGCGCATTGTAATTTGAATTTGCAATGCTCTGAGTGTAACGCAGGTTGGAAGATACCCAGGGCATAGGTTTGGAAGAATCGATGGTGGCCGTATAAGCAACGCTGCAAGCTGTCCAAGCTGCCGTCACAGGCGTCGGTTTCGGGCCGCAGGTGGTTACGCCCTGCGCGGTTGTTGTTACTGGAGCGGTAACGTTCGGACTGGCGAAGCGGGCAGCATTGGCCAGCCCGGTGTAGGCCAACCGATGGTTCGAACTGCCCACATAAGCAATCGCAAACATGGTAGTGGAGGTTATTTGATGCTGAATTTCAAAGTTCCACTGATGGGAGTAGCCATCTTTAATCCGGGGATCGTCTGCAAAGGTATTCACCGGATTCCACGGGTTGAGTTGTGGCAAAGGCGTTGGAAAATTTCCGTTGAGTTGGTTGATGGTTTGGACGCTGGCCGGAGCCAGAGTAAAGCCTTGATTGACCGAGCCGTTGAAGGCAGTTGCGTCAGGCCACAACGCCATTTCCAGATCGTTCTGGGCATACTGGCTGCGCGTGGTAATGGCATCGTAATAAAGTCCATACCCAGCATGAATGACCGTGTTGGGAAAAAGCTGCCAAGCTATTCCAATGCGCGGCCCCCAGTTGTCATGTACAGGTGGAGGCGCGAAGAAGCGCTTATGCGCCAATACCACATTGCCAAAATGGGGATCCGATAGAAATGCATCGGGAATACAGGGTGCCTTTCCAGCTACGCTACACAGTGGAGGCAGGACTGAGGCCCCAAGGATTTGCCGCTGTTGGAAGATATCAAGAGCATTCCACATACGGCCATCATCGGTGTGCGGCTGGGTCAAAGCATCCAAACGTAGTCCCAGACTCACGGTCAGATTCGATCTGAGTTTCCATTCGTCTTGTATGTAGGGCGACCACGCCGCGTAGGTAAATTTGACCGGTCCGCCACCGAATACAGGTAGTTGACCCTGGAACTGATTGGGCAGCCCTAGTAATGCGGAGGCTAAAGAAAACCCAGTGCCGTTCGCGTTGCCAGTCTGCGTATCGGAAAATAAAAATTGCTGGAAGGTGTTTAGCTGAATGCGCTTGGCTTGGATGTACCAGAAGCCGACTTTGATGTTGTGGTTGCCCACCAGCCAGCTTACGTTGGGGGTAACGCTCCAGTTAGGATTCCGGCGGGGACCCGGGCCGCGGCTGCCGATGTCAGCGCTGCCTCCGAGCGCATTCCAAGGCGAAGCCAGACGGACAAGCATTCCGCCGTACTTATCAATGTCAGCAAAACCGGCGCTTTTCATGGCCGCCGTTCCCAGCGAGCTCTGCAATTCAGCCTCATGTCCGGGGCGGCCGGCATAGCCGGCACGCACATCCAAAATCAGGTTCGGTTTGAAGGCATGCACCCAGCCGCCGCCATAGTTCAAGCCCACCGAGTCGCCTTTTGTGAATGAAAGCTCTCCGACCGGATCCTGTGTATTCACCTGCTCCTGGTTATAGCGGAAGAAGACATTGTCGTTCTCGCTAAAGCGGTGATCAATTCTCACCTGAAAAGCGTCAGAGGTGTTGATGGCAGGCCGGTTCTGGACAAAATTGAACGTTGCACTTCCCGCAAGATTTGGGGTGGGCGAATAAGCTTTCAGGAAGGCTTGCATCGCTGGGTTAATCATGCCCGCGGGAATTATATTGCCCGGGAACTGAGGGCGACCTGCAACGAACGGGTTAAAAATGTTGCGCTTGACGCCCGCCGATGGCTGCGAGAAATCACCGTTCAGCTCCGCTGGAGTTGGCACATAGGACAAAGCCTGTGAAGCCTTGCTGTAACGCCAACCGTCGTAGCCTACTGAGAAGAAAGTCTTGTTCCTGATAATTGGGCCTGTAAAGATCCCACCAAACTGGTTCTGCCGGAATGCAGCCGGTCCGCCAGGTACAACCTGACCGGGCCGAGGACACCGGGCTGGATTGGGAAGAGGACTGCGGAAGTCGAAGCAAACATCAGTGATGGCATTGCGAGCGTCAAAGTAATCATTGCGCAGGTATTCGAAGGCTGCACCGTGGAAGCTGTCGCCTCCAGATTTAGAGACAATATTCGTCACACCGCCAGCCACACCACCGAATTCTGCCTTGGGATCATGGGAAACGATCTTGAACTCCTGCACCAGGTCAATGTTCGGCAGGACGATATAGGTCGGTCCGCGGACATTGGTATTAATGATGCCGTCGAAGAAATAGAGCTTGGAGCGGTTGTCCTGTCCCTGAAAGGAAGCGTCGGAAAAGGCCGAACCCGGAATTCCAAAGTTTCCCTCAACTCCTCCCATGTTCCTGTTCTGGGCAGTGGAGACTGGGGTAGCGCCCGGGGTGAGTGTCAGCAACTGCGTAAAATTTCTGCCGTTCAGCGGCAGGTCGTTGACGGTCCGTTGTGAGATGACCGTGCCCAGTTCGGTGGTGGTAGGTTCGATCAGCGTGCCTTCGGCTGTAACTTGCACCGTCTGATCGACAGCACCCACCTGCAATTTGATATTGTGGGAAACGGTCTGGTTGACGCCCACATCGAAAGGCGAAATATCGGTTTTCTTGAATCCCTGTTTTTCAACCGAAAGCACATACGAGCCCGGCTGGACGTTCACAAATGTGAATCCCCCGGAGCCGTTGGTTGCCCGCGTGGTTGCGATCTTGGTTGCCTGGTTGGTGAGTTTTACGGCCGCATCCGCTACCACAGCGCCCTGCGCATCCGTGACAACTCCGTTGACCTCTCCTACCGCTGTCTGGCCGTGCAGCGCTACACTGGAAACGAGCACCAGAACGAACAGTACCGCGATTGCGCCGGTGATTTTGACCAAACGCATACGATCCTCCTGTTGATGCCTGAAATTTGCATCTGTTTTTTTATTTTTTACTTGATTGTGACTGGCTTGCATTTTCACCCATGGCCCCCACAACCCCCTGACGGGTGAGCTCTTTCGGGCATTCATTGTAGCACTGTAAACGCTTGCATTAAAATCGCGATTTCACCTAATGACACGTTTTTAACGCGGCAGAACTCTGCTTTGAACGCAGCTACTCTGCCCTTTTGGGACTGCGCCTCTCGTTAATGAATAAGGGTTTGATCTTCCGTGTGCGAACCGCGACCCGCCGAGGAGCCATCAATCCAGTTGTCGGGCCGGTCGCGTCAGGCTGCGCTTCTCTTGATACACTCCCGGCATTGCCCCGCAAATCGTTGGTGCATGCTATCCCGCCGGAATAATTCTTGAAACGCGCTCGGAGATGAGACGCGAACCCGACCCGTTGCGGGTGCGATTTTCGCTGACGGAAGAAATCAGATGCTTGGCATTCAACAGATGTTCCGTCATGTGACGGCGGGCTTGCTCGGGTTCGCGCCGCCAGATGGCGTTGTAAATTGCCTCGTGGAAGCGAATGGTCTCTTTGTAGTTGTCTACGGAGGTGGTCAGCTTCATGCCTTTCATGGCGGCCTTATGGATGGCGGAAAACATGCGCTGGCATACCCGATTGGCGGAGGCCCGGGCAATGGTTTCGTGAAAGGTAAGGTCGTGTTGTGCGCGTACCACGCGATCATGGCGGCTGGCTTTCATGGCATCGAGGGCGGCACGAAGGTTGCTCAGATCGTCAGAGGTCGCGCGTTCCGCGGCCCGCGCTGCCAGCTCAGGTTCGACGATAAGCCTTGCCTCCATCAGTTCGGTGAAGGAGATACCGTCGACAATGATCATGAACTCGAGGGGAGCGCCCAAGATACTGGCTGCATCGCTTGTAAGATAGGTGCCATCGCCGACGCGCTGGGTGAGAACCCCCATGGTCTCCAGAGCTTTCAAAGCTTGCCTCAAGGAACTACGATGGACGCCAAATCGCTCTGCCAATTCCCGCTCGGGGGGAAGTCGCGAGCCAAGCGCCAGGCTACCATCGGACATCAAGCCTTTCAGAACTGAAATCAATGTCTTGGTCAAACCGGCATTCGACTTGTCTGCCATGAAAGAATTCTAGCACTCATAAGGTCGGGCCAGTACGAGGATACTCAGTGTAGTATGCAGAACTGCACATTTGACCGGCCCTGGAATTGGCTGTACCATTTCGGGAAGTCCGCAGACCAGAAGATGCCCAACCTGCCCTGGAGTTGTTTCGCCTCGCCTCCCAAAACGGATGGGGTGATAAAGATTTCGCCGCGGTCATCGAACCGCTGCGAGAGATTGCCCTCTCCAAGCACACAAAGGATTAACTATTTCCCGTATGTCTTCTCGAAATTGTTGCGGCTGTTCAGGATGGTGAAGCTGCCATCGGGTCTGGCCGTGGCTTTGATGTAGTTGCCGTCGCCCGCGGCGCCGCTTTCACCCAGATTGGCGATAAATTGCTCAGAGACGTTGTGGTCTTTGTCTGAATCCAGCGCGGTGTGCAATTGCCACAGGTCCTGAAGTCCCGGCGAATCATGTACGATCTGCCATGCCGCGGGTTTGCCGCCTTTGTGCGGACCATTATTCATGATGGCTGCCCGTGCATGTAGCGCCTGATCCAACGCTTTGGCATTGGATAAGTCGGTCCCGTGGTGGGTCACCAGAAAAAGATCAACCGTTCCAATCAGGTTCTTGGGGCAGGCCAATTCGACTTCTTTCTTTCTGGTCAGATCGCCGAGGTCAAGAAAGCGGAATTTTCCGTAGGTCATCAGCATGCCGACAGAGCGCGCATTTTCTCCGGCATCAACCTGCGGCTCCGGCTCTGACGCGCAGAGCGGATTGAATTGGCCCGCTCCGGGCAGAGGATTGGTGATGTGTTCGCCAGCCGCACTGATAACTTTTATGTTCAGCCCCTTCAGGATAGAAAGCTGATCGCCCGGCTTTACCACCATGTGCTTGGCTTTGGGCACGATGGCGGCATACGTGGCGTAATCGGCGTGAGCAATATCAGGATCGTCCGCTTTCTCCGGTCCGTGATCGATAAAAGTACCGATTTTCACCCGCTCAGCAAGCGGCGCTGCTCCGCCGACGTGGTCTTTGTGGTAATGAGTAATCAGGACATAATCAATCTGCTTCAGGCCTGCCATTTTGACAGCAGCCGCTATGCGGTCGGCATCGCGGCCACCGAATTCCGGAAACCCGGTATCAACCAGCAAGGATTGGCCCGCTGGGTTCACGATGAGCGTGGCTTGTCCGCCTTCTACATCAATCGAGTAGATATCCAGCGATTTTTTAGGGGCTGCAAAGGCAGCGGTTGCCGTCAGGAGAAGAGAGCAGAAGAGCAAAAATGTGCGACGCATGGTGAGAGGAATCCTATCATGCAGGCGCTTGCGTCGGAAGATCTAAGGTTCACCAGGCTTCCCTTCTCAGCGAGCTTAGAGCGGTTGATGGATCCCGCAAGCACCGGTTGCCGGAAACAGGTCAGGAATAGTTATCGGGGCGCGGTTGTTCTGCCTGGCAGCAGACTCAACCACGCCCTCTGAGGTCATTGGTCCGCACTCCAATAACCCCAAACTGAATGACCTTGTTCGCAACTTGTTCATGTTTTGATCAACTACTTTTTTGTGCTTCTGAGCAAATGCGGTCTATCGCTGCCTGGCAGCCGAATAGACCGCATTCTCTTGGTCTATTGGTCCGCACGCCAATAGTCCCAAACTCAAGATTCTTCCTTAATAAAAACTGCTTCTCTACTGCACGGCGAAGTTGCAAACCTGCAGCGTACCTCCGGGGGCGGTGTTGACCAGCGCTCCCCAGTGATCGAGGCTGGTGACTGTATTCTGCTCGGTGCGGAAGGCAAAGTTCGAGCCCACCGTGATCTCTGAGCCGCCCGCCGGCGTCACGAAGATCGAGTAGGTGTGCGCTGTCACGTTGATCGCCAACCGGAAGTGGTAGCTGACGTTGGGCGAAAATGAAATGGTCGAAGCCGCGGTGTAGCTTCCACCATTCCGCGCCTGGATCGTGCCCGCGGTGGTAAACACAACCAGGTTCGCAAATCCGCTATAGGCAGTCTGCGCTCCATGCGAGAGTCCCACCGCGGCGCTTTCTTTTACAACCGACGGCGTGGCATCAAACGTGGCGGTAAAACTTCCGCTGTGCGAGGGAAACGCTGTGTTGTTCCAGGTTGCGTTGGCGGTCGTGGTCGAGCAGACGGCAGCCGGATTCACCGTGAGTTGCACACTCATGCTGTGGCTGAGAGTGCCACTGGTCCCGTTGATCGTAATGCTTCCCGATGCTGCGGTTGCCGAAGTCGAAACGTTCAGCGTGGAGGTACCCGATCCGGCGACAGAGGCTGGATTGAAGCTCGCGCTCACTCCAGCGGGCAAACCGCTGGTGCTCAACGCTACGCTGCCGGTAAAGCCGTTCAACGAGCCCACTGTTACCGTGTAGCTGGTTCCACCTCCCGCGGTCACGGTCTGCGATGATGGGGATGCCGAAAGCGAAAAATCTGGATTGACTGGGCTGTTCACCACCAATGTTACGGGTGCGCCGTGGTTAAGGCTGCCGCTCGTACCTGAAATCGTCAGCGTGTAGGTGCCCGCCGGAGTCGAGCTGGAAGTTGATACGCTCAGGGTCGATGAACCTGAGCCCGTCACTGAAGCTGGACTGAACGATGCAGAAGCCCCGCTGGGCAGGCCGCTCACCCCGAGGGTGACCGTGCCGTTGAATCCATTGGAAGGCGTAATGCTGGCGGCGTAGGCGGTGGAACCGCCTGCGGTCACGGTGCGCGAGCTGGGCGTTGCCGAGAGCGAAAAGTTTGGCGGCGGCTGGCTGCCCGGACAAGCGAGCGGCGCTTTCGCCACGCAGAAGTCGTTAAAGTGTATCTGTTCGTCGCGTAAAACAGAGCTCTCTAACAGGCTGCGGTAGATACCCCACTTCGGCCGGATGAAGCCGGTACCCGTCTGCGTGGGAAACATATTGATGTTGCTATTGCTGAAGGAGAGAAGGGTCTGGCCGCCGTTAAGAGTCTTGATCACGATCGAATAGGTGCCGCTGGTGCTCACCTTGACGGTTTCCGTGGCCACGACCCAGGTATTCAGGAAGGGCGACAGGTCAGCATGCGTCTTTACGGTGCCATCCTGATAGATCAGTTGTATCTGATCGGGGCTGCCTGCGCGTGTGGTCAGGGTCATGACCGGCGCCCCGCTGGCCGCGGGCTGCAAGCCTCCCTTGATCTGGTGAATGTGAGTGAAGTGCGATGAGGAACGAAACCCGCTGGGCAACCGGAATTTCCACTGATAGGTGATGGTGTCGCCATTGAAGCCCTTGAGGGCGTCCGGCGAACCGGTGTCGGTCTTTGCCTCCAGACGCTGCCGGTCGAAGTTAATACAGCGGTCGTTGTCTGGCGTGACGTGAATATTAAAAACAAAAACCGGCACTCCAAGAACACTGTCGGTTGTTTGCGTGATGTGCGGGCCAAAAGACGTATGGCTGCAATCGGGGTTCTCGGGCGTTACGCCTAGTACATTTTGAAACTGCGTATAAGCAGCCGTGTGGCCGTCGGCAGTCAGGATGGTTTGCGCAAACAGCGCCGGCATACAAAGGACGAAGAGTACAAGAACAACAGTCGGTATTGCTCTGGATTGGTTGTGCGTCAACATTCGTTTGCTCTCCTCATGCAAATTGACATTCGTGAGCTCTGCGCGGCGCGTGGCCCGCGCAAGATTATGGCGGTTTAATTCCGGGAGACGCCCCGACCCTCGACGGTCGGGTTCGTCTCCCAGAGAGCTTTGGTCTAGAAAGTGGTGAAGTTGCAAACCTGCAATGTGCCGCCCGGCGTGGCATTCACCAGACTGCCCCAGTGGTCGAGGCTGGTCACGGTGTTCTGCTCGGTGCGGAAGGCGAAGTTTGAGCCCACCGTTATCTCCGATCCGCCCGCGGGCGTAACGAAGATTGAATAGGTGTGCGCCGTCACGTTGATGGCCAGCCTGAAGTGATACGTCGTCCCGCCGGAGAAGGAGATGGCCGGTGTAGGTCCTGCATACGCTCCCCCGTTCCGCGCCTGGATTGTTCCGGCAGGAGTGAATACAACGATGTTCGCAAATCCGCTGTAAGTGGTCTGCGCTCCGTGCGACAACGCCACGGCTGAACTCTGGCCCGCGACCGACGGAGTAGCGTCGAAAGTTGCCGTAAAGGTCCCACTGCGGGCCGGGAACGCGAAGTTGTTCCAGGTGGCAGTTGGATTTGTGGTCGTGCAAACATTCGCAGGACCCACGATGAGCTGGACGCTCGTGCTGTGGGTCGTGCTGCCACTTGTTCCCGTGATGGTCACCGTGAAAGTTCCCGTTGTCGCCGCGGCGGAAGCGGAAACAGTCAGGGTGGAATTGCCCGAGGTAGCGACCGAGCCCGGATTGAAGCTCGCCGTAACCCCTGAAGGCAAGCTGCCGGTGTTCAACGCTACGCTGCCCGTAAAGCCATTGAGCGCAGCCACGCTCACCGTGTAGCTGGTGCTGTTACCTTGCACCACTGCCTGCGATGCGGGCGAGGCCGTCACGCTAAAGTCCGGCGGCGGCGGCTGGTTGACCGTCAGCGTCAGGGTAATACTGTGCGTGACGGTTCCACAGACCGTTGTGGCCGTGCCCGTGATGGTCACCGGGAAAGTACCAGCTGATGTGGAACTGCTGGTGGAGATGCTCAACGCCGAAGAGCCCAGCCCGGCCGGNNGGCAAACCGGTTGCACTCAAAGACACGGTCCCGTTAAAGCCGTTGAGCGGACTCACGGTGATGGTGCTGCTGGCGCTGGCTCCGGGATTAACGGTGGCGGAAGTTGGGTTTGCCGCTAGTGTGAAATCAGCAGGAGCGATCACAACCAGACTCACGGTGGTGGTATGCGTTAGGCCGCCGCTCGTGCCCGTGATGGTCAGCGTGTATGTGCCGGGAGGAGTCGTGCAGCTTGCTGTTGCGCTCAGTGTAGATGTTCCCGAACCACTCACCGAGGCCAGGTTGAAGCTGGTGGTAATCCCGGAAGGCGAGCTGCTTGCACTCAGCGCTACGCTGCCGTTAAAGCCATTGAGCGCGCCAATCGCGACCGTGTAGTTGGCGCTGTTACCGGCAGCCACAGTTTGCGGTGAGGGCGAGGCCGACAGAGTAAAGTCGGGTGGCGATTGCACGATCAGTGTTACCGGCACTGAATGTGCCAATGTAGCAGTCGCGCCCGTGATGGTTAGAGTATAAGTGCCAGGCACAGTTGCACCTGACACCGAAATGCTGAGGGTAGACGTACCTGAGTTGCTCACCGAAGTTGGCGAGAACGACCCAGTCACGCCGCTGGGAAGCCCGCTGACCGCGAAGTTGATGGTACCGGGGCTTCCGCCCAATGCTGTTGCCGTGACCGTATAACTCGTGCTGTTGCCAACGATCACAGTCTGAGAACCGGGCGTGGCCGACACTGAAAAATCTGTTTCAGAAGCCCCCGGGCCGACATCGGCCGCGGTCAATGGCCGGCGGGTAACGGGAGCGCTGGAAAACTCATCGGCGCCAACGTCAGGAGGTTTGCCATCGCTGGCGGTATCGCGCGGCTGTCCGTCCATGTCATCAACAACCAGCGGGAATGAGCCCACGGAGGCATGGATGGCGGGACTACCCGCACTGATGTGAAAGATGCCGTTGGCGTCCGCTACTAAGAGTGGATTGACCCGGGTCGCGCCGCTCGCCGGCAGGGCGCCCATGCCCGCGGCCCCAAACACGATATTCCCTTCATAGAGAGGATTGACCGGCGTGCAGTTCCACTGGAAGAAGGTTCCGGTGTCGCTCTGTTCGATGTTGTTGGCAAACACCAGGTCTGTCGCACACAGGGTCCGGCTTTCGCCCAGAACACTTTGTGTATTGTTGACCAGAGTGTTGTTGTAGATGTGAACGCGGTCAGGGTTGTCATTGCCGCCGAAGGGCTGCCCGCAAATATGATTGGCGTCGCTGCCGGCGCCGATGCGGATGCCGACATCGTTTCCTTGAATGTAATTGTTGTAGATCTGGTGGTCGTCACCAAAGATACGGATACCAGTCGAGTTCAACACAAAGTTTCCGTAAACCTGGCAGCGATTGCCGTCGCGCAGCTCGATATGAGCCTTATTGTTCAGCAGTGTGTTATAGCGAATGATGTTATCCGCGGATTTGTTGGAGATGGCTTCCGGGTCGGCATTGCAATCTTCGATGAGGTTGAA
>WNFJ01604521.1_pt1 | contig 10207 bp, 9 predicted proteins | sample 5400461 | NCBI WGS metagenome assembly WNFJ01 (sample SAMN13153349, study PRJNA577476) | soil metagenome | isolation source: 115 cm saprolite on Douglas fir-dominated hillslope | place: USA:California | collected 2013-09-17
CGAGTCGGAGGTTGACCAGTTTGCGGAGAAGGTGCCCCGGATCATGACCGGCGCGTACGAGCTCGAGACCGGGATCGAGGTCGAGACCAAGGTCGGGGCCAACTGGGCGGACATGAAGAAGCTCGCGGTGGTCCGTGCCTGAACTTCCAGAGGTAGAGACGATCGTCGCGGACCTGCGACCGCACCTGGTCGGGCGTGTCATTGTGCGCGCGGAGCTTCCTTTCCCGACCATCGTCCGGCACCCCGAGCCGGAGGAGTTCATCGATGCGATCGCCGGGCTGCGCATCGTCGGGATGCGAAGGCGAGGGAAATTCATCCTGCTCGACCTGGATGGCGGCGGCATGCTCGTGGTGCATCTCGGGATGACGGGCCAGCTGCGGCTTGTGGATGCTGATGCGCCCATCGAGAAACACACCCATGCGATTTTCAGCCTTGATGGGGACTCCACCTCCCCATCCGGCGCTGCGCGCCACCTTCCCCGCGAGCGGGGAAGTGACTTATCTAATTCTCCATCCGAGCTTGGTGGGGATTCCGCCTCGCCATCCGGCGCTGCGCGCCACCTTCCCCGCGAGCGGGGAAGTGACTTATCTAATTCTCCATCGCGCCCTCAGCAGTTGCGGTATCGCGATCCCAGGCGTTTTGGGCGATTGTTGCTTGGCACTCAGGAGGAGCTGCTTGCTTCGAAGAAGATGCCTCGGCTCGGGCCCGAGCCTATTGATCCCGCTTTTGCGCCCGACGAGCTGTATCGAAGTTTGCACAGGCGCCGCACCTCCTTGAAAGCGGTGCTGCTCGACCAGGGCGCGATCGCAGGCGTCGGCAACATCTACGCGGACGAGTCCATGCACCGCGCCCGGTTGCGGCCGGACCGCATCGCCTCCGGCTTGAGCCGCAAGTCAGCGCAGCGCCTTCACGAGTCGCTGCGCGACTCACTGCTGATGGCGATCGAGAACCGCGGCAGCTCGGTCGACACTTACCGCGACGCGTGGGGCGAGCTCGGGGGGCAGCAGGAACAGCTCCTGGTCTACGGCCGCGCCGGCGAGCCGTGCTTCACCTGCGGCCGCCCGCTCAAGATGATCCGCCTCGCGGGCCGGAGCACCGTCTTCTGCACCAAGTGCCAGCGTTAGAGCGCCTCTTCCCGAGGCTCTTTGCGATCGTCGTCCTCTCGGTCGCGTTCGTCGCGCTGACGATGGCGATCACGGCAGGACTTTTCGCGAGTCTCGATCACCAGGTCGCGGTGTCGATGCACGACATCTGGCAGGAATCGCTGCACGGGCTGTTCCAGCTGATCGCCGAGCTGGGTGGGCTCGAGCTGACGACCATCCTCATGGTCGGGCTCTTCTTTTATCTATTGCGCAGCGGATTCGGGGCCGACGCGCTCGCCGTCGTTGCATTCGGCGGCGCCATCGTGCTCGAGCTGGTGTACAAGGAGCTGTTCTTTCATCCCGGGCCGCCACGTTCCCTGTCGCATCGGGACGGGCCCAGCGTGACCGACATCTTCGTAGGGAATGGACTCGGCAACAGCTTTCCAAGCGGCCACATGGTGCGCACCGTCGTCGCGTACGGCCTGGTTGCTTTTGTGATCCGCCGGCTTGCAACGTCAGGAGTGGTGCGGGTGCTCGCCCTGGCGGTCGCGATCCTGATCATCGTCGTCGTGGCCTTCGACCGCCTGTACCTGGACGTGCACTGGGAGTCGGACGTGATCGGGGGCCTGCTGCTGGGCAGCATCGCCCTTCTGGCGGCGACCGTCTGGCTGGACCGTCCGATAAAGACCGACAATTAGGGCGTGGGGGATAGGGCAGTCTTGATCATGGTCACGACCGGAGGCCGCAACGACGCCGAGCGCCTGGGCGAGGCCCTGGTGGTCGAGCATCTCGCTGGTTGCTGCTCGGTCATCCCTACGGTCCACTCCGTCTACTACTGGGAGGGCCAGCTGAAGCGTGAGCATGAGGCCCTTCTGCTCGTCAAAACCCTGGAGTCCAGGGCGACCGCGGTCCAGGAATACGTCCGAACTCACCACGAATACGAATTGCCCGAGATCCTGCAGATCAGCGTCGAGGGCGGGTCGTCGGATTACCTGAACTGGCTTGCGGATCAAGTAACGCAACAAGCCCGCTAAGCGTTAAGTCAACACTTAGACTCATGGACGGGGTGGCAACGGTAGTCGACGTTCCCGGCGATTCCAGCGGCACCAAAAAGCGCCGCCGTCGCCGAGCGCGCCGCGAGGAAGCCCGCGCCGCCCTGGAACAGAACCTCACCGGCGACCACGGCAGCCCGAACGGCAACGGCAGCGTCGCGGAGGCGATTTCCCCCTCGCCGCCGGCTGACGCCGCGGTGGTGTCGGTCGCGGTCCTGCCCGAGCTGGAATCTCCCGTAAACCAGGCGATCCTCCTGGAAGCCCCGGCGCCCGCGCCTGACGAGTTCAAGGACCTGCTCGGCCAGGCGGTAGGCCTGCGCCTCGACTCGGTCTCGCGCGAGTTCGGCGGGGGTGACGAGATGCAGGTGAGCGCCCTTCAGAACGTCTCGCTGGAGATCGGGCCGTGTGAGTTCGTCTCGGTGGTCGGTCCATCGGGCTGTGGCAAGACCACCTTGCTCTCCCTGATGGGCGGCCTCGACAAGCCCACCAGCGGTCACGTCTACGCCGCCGGCCTGCCGCTCGGCGAGCTCTCGGAGCAGGACCTCGCGGACTACCGGCTCCAGCGTGTCAGCACGATCTTTCAGACCTTCAACCTGATCCCCTCGATGACGGTCCAGGACAATGTGGCGCTGCCGCTGACCCTGGCCGGGGTGGAGCTCGAGGAACGGCGCAAGCGGGCCCGCCACCTGCTGGCCCTCGTGGGCCTGGAGCATCGTGCTCGTTCGCGCGCTCGGCTCCTGTCGGGTGGAGAGCAGCAAAAGGTGGCCGTGGCGCGCGCCCTGGCCAACCGCCCCGGCCTCATCCTCGCCGACGAACCTACCGGCAGCCTCGACTCGGCCGCGGGCGAAGGGGTGCTGAACCTGCTCGAGGACCTGAACCGGCGCGGCGCGACCGTCGTGCTGGTCACACACGACCCTGAGGTGGCGCGGCGCGCTCACCGCGTGGTGAGGATGATCGATGGGCGCGCGATCGAGCTCGACGCGGGCAATCCGACCATCCGCAAGCAGGAACCGGTCGACCCGGCGGCCAGGCTCCACTGGCGCGACACCTTGAAGGTCGGCCTCGGAAGCGCTGGGCGACGGCCGCTGCGCACCACGCTGACGACGACCGGAGTCGCGATCGGCATCGCCGCGATGAGCCTGATCGTCGCGCTGGCCGGCGGGCTGCAGGGGGCGCTGAGCGCACCCGCGCTCGCGACGAGCCAGGTGCACCAGGTCGAGGTCTATCCGGCGGCGGATGCGGGAACCTCCACTTTCGATGCGGGCACGCTGGCCACCCTCGCGGGGCAGCCTCACGTGAGCGCCGCCTGGGGCCAGCTCGCGATGAGCGGGACCTTCAACACCGGGGCGCGCGCCGGGTCGGCCGGAGCGCCGCCGCCGGCGCTGCCTGGAGCCCTCGTCTCGCTCGCGCCGCTGCGTTCGTCGAGCGTGATGCCTGTGCTCAGCGCCGGCCGGCTGCCGAGCTCGGACGCCGCCTCCGAGGTGCTGCTCACGGACAGCGAGGCGACCGCCCTCGGGTTCCTCTCACCGCGCGGGGCGATCGGGACGACGGTTGTCTACACCGCCGCCTCGGGCGCCATGACGGTCCCGGGCGTGACTCGCAATCCGGTCAAGAGCCCTCTCGACCTCAAGCTGCTCGTCGTCGGAATCGTGTCCGGCAACGCGATGCCGGCGGGCGCACCGGGCGGGATGGCGCCTTACGCGACCGAGCGCGACCACTGGGCGCAGCTCGCGCGAATCAACGGGTGGAAGGGCGGCGAGTATTCGACCATCACGCTGCTGGCCGATTCGGGCCTGTCGGTGGGGAGCCTGCAGCGCAGGGTCGAGGCGCTCGGGTTCCAGACCCAGACCTTTGGAGACCAGTTCCGCAGCTTCGAGGACCTGCTCGGAAAGATGCGCGTCGCGCTCCTGGGGCTCGCGCTGGTCGCCCTGCTCCTCGCCTGCCTCGGCATCGCCAACACGATGTACACCGCGGTCCTCGAGCGGACCAAGGAGATCGGGGTGCTGAAGGCGCTTGGCGCGCGCAGGCGCGACGTGCTGCTCATCTTCGTCGCCGAAGCCGCTTTCATCGGGCTCGCAGGCGGCCTGGTCGGAATCGCCGTCGCGGTCGGGTTGGGCAAGCTCGGCAACGCCGCGGTCGACCGGCTGACGCAATCGGTGGCGGGCACTGGCTTCGACGTGTTCCGCACCGACTTCGCGGTCGTGGCGGTGGCGCTCGTCGTCGCGATCGTGCTGAGCACCGGCAGCGGCCTCCTGCCGGCGTTGAGGGCGGCCGTCCAGGACCCCGCACGCGCGCTCCGTTACGAATAGGGCATCGCCCCACCCGCCAGAGGATTCCGCACGTCTGGCGCCAAACACGCCGATGAAACACGCGCAATACGCACGTTTGGCGCCAAGCGTTCGTTTCAGTCTCCCAGTCCCACCCCGACGCCCTCCTCCCAGTAACTTGAGCAGATGAGGGCTTCTACCTATCCGCTCATTGATGCTGAGGTAGCCGCGGCGCTCGTGCTCGAGCGCACACATTTCCTGGGCGCCGAGAGGGTGCCCCTTATGGATTGCGCTGGGCGTGTCCTGGCCGAGGACATCGTGGCTGCGGATCCACTGCCGGCGTTTCCCTCCAGCGCGGTCGACGGATATGCGCTCCGGGCCGCCGACGCCGGCAGGGCTTTGCGGGTGGCCGGCGAGTCGGCGGCCGGGCGGCCTTTTGAGCGGGCGGTCGAGCCGGGTATGGCGATTCGAATCCTGACCGGCGGAGTCTTGCCCGACGGCGCGGATTGCGTCGTGATGATGGAGGACGTCGAGCTGAGCGGCGACGTCGTCAAAGTCCCCGCCGGTCTCACGCCGGGCCAGAACTTCCATGCGCCTGGAGCAGACCTGCGCCCGGGAGAGCATGTGCTGCCGGCGGGCGTGCAGCTCGGCGCGGCTGAGCTCGGCCTGGCCGCCGCGCTCGGCCTGCCGGAGCTGCTGGTCGGTCGCCGCCCGCGGGTGGCGCTCATGTCCACCGGGGACGAGCTCGTGGAGGTGGGGAAGACTCCGGGGCGCGGGCAAATCCCCGACTCGAACCGGTGGGCGCTGCTGGCAGCCCTGCGCGAAGCCGGGGCGGAGGTCCGCCTGCTCGGCATCGGCCCGGACGAACCCGATGCACTGCGGCGGTTGGTTGTCGACGCGCTCACTGGCGCGGACGTCCTTGTCACATCCGGCGGCGTGTCAGTCGGCACGCACGACCTCATCAAACCGCTGCTTGAATCCATCGGGGACGTGCACGTAGGGCGGGTCAAGCTCAAGCCGGGCAAGCCCTTCACTTTCGCGACGCTGCCCGAGGACAAGGTGGCATTTGGACTGCCTGGGTTTCCCGTCTCGTCACTCGTGACTTTCGAGGTCTTCGTGCGCCCGGCGCTGCGCAAGATGCAGGGTTTCGCGCAGCTTCAGCGCCCGACCTTGCCGGTCCGCCTCGGATACGACGCGCGCGCGACCGCCGATCGCACCGAATACCAGCGGGTCACTCTTCGACGCGACGCGCGCGAGCTCGTCGCGGCATCAACTGGATCCCAATCCTCCTCGCGACTCATGTCGCTGGCCGGGGCGCATGCGCTGGTGCGGATCCCGCCGGGGGATCAGGGCATCGAAGCCGGCGGTGTGGTCGAAGCGATGATCCTTTCATTACCGTGAGCGGGGCAGCCGCGTTCGAACGTCCGTTCGACTTAGAATTAGATGTCGCCCATGCCCTCCAGCTTTCGTGTCGACGCACCCTTCAAGCCGGCCGGTGACCAGCCTCAGGCGATTGAGCAGCTGGTCGAAGGCGTGCGCTCCGGGCTGACCCAGCAGGTGCTGGCCGGCGTCACGGGGAGCGGCAAGACCAACGTCATGGCGTGGGCGGTCGAGCAGCTCCAGCGGCCCGTGCTGGTGCTCAGTCCGAACAAGACCCTGGCCGCTCAGCTGTGCGCGGAGTTCCGGCGCCTGCTGCCCGACAACGCGGTCGAATACTTCGTCAGCTACTACGACTACTACCAGCCCGAGGCGTACATCGCGCGCTCCGACACGTACATCGAAAAGGACTCGAGCCGCAACGAGGAGATCGACCGCATGCGCCACTCGACGACCCAGGCCCTGGTCACGCGGCGCGACGTTTTGGTCGTGGCGAGCATCAGCTGCATCTACGGCGTGGGCTCTGTCGAGGACTACCTTGGCGAATCGCTGGAGATCTCGAAAGGCCAGGCGATCCGGCGCGAGGTGTTCCTCCGCAAGCTCACCGAGATGCTTTATGAGCGCAACGACTACGACCTCGCACGTCTTCGGTTCAGGGTGCGAGGCGATGTTGTGGACCTGGTGCCCGCGAACGAGGAGAAGGTCTATCGCGTCGAGTTCTTCGGGGACGAGGTCGAGCGTATCCAGGAGCTCGACGCGGTGACCGGCGAGATTCTCGGGACGCGCAACAGCTTCACGATCTTCCCGGCGTCGCACTACGTCACGCCCGCGGACAAGCTTCGGCTCGCGATGGTCGACATCGAGGCCGAGCTCGACGAAAGAACCAAATGGTTCGAGGAGCATGGGCGGCTGCTCGAGGCGCAGCGGCTGAGGCAGCGCACCAACTTCGATCTCGAGATGATGCGCGAGACCGGAACATGCGCGGGCATCGAGAACTATTCGCTGCATCTCACGCGGCGGAAGCCTGGCGACGCGCCCTTCACGCTGATGGACTTCCTGCCGGACGACACGTTGATCTTCGTCGACGAGTCGCACGTGGCGGTGCCGCAGATCGGCGGCATGCTGGGCGGTGACCGGTCACGCAAGGCCGCCCTCGTCGAGTACGGGTTCCGCCTGCCGAGCGCATTCGACAACCGGCCCTTGAGCTTCGAGGAGTGGGAGGAGCGGGCGCACGATGTCGTCTACGTCTCGGCCACGCCGGGCGACTATGAGATGCGACGCTCGCAGCGCACTGTCGAGATGGTGGTGAGGCCGACCGGCCTCGTCGATCCGACCGTCGAGGTGCGGCCCACAGCCGGCCAGATCGACGACCTGCTGGCCGAGGTGAAGCGGCGCGCGGAGCTTGGTCACCGGTCGCTCGTCACGACGCTCACCAAGCGTTTCGCCGAGGACCTCGCCGACTATCTGCGCGAGTACGGGGTGAAAGTGCGGTACCTGCACTCGGAGCTGGACGCGATGGAGCGCCTGGACGTCCTGCGCGACCTCCGGACCGGTGCGGTCGACGTCGTGGTGGGGATCAACCTGCTGCGCGAGGGCCTCGACCTCCCGGAGGTGGCGTTCATCGGCATCCTCGACGCCGACAAGGAGGGTTATCTCCGCGCCTACCGCTCGTTCATCCAGACGATCGGTCGGGCCGCGCGCAACGTCGAGGGACACGTCGTGATGTACGCCGACAAGATCACGGACTCGATGCGCCTGGCGCTCGATGAGACAGAGAGGAGGCGCAACAGGCAGATCGCGTACAACGCCGAGCGCGGGATCACCCCGGAGACCGTGAAGAAGGCGATCTACCAGATGGAGATCAACTCGAACGACATCAAGGCGGACGCCGTCGAGATCATGGCTGGGGCCGGCGTCCCGCGCGAGGACCTGCTCGCGATCGTGCGCGACCTCGAGAAGGAGATGCGCCGGCTGTCGAAAGAGCTGCAGTTCGAGGACGCCGCGCGGGTGCGCGACCGGATCATCTTGCTGCGCAAGCGCCTTTCCGGTGAAGAGCCGGGCAAGGACACCGAAGAGGACGGCGCGGTCGCGCTGGCGATCGCAGCGGCGCCGAAGCAGAAGACGATGGTGCGCAACTGGAGGAAATCACGACGGGGTCCGTGAGGAACGCGAGAAGAGCTGCCGAGCTGCTCGCGACCCCGCCGACCGGTTGGATGGAGACCCTCGGGGCGCGCATCAGCGAGTCGGAGCCGGGGCGTGTCGTGCTGGAGCTCGAGGCGGGCCCGAGGCACCGCCATGGCGGTGGAATCGTGCAGGGCGGGGTGATCACGCAGATCGCCGACGCGGCGATGGGCATGTCGCTCGCGACGCTGCAGGAGGATGGGCTCTGGAACACGACGATCGAGCTGAAGATCAATTTCATCCGACCGGTGGTGTCGGGGCGCCTTCGGGCGGTCGGCCGCGTCGTGGAGATGAAGCAGACCCTGATGTTCAGCGAGGCGGACGTGCTGGACGACCAGGACAGGCTGGTGGCGCGGGCCTCGTCGACCTGCCTCGAAGTACCAGAGGGACAGGGCCGTGAGTGAGCGGACTCTGGCGACTTCGCGAGCCTGGGAGTGGCTGGGTCTCGCACTGGTGGAGACGGGCGAGGGCACGGCGACCGTCGACATGACTCCAACGGAAGACATGGCCAACCACTCTGGTTTCGTCCATGGTGGGATGATCAGCACGCTGGCCGACTCGGCGATGGGCCGATCGGTGCGCACGCTGAAACCCGGCGTTGTACGAGCCATGAGCTTTGATTTGAAGCTCAACTTCATCTCGGCAGCGAAGATTGGCGAGACCCTGCGTGCCACCGGGCGGGTGGTTCATGCCGGCCGTCGCACGGTCGTGACCGAATGCCGCGTCGAGGGAGCGGGCGGGAAACTCGTCGCCACCGCCAGCGGAACGTTTTCAGTCACCCGAGAAAAGGAATAGTTGTAAGCCCAGTGCCCATAGACCACATCACGATCCGCGGCGCGCGCGAGCACAACCTGAAGAACGTCACGCTGTCGATCCCGCGTGACAAGCTCGTCGTGTTCACCGGGCTGTCGGGCTCCGGCAAGTCGTCGCTGGCCTTCGACACGATCTACGCCGAAGGCCAGCGGCGCTACGTGGAATCGCTGAGCGCGTATGCGCGCCAGTTCCTCGGCCAGATGGAGAAGCCCGACGTGGACACCATCGAGGGGCTGTCGCCGGCGATCTCCATCGACCAGAAGGGAACGTCGAAGAACCCGCGCTCGACGGTCGGTACGGTCACAGAGGTTTACGACTACCTGCGCCTCCTTTACGCGCGCGTAGGGCACCCGCACTGTCCCGTGTGCGGCCGCGAGGTCCGCCGGCAGACGGTCGACCAGATGGCGGACCACGTCGAGAAGCTGCCCAAGGGAACGCGCGTGATGGTGCTGGGCCCGATCGTCAAGGGTCGCAAGGGCGAGTACAGATCGCTGATCGACGACGTGCGCAAGTCGGGGTTTGTGCGCGTTCGAGTCGACGGCAGCCTGTACGAGCTGACCGAGCAGATACCGCTCGACAAGAACAAGAAGCACGACATCCAGGTCGTCGTCGACCGGATCGTCATCGGTCCAGATCAGCGGACGAGGCTCGTCGAATCGATCGAGACGGCGGCGCGACTTGGCAGCGGCCTGGTGATCATCGCTCCAGATAAAGGAGAAGAGATCCAGATGTCGATGGCATTCGCGTGTCCCTACGACGGGACCAGCGTGCCCGAGCCGGAGCCGCGCAACTTCTCGTTCAACAGCCCGCATGGCGCATGCCCGACGTGCACCGGGATCGGCTCGCAGCTCGTGGTCGACGGGGACCTGGTCGTGCCCGACCCGTCGCTGTCGCTTCGCGAGGGCGCCGTCGCGGCGTGGAGCCGCTCGCAGTTCTTCTATCCAGAGCTGCTGGAGTCGGTCAGCAAATTCTTCGGCATCGACATGGACAAGCCGTGGTCGAAGCTGACCAAGCAGCAGCGCGAGGTGCTTCTCAACGGCACCGGCGACCGCAAGATCCGATTCGGCTACAAGAACCAGTACGGGCACTCGCGCTGGTACGAGGCGCCGTTCGAGGGCGTGATCGCGAACCTTCAGCGCCGCTACCAGGAGACGCAGTCGGACTTCCTGAAAGCGGAGCTGGAGCGGTACATGTCCGACAAGCCGTGCCCCGCCTGCAAGGGACGCCGCCTCAAGCCGGAGTCGCTGGCCGTGACCGTTGCGAATCACAACATCGCCGAGGTTTGCGAGCTGCCCGTCAGCACCGCGGTCAGCTTTTTCGACCAGCTGGACCTGACCGAGCGCGAGCACCTGATCGCTCGCGGCGTGTTGAAGGAGATCCACGAGCGGCTGCAGTTCATGATCGACGTCGGGCTCGAATACCTGACCATCGAGCG
>WNFJ01057649.1_pt2 | contig 10206 bp, 10 predicted proteins | sample 5400461 | NCBI WGS metagenome assembly WNFJ01 (sample SAMN13153349, study PRJNA577476) | soil metagenome | isolation source: 115 cm saprolite on Douglas fir-dominated hillslope | place: USA:California | collected 2013-09-17
CTCTGGAGGTGTTGTACGTTATACAGTTCGGTAAATTTACGACCATCGTCGGGCGTGATATACTGCTGAAACTCTTTCAGTGTCTGCCGAGCGAGGTTAGATCGGTCCACCAGGAAGAGCACGCGTCTGGCACCAGCGAACTTGACTAGCCGATAAATGCTGCTGATAGCCGTGTAGGTCTTGCCGCTACCGGTCGCCATCTGGATTAATGCACGTGGGCGATTTTCAGCAAAAGAGCGTTCAAGGTTGGTGATGGCTTCTATCTGGCAGTCACGCAACCCTGTATGAGGCAGGGGTGGTAGGCGTCGGAGACGCGCGCGCAAGGTATTATTCTGATCATTGGGAACATCCTCGGGAGCCTGTTCTAACCAGTTCGCTAACGTCTCAGGCCTATGGAAAGCAAAGGCGGCATGGCTACGTGGATCAGGATCAAGATAACTGGTAAAGCGAGTCTCAACGCCTGTTGTTTCATAGGAGAAAGGCAGGGGCAATCGCGCGGCAGGTAATCCGTCTGGCACACCGCTACGATATTTAGCACTCTGCTCTTCGACACCGATGAGGGTCTGTCCTACAGGCTTGGCTTCGATGATGCCAACGGCTTCGCGTTCGACAAAAAGTAAGTAATCAGCCGCGCCCTCTGCCATGGAGAATTCACGAACAGCAACGCCTTTACTTGCTCCCAGGTTGAGGCGTTTGCGATCCTGCACAGCCCAACCTGCCTGTTCAAGCAAGGTGTCAATTTGTTGACGTGCCTGCTCTTCTGGCTTCATCCGCCACGGCTCCTTACTTTATTCTTGTGTGGTAATTAATAAAGAGGATGGGTTATGAATCATTTGTTTCGCTAGAACATAAGATCAGTATAACCTATAGAGGGTCTATTGGCAATTACGAGGGTGACGGTGAATCGGGAGGGGAGCGACCAGTATGGAGCATGCCGTACCCTGATTACCATTTGATTTGGATACCTCCGTCCTTGTATCATTCGTCGGGCACTTCTTCTAATAAATCAGAAATTGGAACGCCAAGAGCTTTGGCTATTTTCCCGAGCGTTTCCGTTGTGGTGACGTAGTACGGGTCTTTGAATATCCTTCTGACTGTGTTGTACGCCAGGTCAGAATCTCTCTGGAGTTTTCCCATGCTGATGCCTTTCTCTCTGGCAATTTCTTTTACCCGCAGCCGTATCATTGTTATTGGTCCTCATTTGTGATGGATACGATTGTAACAGTCCTTGTTCCTTGACAGTAGTATCCCTATATGGTATTACTTTTATGTGCGCACTTATAATGGCAATTGATGGAGGGGAAAACGTAGCCATGGCAAAAGAATTGCTCAAGTTGAGGATGAAGGTGTACGTGGCGAGGATGGAGCTTGGGGTGCCTGTTAAGCTGTATTATGCGCGCAGGCTGCGGCGGCGCCTGGCAGCGCACCTGGATGTGCCGCTGCCAGAGGCGGTGTTGCCGGTTGTGCTCATCGGGGATGAGGGAGGGTCGAATATTCAGATTGGGATGAGAGAATAGTGGGTCTGCGGAGGGTGCTCCTGACTCGGGTTTACTTCATCTTTCTGACATCTTCCTCGTTGATGGTTCAGGTACTCACATTTTTGTTGGAGTCAGTAGAGCTTCTGCTTAAAGATTCTGACCAACGATGTGATGCACCTTCACGTAGATGATCACACGCGGATCACCCCGGTAGCGCCCGGAACTTCCATAGCGTTCTGCCAGCGTATTGTAAAAGGCCCCACCAGGGTCGTCGTCAATCCGTTCAACCACACCACGAAACTCGGCATAGGTATAGGGTTCATCAACATCCGTGATGGAGATAGATACACGCGGATCACGCTTGATATTGTGGTATTTCTGGCGATTGGTTGTATGTGTGAACTTTATATGTTCACCATCCCATAAAAACCACATGGGGGATGACTGCGGTTCTCCATTGGGGCCAATGGTAGCGAGATGTGCAAATGCCTTTGATTGTAGGATCTTCTGAACCTTTGGATTATTCACGTCTGCCATAAAAAGCAACCTTTCTGCACTATCTTTACTGGAAGGTCGAGAGACTCCATTCTCTTTAATGAGAACTCGCAACTTCTATGAAGTATTCCCAGGGGCACTCGCACTATTGCACAATGACCGCCAGGTTCATCCCTTGGTGGACGGTACAAAAGATTCGAGCCCTTGGGAATAGTGACAGAAGGTTGACTAAAATTACCGGCGCTCATATGTACGGTCGGCGCCCCGTTTGTGTAAGTCGTACCTGTAGGTGCGCTTGTTTGCCCAATGGCGGCGATGAGAATTGCGCCAATAACCATGCCCGCTACTCGACGGATAAGGGGGTAGAGCACATCCCAACTAATATGGCGAAAAGGCCCCAGTAGCCTACCGAGAATTTCTCGGAGGATATAGCCGTAATGTGGGCCATCCATCAACTCTCCGAGCACGAAGAGTTCATAGAGACTGACGGCATTTCCGATTTTGCTTCCTGGTTTTGGAATAATGCAGTATTCGGTTTGTACTTGCAAAATGCAAGTCCTACAATGAGGAAGAAGGAGAATGAACATGTTCCACTGGTGTGACCAGAAACGGTTTGACCTTTACACTCATAAGGAGAATACCATGAGAAAAGTCATTGTATCAATGATGGTAACACTTGATGGCACCATTTCCAGATCAAACGGAGAAAGGCATGTGCTGCCAATGACGAGCAACACCATACCGATGAGACGGAACGGAGGGAACAGGCGATGAGCACAGGAGGATTGTCCAAGGTGCGGCTCGGCCGCATGCACGATGTCATGGCCGGCTATGTTGAGCGCGGCGACGTGCCCGGTCTCGTCACGCTGGTCAGCCGGCGGGGCGAGGTGCATGTCGATGCGATCGGAACGAGGGCGATCGCAGACCCCGCCCCAATGCGGCGCGACACGATCTTCCGCATCTCCTCGATGACCAAGCCGATCACAGCAGCGGCAACGATGATCCTGGTAGAGGAATGCAAGGTGCGGCTGGACGAGCCAGTGGATCGCTGGCTTCCCGAACTGGCCGAGCGCCAGGTGTTGAAGCGACTCGACGGGCCGCTCGACGACACCGTGCCCGCGAACCGACCGATCACGACGCGTGACCTGCTCACCTTCCGCATGGGCTTCGGGCAGATGATGGCGCCGCCGGACGCGTATCCGATCCTGAAGGCGGCGAGCGAGCAGCAGATTGGCATGGGGCCGCCGAGCCCGTCGAGCGTGCCTGCGCCGGATGAGTGGATGCGCCGCCTGGGGCGGCTTCCGCTCATGCACCAGCCGGGTGAGATGTGGATGTACAACACGGGGTCCGATGTGCTGGGCGTGCTGATTGCGCGCGCCTCGGGTCAGCCGTTTGAGACGTTCTTGCGAGAACGCATCTTCGAGCCGCTGGGCATGAAGGACACCGGCTTCAGCGTGCCGGCTCCCAAGCTCGACCGGCTGGCGACCAGCTACTGGACCGATCCCGAAAGCGGGGAGCTCAAGCTCTATGACGATGCCGATGGCGGCCAATGGAGCCGGCCGCCTGCATTCCCGTCCGGCGCTGGGGGACTGGTTTCGACCATCGACGACTATCTGGCATTCGGCCAGATGATGCTGAACCAGGGCAAACACGGCAGCGAGCGCATCCTGTCGAGGCTTTCGGTCGAGACCATGACGACCGACCAATTGACGCCCGAGCAGAAAGCGGTGTCCGGCCTGGTCCCTGGCTTCTTTGACAGCTACGGCTGGGGGTTCGGCGTGTCCGTGGTCACCAGGCGCGATGACGTGGCAGCGGTGCCCGGCCGTTACGGCTGGGATGGCGGCCTGGGCACCTCCTGGTATTCCGACCCCAGGGAGGAGATGGTCACCATCCTCATGACCCAGCGCGCCTGGACTTCCCCCAGTCCACCGGACGTCTGCCTCGATTTCTGGACCTCGGCCTACCAGACGATCGACGACTGAGGCGCCTCATATTCGGCGGTGCTGGCATGTGAAAATGCAATGGGCGTTTCCCCGAGAGTATGGTGGGTATGCACGAACTTTTGTGACCAGCCAAGTAACGAGATCTGCTAGCGGAACATCCCCCGAGGGCCGATAAATCGGCTGTAATAGGCATCAAGCTAAGTCGGGAAGTCAGGCAGGAGGCCGGGCGAGCCGTAGGGGCGAGGGTGGATGAGGGGTGGGTGGGTGGGCCTTCATGGTCGCCCGTGGGGGGAGATGGGATCGTGTTCTTCCAAGATGGGAGCCCAGGGAACAGGACGCGGGCGACCATGAAGGCCCACCCCGCCACTCCCCACCGCCCTCGCCCCTACGACATTTGATGGGCTTGTTCAGAGCTTGATGGATATGAGGGCCGATCAATCGGCTGTGGGCGCGATCAATCGGCCCCTACGGTTGGCCGGATGAGTTTGTTCATCGGCCGGCCCTATGTCCATACCAGACACATTACGGGGCTAAGCGGCGCATGACCACTCTCGCCAGCTGTAGCCATCACGCACGAATATCTCATGCGCTGCAAGAATGTTGGCCTGCGCATTATAGGGAGAGCTCGATGCCTCAGAGGTGTTCATCCATGTGCTCGGGTACAGGATTTGAAAGACGCCCACGGCGTGGCTGCCACCGTTGGATACGGGATTATACGCGCCGGGATTCAGGCCCGATTCGCACTTTGCTACTTGCAAAGCTCCGGCCGCGTAGGGTCCAAATATCTGATTAATCATGGTCGCTACGGAGCCTTGACCAGATGGTTCCGGCGGTGGAGTAGGATTTGTTGGCGCCGACGGTGGGTTTGTTGGTACTGGCGTTGGAATTGTTTTTACTGGAGAAAGGCCTATTCTTGCCGGGGGAGGGGTTACCTTTTTCTCGTTCGTACGCGTCGGCCGGGATGCGTACATTTTCTTCAATTTAGCTATTTTCACCGGGTCTGGCCCATATGTGTCGCTGTTCAGGTTATGATTGGTCTGCCCAATCGCCTGCGATTCAGAGAGGGCGGCCGCCCTCAGGCAACTTTGTGCGCTGCTGTGTCTCATTGTATGAGATGAGCAAGTCGCGATGCCTACGAACTGTGGTAACTGCTTTACGAGGTTGCCTACTCCTAACAACGATGGAACTATCAGGACGACTACTACCATGGTTATCTTCCTACGGAAAACGCTTTGACAAGCTGAAACTAAATGTTGCATTACATTCCTTTTCGACAGTTAACGACCGTGTTTTACAAGACGCAAAACAAGCTGGGCCTCTGTCCTTCGAGTAGAGGCGCATTTCGTTGCGGCCTGTGCCGGGAAAAGGCTTCCAAACAGGGCGCAATAAAATGCGCCTCTATGTATCCCTGGAAGGACGTATAGAGACGCTGAAGGGTAGTGTAACATAGGCAGGATGATACACACTGATATACGGTGAAGTGTAGCAAGAAAGTCCTAGTACTTATTGGGGAAGAAAGAGAAACAGGGATCTAATGACAAGTTGACTATATGATTGCAAGGTCGGCTGTAATACGTATCATTCTAAGAAACAGCCCATCACCATCCGTAGGGGCGAGGTCGGGAAGTCAGGCAGGAGGCCGGATGAGCCGTAGGGGCGAGGGTGGTGGATGAGGGGTTGGGGTGGGCCTTCATGGTCGCCCGTGGGTGGGGATGCGATCGTCTTCCACCAAGATGTGAGTCAGGGAACAGGACGCGGGCGACCATGAAGGCCCACCCCGCCCAGCCCAACCCCGCTCGCCCCTACGGATGGTGATGAGCTTCTCCTTAGGTTGATGCGTATGAGGGCCGATCAATCGGCACCTACTGGAGGCCGGGTTATTTAGTGAAACCTCATCAATCTATCCGCTTTATGAAGTGCTATACGTCCCGTACTTACTTCGCAGCACCTTCTTATCGAACTTGCCGACACTTGTCTTCGGGATGGCATCGACGAAGATCACATCGTCGGGTAGCCACCATTTTGCCACGTGTGGGCGTAAGTGATCGATAATCTCCTCCCTGGTGATTTGCCCAACAAAATCAGGTTTTGCTACGACATAGGCATGAGGACGCTCATCCCATTTCGGATGTGGTATACCTATCACACAGGCTTCCAGGACCTTGGGATGGCCCATAATCAGGTTCTCGAGTTCGACAGATGAGATCCATTCACCTCCCGATTTCACCACGTCCTTGGTCCGGTCAACCAGCTGTATCATGCCTTCCTCATCGACTACAGCCACATCACCTGTACGCAGCCAGCCATCGGCAAATTTCTCGCCCGGCTCACTATCCCCATAGTACACACGAGCTACCCAGGGACCACGCACCTGTAACTCACCATAACTTTGATTATCCCAGGGCACCTCCTGTCCTGTCTCGAGGTTCATTACACGGAAATCGACTCCCGGCATTACCGTCCCCTGCCTGGCTTTGATAGTGAACTGTTCATCAAGCGGCAGGGCCTCCTGGTAACTGCGTAATCTACCGAGCGAGGCCAGTGGAGAGGTCTCGGTCATGCCCCAGCCCTGGATAATGTTGAGACCTTTGCGGTGGAGTCCTTCGATCAAGGCCCGTGGCACCGCCGAGCCACCACAAACGATGGTGTGCAGCGCAGAAAGATCGACCTGCTCTTTCTCGAGCACATGCAACATGCTAATCCAGATAGTTGGAACAGCACCTGTAAATGTGACACGCTCCTGTGCCATGAGATGTGCTAATGACACCGGGTCCATAAAGCGCCCCGGTAAGACGATTTTTGAGCCGAACATGACGGCTGCATGTGGCAAACCCCAGGCATTTGCATGGAACATCGGCACAATCGGTAGAACAACGTCATGTTCACCGATGGCGAGACCATCAGTAAGTCCGACTGCCATTGAGTGTAGGAAGATGGAACGGTGGCTATAGAGCACGCCTTTGGGATTGCCTGTTGTGCCTGAGGTGTAGCACATAGCCGCAGCGGCATTTTCGTCAAGTTGAGGCCAATCATAGCTTTCTGGCTGCCCTGCAATGAAGGCTTCATAGTCAATTGCAGGTTGTAGCTTCCCGGTAGCGCCGGGAGCCTCGCCCATAATCACATACTGTTTCACGCTCGTCAGCTGATCCGCCAGGCTCTCCAAGAGGGGTACCAGGTCACCATCAACAAAAATGATCTTATCCTCTGCATTGTTGATGATGTAGACCAACTGATCGGCAAACAGGCGAATATTGAGCGTGTGCAGGACTGCACCCATACAGGGAACGGCAAAATATAGTTCGAGGTGGCGATACGTATTCCAGCCAAATGTGGCGATACGATCACCTTCTTGAACTCCGGCGCTGTGTAGTGCGTTTGCAAGTTGCAGCGTGCGTTTGCCCCAATCGCGGTAGGTGTAGCGGTGCAAGCCGTTATCGGTCTGAGTAACGATTTCTTTACGGGGAAAAATACGTACGGCGCGGTTGAATGCATGTTGCAATGTCAGTGGATAGTCCATCATCACTCCTAATGAGAAGCTATAGCACGCCAAAAAACTGCGAATTGAGACGCTGGAGTTCTTCCTTATATTCTAGATGTATTTTACATGGCCTATTCACATAACTTCAAGAGTGACCAATATTTTGTCGAAGCTGCATCTAGCTGACCGCACGCAGGCAGCGATTTACGCTTTACAGAAGCGACAGATCCCGCTCGAAGATGCCCTGGAGCAAGAGGAGCAACCATGATTCCCTGATTCGTTCCTCATGACAATAATCTAGCGATACTTATGGCCTGTTCACTGGTCAGACCGTTACCAGTGATGCCGAGACCAACGCCTTTTTCGGTCCACGAAAGGGTGGTGGTACCGTTGGATGTTGTGACTGTTCCTGTCGTTCCACGCAGGCTGACCTGTTGATCACCACTGGCGGGCAGGTTTGCCAGCGCTCTCCCTTCGGCAATAGTGAAGCTGGTGCCCCCTCTTGAATAGCTGAGGGTATAAATTTGATTGCCTGGCGCACCCAGCGCGTTGACACTGTTCAAGACATAGCCGCTCTGGGAAGTGGGGATACTGAGCAGGTGGTAGCCTGCCTGCTGCTGGGCCTGGTCGAGGGTGAGGGTGCCCGTTTCGGGTGTGGCGTTTGCTTGCTGTAACGGGAGCACTTTAGCGCCTGCAGGCACTACAAAAGTGAAGGTGCTAGCAGGAATGGGCAGGTTGAGCACCAGGGAGGGTATGTCAAGCAAGACCTGGCCAAGACCCTGAATGGTAAGATTCACCTGCAATGGCAGGTTCGTGGCTTTGTCGATGAAGACCTCGCCAGAGTAACTGAAATTACCCTGTCCAGCACCAACGATGGTGGCGGTCTGACCCTGGGAAACAACGTGGACGTCTGACGCGTCGCGACCATGAACCTTCGCGGCGGAGGAGACCAGGGTCGCGTCACTGTGAGTGAAGACGGTGCGTACAATATTCAAGATGAGCCGGCTCTGGCCACCTGAAGTGGCAGTCGGGGTGGCAGTGCCTGTCGTAGCCGTGACCGGTCCCTGGTAGACGACGTTCTTTACCGGGTCATATTGCCAAATTTCTTTGCCGTCGGTGACGGTAACTGAATCGACGGGTAACTGTCCAACCGTTGATTGGAGCACGACGGTACGGTTTTTGTTGGGCGACGCGTTCCATATCTCGCTGCTCACGGTTCCATTGAAGGTGGGCCCGGTAATTTTTACGTCAAAGACACCGTGCAATGTTCTGGCTGTATTGAATTTCTGCGCTGCGGTTGTCAGTAGTTGTTGCCCCGGCCCTGGCGTAGGGGACAGAGGCACAGTGAGATGCGGTTTTGTGTGTGCCTGGGGTGAGGCGGAGCCACCGCAGGCGGCCAGAAGGAGGATGGTTATTGAAAGTAGGGCGATGAGGCCCGACTTTCGGCGCTGTAGGGACATGGGGGGCTCCTTTATTTTCACGTGCATGTGCTTGTAGCATTGTTTTCTATCTGGATAGAGATATCTTTCACATAAAAGTATAACACAGGGAGTTGCAGACATTTGGAGTTAATGCCTGTCATCCTGAGCGCAGCGAAGGATCTGGCTCGCCGGACGGGGAGATCCTTCGCTGCGCTCAGGATGACAGGCAGCACACCACTCCGGTTCGCTCACGGGGCAGGTCTTATCTCCAAATGTCTGCAGGGAGTTGCGAAAACCTTGACAAAACTAGTATGGCAGCTTATAATATTAGCAGATAGTAAGGCGCCATAGAATATATCGAGAGCAATGAAAAGAGGGAACAGATGGAACGCACATTTCGCCTATTGCCAAGGCAGCAAGTCTTTTTTGATCTTGCGCATCAAATGCCCGAAGTGGATACCACCTCGGTAGGAACATACTTGCTCCTCTTATGGGTTGCGCGCGATGTTCTTGCCACTCAACAGGCGTTCTATGATCGCTTCGAACTCTCGGAAGGAAAAATCGTCGTGCTCCTGTTGCTCCGCCAGGCTCCCCACTATCGGCTCACACCTTCAGAACTGGCTGAAGCCGCCGGAGTAACGCGCGGAACAATCACCGGATTGCTGGCCGGCCTGGAGCGTTCCGGGCTGGTCAAACGCACTGAGCATCCGGAAGACGGACGGAGGTTTAGCATTGAACTCACCCGGCAGGCGCATGACCTTTTTGAGCAGATGCTGCCGGAGCGCTTCGATCACATCAGGGAGTTTATGTCCTCTCTCACGGAGGAAGAACAGCACCAACTGCGCGCCTTACTTGAGAAAATGTCCGGTGGACTCCCTGCACTCAGCACTTCGTAAGGTGATCTTATTCCGACCGGCAACGGACTGCGTCCTAGCTTCGCTCAGCCGGTCGGAGAAGTAGTATGTTTTTTTATCTTTGTAGTAAGCCGCCTTAGTAGTTTGAAAGAAAGAGAACATGAGTGTGTTACGACAACACCACTCAGCAAGGGTTATGTCCAAACAGGAGGGACAGGTCATGAACGAAGATATCGATGCCATCAATCGAATGTGTGCCATCACTATCTCACGAGAATATGGCAGCGGTGGGGGTGAGATTGCAGCTCGTCTCGCAAAGCGCCTGGGGTGGCACTTAATCGACCACGCCATTGTTGAAGGCGTCGCAAGCGAGATGGGCACGAGTGCCCTGGAGGCAGAGGCTCGTGATGAGTATACCGAAGGTATCGTCTCACGGGTGCTGAATAGCATGCAATACCTCTATCCAACTTACATGGTAAGCGCTCCACCTGGAGCATTGTTTTCGGACAAGGATTATCATAGTGCAGTGAACAAGAT
>WNFJ01118799.1_pt3 | contig 10206 bp, 9 predicted proteins | sample 5400461 | NCBI WGS metagenome assembly WNFJ01 (sample SAMN13153349, study PRJNA577476) | soil metagenome | isolation source: 115 cm saprolite on Douglas fir-dominated hillslope | place: USA:California | collected 2013-09-17
CAGAAAAGTTCTCTATCTTGCCATGGCCATATTGGTGGTCGGCATCGGCTGGCTTGTCGGAAACGCTTACAGAAAAGAAAGTGATCAGGGCCGCAATCAGGTCGAGGCCAGAGTGGGCGGCTTCGGAAAGAATCCCGAGGCTGCCGGTAGTGATGCCCACAGCGATCTTGAGCCCGGTAATGACGACGGCGGCGAGGACGGAATATCCCGCGGCGGAGCGCTTCTCCGTGCGCATCGATTCCGGTGAATAGACTGCGGAGTTCCCTGCCATGCAGGAATTATCGCTGCTCGGGCACGGATGCGCCAAGCGAATACACGGGATTCCTTGGTGACTGGTTTCCGCAAGGCGAATGTCGGGCCGGAGAGCCCGAGACGGGCCCGCAGCGGCTGAAGCCGGTATTAATTTTCGGCTAACGGCGCGGCTTGAAGCCGCGCCCTTTCAAAGCAAGATCAAATGCCTTTCCCAGGTCTTAAATTCGTTGTTACTGCCTCCGCTTCTTTCGGGCTTCGTGGTGCATGTTATAGCTTGGAAGTGATCACTCCCACAACGGGCGCCAGCCCTGGGCTAACCAGGGTAGCCTGCCTGTACCCGCATCAGATGTCCCTGTCCACACTCGCATGGGGTGGCTGTAGGGGCCGCGAGTTTCCGAGGACTGGCGCGGCTAACATCTTGGCCATACACTTCAGAGTTAAGCAGGTGAGTTTTATCGAAGGCGAGGTCATTGGTCACAACGGGAGACATTAGCTGTGGAAAAGTTAACCACAGGTCATGTCGGGTAAGGGCGGCGATCGGTTGGATGTTTCAGTGCCTCGTAGTTAGAAAATCCAGCGCCTGAAGGCGGATTCGTGGCGTGGCACTTACGGCACGCCTGAAGGCGTGCCCTGATACGGGTCCTCTTCGAGCAACGTTGCGGGGCCTGTTCGAACTACGTGCCTGACTTGAGTCGATGTTGGAGGGGATGCAGCTGATGCACACGAGATCCCTCACTCCGCCTGAAGAACGGCTTCGCTCGGGATGACGCCTCCGAAAGGGGGCCAGAGGGCCAAACTGCACCACCAGCCATCCTTGCTCCCGGGGCTGTTACTGGCGCGTGATGTGCTAGGATTTCATGTTTGAGACTTCTGACCGTCTGAACGAAACAATCCTGGAGGAATCTATTTATGCGTAAGAGTTGGCTGGTGTGTGTGTTGCTCGGGACCCTGGCTTGGGGACAAACTCCGCCGGCAGCGCCCCCGGCACAAGCGAGCCAAACGCCGGGCAATCCGGCTGCCGCCCAAGCACCGCCGGCGGCCCCGGTGGATAAATCCGCGTCGGTTCCGCCCGATGCGCCCGTGTTAACGATCAAGGGCGTATGCCCGGCTCCGGCCAAGACAACGACAGCGGCATCGGCCAAGACGGCTCCGGACAAAACAGGGGCCGACAAGACCGCTTCGAAAACGCCTGCAGCCGACTGCAAGACGGTCATCACGAAAGCCGAGTTCGAGCGACTGGCGAATGGCCTTGCGCCCAACGTCACGCCCCAACTGAAGCACCAATTGGCGGCGGTGTATCCGCGGTTACTGGCGATGTCGCAGGCCGCCGAGAAGAAGGGACTGGAGAACAGTCCGCGCTTCAAGGAGACCATTAAGTTTGCGAAGATGCAGATTCTGACTAACGAACTGCAGCGCGACATTCAGGAAGAGGCGGCGAAAGTTCCCGAGCAAGACATTGCCGATTACTACAAGAAGAATCCTGAGGCTTACGAGCAATACAATCTGGACCGTCTATTCGTCCCGCGGCTGAAACAAGCTGAGGCTGACGCAAAGGAAAATGACAGTGATAAGGACGAGAAGCTGACCCCAGAACAGCAGAAGGCAAAGGAAGAGCAGGACAAAGCTAAGGAAGCGCAAGGCGAGGAGGCGATGACCAAGTTGGCGGAAAGCCTGCGGGCTCGTGCTGCCGCCGGCGAGGACTTCATGAAGCTGCAGAAAGAAGCTTTCGAGGCTGCGGGGATGAAGATTGAAGCGCCGACGATCAACTTGGCCAAGATACGGCGCACAGGCCTGCCGCCAGCGCATGCTGCAGTCTTCGATTTGAAGGCGGGTGAAGTATCGCAGGTGATCAGCGACACCGGCGGGCACTACATCTACAAGGTAAACAGCAAGGAGCAAGTTCCTCAAGATCAGGTGAAGGACGAAATCAAGGCCACGCTGCAGAACCAGCGCACGCGCGATGCGATGGATAAATACCAGAACTCGTTCCAGGTAGAAACTAATGAGACGTATTTCGGACCCCCGGGACCGACTGGACCGGCAGGTATGCGTCCCGGGCCACCGTCTCCGCACTCTGCACCGCGCCCAAGACTTGCGCCTTCTCCGACCGCGCCCCCGGCACAACCGCAGGCGCCGCCGCCCGATTCGAAGCCGAACTGATGAAACCTGTTGTCGTGGTGACCGGCATTGCCGGAAATCTTGGTTCCAGGCTGCTTCCGCTGTTGAAGGGCTTCTCGGTGATCGGGGTGGACGTTAGTCCACCCCAGACCGATTCCCCTCTGCAGTTTGAGCGCATGGACCTGGGTGAGGAATCCTCGACACGCGTTCTTTATGAGCTACTACGTGACGCGCGGGCGTTTTCAGTGGTGCACCTTGCGTTCGTGCTCGACCCGGTGCGCGCCGGCGTGCTCGACGTCGAGCGCATGTGGCAGATCAATGTAGCGGGAACGGCTCGCGTGATGGAGGCGATCACCGAAGCCAACCGCACAGCTGACGAGGGCGTAAAACAATTTATTTTCCCCAGCAGTGTTTCTGCGTACGGACCAGACCTGCCCGCCCCGGCCACGGAAGACTCTCCGTTAGCGGCGCACACGCTGCCTTACGCGATCCACAAGAAGCAGGCGGATGAGGTGGTACGGCAGCGATCCCCTGCCCTGCGTGGATGCAGCGCTTACATTTTGCGGCCACACATCTTTGCCGGCGCCAGCGTCGAAAACTACATGATGGGAGCGTTTCACGGCACTCCGAACGGCACGGGCGCGCGAGCGGAGAAGATGCGGCGTGAAGGTAAGCGGCTGCCTTGCATGCTCCCACGCGGGCAACAATACCTGGATAACAAGATTCAGTTCGTTCACGTGGACGACATGGCGCGCCTGATTCTGCACATTCTGCAGCGGGAGCCGGAGATGCAACGCTTAACCGTGCTGAACGTTGCCGGACGGGGAGAGCCGCTCACCTTCGGGCGATGCGTGGAGATGGCGCAGGCAAAACTGTTGCGTGTCCCCGGACGGTGGACCATGCGGCTCGCACTGCAGTTCTTGTGGAAATGGAAAATCTCGGCGATTCCTCCCGAGGCTGTGCCCTACATGACAAGTGAATACGTGATGGATACAGGCCGCCTGTGCCGGTTCCTGGGGCCCGAATACGAGCACGTGATCCGCTACACAATCGCCGATGCGTTCGCCGACAGCTTCAAGCCAACTCCAGTTGCAGCTCGGAGCGCGGAAGCGGGATAGAAACCCTCTGCCTTCCACTTCTCTTTCCTTATCGTCCCTTATCGTCGAATCCCGGACGAATAGAGTGCGCCTCCGTACCTGGGCGCTACTTCCTCCCGCGGTACAGACCCGCAATTCCAAAGGTGTATGGCGTCCAGCTGGCTTCGGCGAAGCCAGCACGGCGCATCCGGGCTAACATCTCTTGGGGCTCGGGGAAACGCTCGACCGAGGCAGGTAGGTAGGCGTAGGGGCCGCGCACTCCGGAGACCAGGGTCCCCACACGCGGAAGAATTCTTTTGAAGTAGATGCGATAGAGGCGGCCTACCAGTCCTTTGGGCTCGCCGAAATCGAGAATGCCGCACTCGCCTCCTGGACGCAAGACACGGGCGATTTCGCGCAGTCCGGCATCGTAGTCGGCGAGATTGCGGAATCCGAAGGCTGACGTCACCAGACTAAAGTGGCCGTCGGGAAAAGGTAGATTCAGGGCGTCGGCCTCGACCCATCCCGGCGCGGCATACCGGCTGTTCTGCGAAGATCTGTCCGCCGACTTCAAGCTAGCGTGTTGCAGCATTGCGTGGGCGAAGTCGGCGCCGAGAATCTGTGGACCGGCATTGCCTGCTTGCCGGCGAAGAGCGAAGGTCATGTCGCCGGTACCACAGCAGAGATCAAGTACCCGGGCTTCTGGCCTGGACAAAATAGGACGGAACTTGCGGGCTGTGCGTCGCCACCAGAGCCGGTCGATGTTGAACGACAGAACGTGGTTGAGCAGGTCGTAACGGGGAGCGATGGCGGTGAACATCTCGCGCACCGCGCGGGCGGCGGAGCGGGCGTCGCTGGCGCCTTCGGGGGCGGCGCCAATTACCGGCGATTTGGTGGATTCACTCATCCCAGGCTAGAAAAACGACCCCGCGATTAAGAGGCTGCCACAAACCTAAGCTGAAGCAGCGCCTAAAGGCGGAATGGGAGTTACTGTTTTTGCGGTATGCCTGAAGGCATACCCTGATACGAATCAATTGCGGCTCGCCGGAAGCGTGCTCCGGTCTTACTTTCCCCAGACCCAGCCGCCGCGCGAAAGGCGGCGGAGTTCTTCTACAGCGTCGACGACCGAGCTTTCCGGTACGTCACTCGCTACTTCGACCTTGCCAATCTCACGCGGCAGAACGAAGTGTACGACACCGTTTTGCGTTTTCTTGTCAGCCTGCAGGCGAGCCACAATCTTGCGCGCACTGACACTCACTTCGGGAAGGCGGCCCAGACCGAGCACGGCATCGACGATACGGCCGGCGGTGACGCTGTCCGTGCGGCCCACGCTAAGCGCGATGTTGGTGGCTGCGATCATGCCCCAGGCCACCGCTTCACCGTGAAGCAGGCGCGTGTAGCCGGTTTCGGCTTCAAGGGCGTGACCGATGGTGTGACCGAAGTTCAACACGCGACGCAGGCCTTCCTCGCGTTCGTCGGCGGACACAACTTCGGCTTTCAGCTTCACCGATTGAGCAATGAGCCATTCCAGCTCAACCGGATCCCGCTTGAGAATCTTTGCCCGGTTCAGTTCGAAGCGCAGGAACAGTTCTATGTCTCCGATAATGCCGCACTTCAGGGCTTCGTAAAGCCCGGCGCGAAACTCGCGATCGGGAAGCGTCTTTAAAACAGTGGGATCGATCAAGACCGTGCGCGGGTGATAGAACGTCCCCAGCAGGTTCTTCCCGGCCGTGAGATTCACCCCGGTTTTGCCGCCGATCGAGGCATCCACTTGCGCGAGCACGGTGGTAGGTATCTGCACGAGTTCAATGCCGCGCATGTAGAGCGAAGCGAGCAGGCCGCTGACGTCCCCGACCACGCCACCGCCCAGCGCGATGATTACCGCTTTGCGGTCGGCGCCCCGGAGCGCCAGTTTCTCGGCCAAGGCTTCCACGGTTGCGAGGCGCTTCGACGGCTCGCCGTCGGGCATGGGAACAACCTGCGGCTTGAACCCGCTGGACGTGAGCGAGCGGATGAGTTTTGCTCCCCAGCGTTTGCGCACCGGTGGAACTGTCACTACAAAGATCTGGCTCGCCTGGGGAAGCAGTTCGCCAAGAACGGATCCCGCTCGCATGAGCAGACCGTTTTCGATGCGCGCCTGGTAAGGGCGCGGCGGCACGTGGATGGTCACTTGCGGCACGCGGTTCCATCATAGCGTAAGCTCAAAGTGCAAAATGCGTTGGTTTGCTGGTAAAGTGATACCCTTTTTCGTCTATGAAAGGTGTGCCAGCCGAAACCGACTATGTAGTGATTGGCGCGGGAGTGGCCGGTCTGCGCGCGGCCATCGAACTGGCGGCGGCGGGACGGGTGCTGGTGCTGGCGAAAAAAGAGGTAACCAATTCCAATACCCAATCTGCGCAGGGAAGGATCGCAGCGGCTTTGAGCGACGAAGATGAAATCACTTTGCACCTCCAGGACACGCTGAGTGCCGGGGATGGTTTGTGTAATCCCCAGGCGGTCAAGATTCTGGTGGAAGAAGCTGCGGCGCGGAGCGAGGAATTGATCGCATGGGGAACGCAGTTTGACCGCAAGGGAACGAAGCTGATTTTTGGCCACGAGGGCCCGCACAGCCGGAACCGGATTCTGTACGCACAGGGCGACTCCACGGGAAGAGAAATCTTGCGCGCGCTGCACGCCAAGGCGCAGACGCTCAAGCATATTTCCCTAGTTGAGTTCGAATTTTCGACGGGCCTAGTCACCGCTGCCAATCGACGCAAGGGCTGCCGCAAGAGATTGGCTGCTCCGCGCTCTTGCTGGCTACGGGCGGAATGGGGCAACTGTACCGCAACACCACAAATCCCGAAGCGGCGACAGGAGATGGCGTCGCGATGGCGTTCCGGGCGGGAGCCGAAGTCAGTGACATGGAATTCATTCAGTTCCACCCTACGGCGCTCTATCTGAAGAAGGCGCCCAGGTTTCTACTATCGGAGGCACTGCGGGGCGAGGGTGCGCATCTTCGTAACATCGAGATGGACCGGTTCATGGGGAAATATCATCCGATGGGCGAACTGGCGCCGCGGGATGTGGTAGCACGGGCCATCGTTCACGAGATGGAGGTGAGCGGCGCTAAGGATCCATTTGTGTATCTTGACCTCACCCACATGAATGCGGCCAAAGTGCAGAAGCACTTCCCGCGCATCTATGCGACCTGCATGGATCACAACATCGACATCACCGAGGATCTGATTCCGGTCCGGCCGGCGGCGCACTATGCGATGGGAGGGGTCCGAACCGATCTGGATGGCAAGACGAATCTTGCCGGTCTATACGCGGCGGGAGAAGCCGCAGCCACCGGAGTGCACGGAGCCGACCGATTCGCCAGCAATTCCCTGCTGGAAGGCTTGGTTTATGGTGCTCGCGCCGGACGCAGGATGCGCGAAGAGCTGAAGCACGCGCGGCCGAAGGCGAGCGCGCAACTGAAGGCAGCTTATTCGAATGGCCCTGTCGATGCAGGAGTAGAGGAAGTCATCGGTCAGATTCAGGATCTCATGTGGAGCTCCGTGGGAATCGTCCGAACCCGCGCGGGTATGCAGAAAGCGATTCACCGACTGGAGGAGCTTGGGGCCAAGCTCGCCAATCCACAGACGCGAAGGGCACATGAGGCAGCCAACTTGCATCTTGCGGGACTGCTTGTGGCGCGTTCTGCCCTGGCGCGGGAAGAAAGCCGCGGGGCCCATTATCGAACCGATTATCCGGATCACGATGACAAGAAGTTCCTGAAGCACTCCGTTGTGAAGGGCGAAGCGGTTCGTTTCGTCTGAAGCTGCCGAAGTCGCCAAGCTGGTTTTCCGGCGATGTACTCCCACCGGTACCGCTCTGAGAATTCGGGCCGGCGCTAGCACGCCTGGCCTCGGATGCTAAAATTGTGAAGAGTGAAGCCTTTTAAGCCCTCCATTCGGCTGTTGGCGACCGATATCGACGGTACGCTGCTTAACCCACAATTTCAGATTTCCGAGGGCGACCTGGTTGGCTTGCGGCGGGCGCATGCTTCAGGCATCGAAATCGTGTTGGTGACGGGCCGGCGGCACAAGTTTGCCTTGCCCATTGCGCAGCAACTGGGGTTTGATCTGTGGCTGATCAGCTCGAACGGGGCGGTGACACGGTCGCTCGCTGGGAAGACGTTTCATCGCGACATGATGCCGGCCGAGACCTGCCGGCGTCTGTGCGCAGCGATGCAAGAATTCCGCGGGCACACCGTTCTGACATTTGATAAGGAGACAAAGGGCGCGATTGTGCTGGAAAGGCTGGATGAGTTGAGCACGAGCATCCAGCGCTGGCTGGAAAAGAATATGGAGTACATCGAATTCGTGGTGCCGATCGAGGATGCGCTGGTGACCGATCCGGTGCAGGCCATGTTCTGCGGATCGATGCAGCGGATGGAGGTAGTTCGGCGCGCGATCGAGCGCTGCGGGCTGGATGGGGAAATTACGATGTTGCGGACAGAGTATCCGGCGCAGAATCTCTCGATGATTGATGTGCTGAATGGCAGCTGCTCCAAGGGGCACGCCCTGGAACGCTGGGCCAATCACCGTGGCATAGCGCGCGCGGAGGTCATGGCCATCGGTGATAATCATAATGACGTCGAGATGCTTGAGTTCGCCGGGCATCCGGTTATCATGGGGAATGCCTGTGAGGAATTGCGCGGGCGAGGGTGGACGGTAACGCTCGGCAATGATCGGTGCGGAGTGGCCGCGGCAGTGGAAAAAGTACTGAGCGGCGACTTGGAGCCGGTGTTGGACCGCTAGTATGCTTGTTCAGAGGGGGACTCCCTCAGGCTAGCGAGACCGTCGGCGATGCCAAAAATGGCTGCATCCAGAAAACTCGCCTTTGTCCTCATCGTCGCCCTGACCCTCGCCTTGGCAGCGGCTCCTTCGTTCGCCACCCAAGACGCGGTGCTGCGGAATGGGTTTTCCATCCGGCATGAGCGCCGCACCGTCATCGGCGCAGTCACCCGGCTTTATGTGAACGCAAATGGTTCCAGCTTTGTCGATATCCCAACTGAGGAGATTGAGCATTTTGAGGACGTTCCGGCGGAGATCAAGACGGCTTCCGCAACCGCTGAGAATCGCGGGGTGCCGCAGCAGCACGTGAATCCTGTGGATTTGAATCAGGTTGTGAGCGCGGCGAGCGGGCGGTATCGTCTGGATCCGGATCTGGTAAACAGCGTGATCCGCGCCGAGAGCGGCTTCAATGTGCGGGCAGTTTCGCGCAAGGGAGCGCAGGGATTGATGCAGTTGATGCCAGGCACGGCGTCCAAGCTCGGTGTGCCGAATGCGTTTGATCCCGAGGCAAATGTCGAGGGAGGAACGAAGTATCTGCGAGAACTTCTTGAGCGCTACAACTTTGATTTGGTGAAAGCGCTCGCAGCCTACAACGCCGGGCCGGTGCGGGTGGAGCAGTATGGGGGCGTGCCGCCGTATTACGAGACGCGCGCGTATGTGGCGCGGATCGTAAGGGATTTCAACCGGAAGAAATTGGCGGAGAAGAGCGCAGCGAAACAACCGGTGGCGTCGCCGAAACACCCGAAGAAGTCGAGTGCGGGCACAGCGCAACAGAATCCTGCCCCAGCCGTTCGGGCCAAAGCGGGTTCCGCGAGGGAGTAGAGCGAAGTCGCAGTAACCATCCGGTCTCCGAGTTAGGCCCTCTTTCGCCCGGGTCGTTCATTTTCTGCTCTGTCCGACTTCTCACCATGGCTTTATTCTTGGGCCTCTTCGGGGCTACTTCAGTTTCGGCATCGGTCAGTGGCCGGACTTGGCGAGACTTTCGTTCTCGCGCGATGCGAAAGACGATTCGCTCGTTTGACCGTCCTTGCAGTGTCATTTACCTTTGTGATGCCGTTTCCCTCTTCGCGTTGCGAGGATCGCGGCGCGAGGATTCTCATCGGAATGGACAAAAAGCGTGTTGTTGCCAGTGCGGTGGTGTTCCTCATCCTCGCCGTTCTGGTTTACCTGCAATACCGGCATTGGCAAAGCTTTGACTGGGGAACGTTCTGGGGCGAGATCCACCGCATAAAAAAGGTTCATGTGCTGCATGCACTCGCTCTGGTTTATGCGGCTTATGTGCTGCGCGCGGTGCGCTGGAAGATTTTTCTGAAGCCGGTACGACCGAATGTGAGAAGCATCGAGCTGGTGCCGCCAATGGTGATCGGCTTTACCGGGCTGGCGCTCTTGGGGCGAGCGGGTGAATTTATCCGTCCCTATCTGGTCGCGCGGCGCACGGAGCTTTCCTTCTCTTCACAATTGGCTGTGTGGGCGGTAGAGCGCACCTTCGACGTGGGTGCATTTGCAGTGCTGATCGCGCTGGCGATTTTCTTGCCCAGCGCCTTGCAATCGATTCCGCATCCAGAATATTACCGGCAGTTTCGCGATGCGGGATTCTTGCTGATCTTGGGAGTCACTGCGGCAGCGGTAGTTGCGGTGTTGATCAGCCGTAGCGGCGAAGTGATCGCGCAGTGGATCGAGAGCAGGTTTTCCCATTTGTCTTCCGGATTCGGCCACCGGCTGGCGCAGAGGGTGCGCGAGTTCGGGACTGGATTGAATACGATCCATGGGCCCCTGTGCCTGTTGTGGCTGACGCTGCTCTCGCTTGCCATCTGGTATGTCACGGCACTCGCGTACAAGGAAGTGACGCACTCCTATGGAGTGGATGCTCTCGAGATCCCGCTCTCACAGCTCCTGATTCTGATGGGGGCAAGCATGGCGGGATCGATGCTCCAATTGCC
>WNFJ01399611.1_pt1 | contig 10206 bp, 11 predicted proteins | sample 5400461 | NCBI WGS metagenome assembly WNFJ01 (sample SAMN13153349, study PRJNA577476) | soil metagenome | isolation source: 115 cm saprolite on Douglas fir-dominated hillslope | place: USA:California | collected 2013-09-17
CCGCTCGGCAATTGGCTTTGCCAAGCTCGAGTTCGCCGATGAGGGTTGACGTCGCGGTCGCCGGAGGGGGTCCCGCTGGCCTGGCGTTGGCGATTCAATCCGCAAAGCGCGGTTTGTCCACGGTCGTCCTCGAACGTCGCGCATCCCCGCTCGATAAGGCCTGCGGCGAGGGGCTGATGCCGCCCGGGCTGCGCCAGCTCGAGCTGCTGGGCGCTCGCCATCGGATCGACCCCGATGAGTGCGCTCCTTTCGAGGGCATTCGTTACGTTCAAGAAGACGGTTCCTTCGCCGAGGCGCGCTTGCCAGGTGGCGGTGGATTGGGAATTCGCCGCATCGCGCTGATCCGCGCCCTCACCAGTCGCGCCCTCGAGGTCGGGGTCGAGCTTCGTCACCAGTCGCCCGTCGTTCGGCATCGCCGGACCACGGCAAGCGTCCAGATCGAAACGCCTGATGCGCGGCTTGATGCGAAGATACTGGTCGCCGCGGACGGGCTTCTCTCGCCGCTTCGCCGCGCCGAGGGATTGGAACGCCACAGTCAGGCTCCGCGTCGATTCGGGCTTCGGCAGCACTACCGGGTGACGCCTTGGAGCAAGGGCGTCGAGATTCATCTTTGGGAGGTAGCGGAAGCTGGGACGTCGACCGGCTGGACCAGCGGGCATCGGTGTCCTTGCTGCGCTCTCATTTTCCCGCCCTTCAGGAACGCCTGGAAAGCGCCGAAGCAGATTCCGAGCCCCGCGGGGCCGGCCCCTTGTCCCAGAAGAGCAGCGCGCGCACCCTGGACCGTTTTGCGCTGATCGGCGATGCGGCGGGTTATGTGGATGCGATCACCGGCGAGGGTTTGTCTCTGGCCTTCGCCTGCGCCGCTACGCTGGGGGAGCTGTTGCCGCAGGCGATCGCGCAAGGAGCCACGCGCGAGGCGCTCCTGACCTACGAGCGGGATTTCGCGCATCGCTTTCGCAAGTACGCGCTCGCCGCCCGTGCGTTGGTAGGCCTCGCCAGACATCCGGCGCTTCGGAGACCGGTGGTCAGAGGCCTCTCCCGGCATCCGAGGCTTTTCGAAAGCTTGATCCGGCGCTTTTCCTTCTGAGGCGCTAAGAGGAGCCGGAAACCGTGCGCGCCTTAATCATCAATGCGGATGACCTCGGCTACGATCCCGAAGTCACACGCGGAATTCTCGAGTCGATCCGACATGGCCTGGTGTCCTCTACCACGATGATGGTCAATACGCCCAATACCCAGGAAGCCGCCGAGGAGGTTGGCGCTCTTGCGGTCGGCCTTCATTTCAACCTGGCGCGTTACGGTCCGGTTTCGCCGCGGTTTCCTTCCGATTTCCTCGATCGCGGGGCTCTGTCGGAGAACCTGGCGCCACGGCTGCCGGCGGAGGTGGTGCGCAACGAAGCCCTGGCTCAACTGGACCGAATCGAAGCATTGCTGCATCGCCCGGCAACCCACGTGGACGTCCACAAGCACCTGCACCAAAACCCCCAGATCCTCGAGGGGCTGGCGGCCGCTGCCTTGGAGCGACAAGTCCCGGTGCGATCGATCGACGCACAAATGAGAGAACGGCTGAGGTCCCGTCAGGTGCTCACCCCCGATCATTTCATCGGCGATGCCAAGGCCGACCCCTACTGGACCCTGGATCGGTTGCGAGAGGCGCTCGAGAGTCTGGAAGAAGGCATCACCGAGCTGATGTGCCATCCGGGATATTCACCGACGACTGTGCGCAGCGGGTATTCGCATCAGCGCGAGGTCGAGCTGAAGACCTTCACCAGCCAAGAAGCACAGGCCCTGCTCGAAAGAGGCAACATTACCATCGTGGATTATCGGGCCCTGACGCGGCACTGAGGGTGGCGGGCTTGTCGCAACCTCGCTCAACATGGGAGAAGACAGCCGCGATGCCCAGCGCGCCTGCCAGAAAGCTCGAGACGTTCGAAAACCCTGCGCCTCAGCGGGACTACGAAATCGCCTTCGATTGTCCGGAGTTCACATGTCTTTGCCCACTCACCGGGCAACCGGATTTCGCGACGATCAAAATTCGCTACGTTCCAGATCGCCTTTGCGTGGAGCTGAAGAGTCTCAAGCTCTACCTCTGGTCCTTTCGCAACGAAGGCACATTCCACGAAGCGGTGACGAACCGGATCCTGGATGACCTCTTGACGGCAGTTCAACCGCGCCTTGCCATCGTGGAGGGTCATTTCCTGGTACGGGGCGGGATCACCACCGTGGTCAAGGCAATGTACCGCAAGGAAGCTGAGACACCGGTCTCCTCGACCGGTCGGTGAATCCCGCTACTCGGTTTTCCTGAGAGTCTCGTCCATCCGCTTCTGCGCATCTTCTTCGATGCTCTTGGCCTTCTGGTGGACGTTGTCGAGCGTCCTCTTTGGGGCGGATGCGGAGTTCGCCTGCGTCGATCCACGGGTGGCTTGCTGTAAATAGATGTAAAGCCCTATCGAGAGACTGGAACACAGAAGAAGGATGACGAATAACCGGCCCACGGTGCGGAAAGCTTAACCCCCAGCAATCATTTCGACGAGGCGCCCAGGTAAGTCCAATCATGCACGCCGCCGCTTTCCCTTGACGAGTCGGATAGCAGGACCCATCGTCGGACGACTTTGGATTGGATACGGCGCGCGCAGATCCGCACCGGGGTTGAGCTCTGCGCGTCGCCCCTCGGCGCAGGCTTGGTTGCGGGCTTCGTCTACCTGATTCTGGCCGGGAGCCATCGCGGCGGCTTCAACTCGTCGCGGTTTGCCTATTTCAACTACCTGGCCGATGCCTTCTGGCATGGGCAGTTGCATTTGCGCCTTCTTCCGGCTTCCACGCACGACCTGAGCGAAGTCGGCGGCCGCTTTTATCTGTACTGGCCCCCGTTCCCCGCCGTCCTCCTGATGCCTTTCGTCGCGCTTTGGGGAGTGTCGTTCAGCGACGTCATCTTCACCGCGCTGGTAGGCGCCGCCGACGTGGCCTTGGTTGCGCTGCTTCTCCGGTCCGCGGTGGCCCATGGACTGGTAGAGCTGTCCCGGCTTCAGCGCGGATGGCTGTTGCTTTTTTTTTTCGCCTTCGGGACGGTCCACTTCACGCTGGCACCCCTTGGCCGGGTCTGGTTCACCTCCCAGGTTGTTGGTTTCGGTTGCGTCGCAGTCGCCTACTGGGCGGCGATCGAGCTGCGGGGGTTCAAGGCATTCGGGCTGGTCGGCGTGTCAGTGGCCGCAGCCTTGTTGACGAGACACCAACTGGTGTTCGCCGGCCTTTGGCCGGCCGCGTATCTGTTGTGGAAGCACGTTCATTCGAATGCGAAGGCGACCGCCCGCTATGTCGCGGCAGGGGTATTTCCAGTTCTGATCGCCGTCGCGCTTCTGGCCGCATACAACGCTTTTCGGTTTGGTGGAATCGCCGAGGCCGGTCTTGGATTGCAACAGATGGGATCGGAGTACGTCGGCGACTTCGGGCGATTCGGCGCTTTCAGTCTTCACTACGTCCCGACGAATTTGTTCTACCAGTACCTGTATTATCCCTTTCCCATTCGCGATGGCAGTTTCATGGGCGGGGGTCTCTTTTGGCTGAGCCCGCCTTTTCTGGCCGCCCTTCCAGCGGCCCTATGGTCCCGGCCCCGTTGGTCTGCGCGAAGCCTGGTGATCTCAATTCTGCTCGTGGCTACGCCCATCCTTCTTCTCCTGGGCACCGGCTTCGCGCAGTTTGGTCCACGGTACACTCTCGATTTCACCGTGCCACTGCTCTTGCTAACGGCGATCGGAGTCCAGCGGTGGCCGATCCGCGTGCTCCAGATTCTGGTGTTGATCTCGATCGCCCAGTATGGCCTGGGGATCTTCTACTTCATGCGCGTTCTTCAATACTGATTTCGATCCCGCGCCCGAATGCTTAGTGGAGCCTGGCCGTCCAGCCGTGCGCAGCGATGCTTCCACCTCTGTTGGGCACCGGTGCCATGCCTCCCTGGTTTCCGATGGGAGCGGGGTGCGAGACGGCAGGTGGGCTCATCGCCGGAGCTTGGTGAACCATCGCCGGGGGTTGATAGTGCATCGGCTGTTGCATCGCAGGCGCTTGAGGTCTCAGCGGTACGGTTTGTGCGGGAGGGCTCAGCCGCGCTTGCTGCGGATAGGGAATCGAGTGGTAGGTCGGCGCTGGCGGACTCACGGGGACCGATCGAGGGGGCACCGGATTCATGAATTCACCATGCGGCGCGGGCGTCCCGGAGCGCGCTGGCGGCGGGGCCATGGGGGCTGAAGGAGGCCCCTGCGGATTTGCGCCCCAACCTTGTTGCATTCGCACTCCACCCGGCGCGGCCGGTACGCCGATTGGGGTGCCCGGTTGTCCATGCGTCTGGGGAGACGGCACAGGGCTGACCGCAGTGCCGCCGCCAGGCTGCCCGCGCGAGGGTCCCCAACCTGCGCCGGGATTGAAGTGCGCGCCAGGAGACGGCGTACCGCTGGGCGAGCCCGGTACCGGGCGCGGGGATGGTCCCGTCGCCACGCCAGCCGGCGCTCCAATATGAACCGGCTGGACGACTCCTTGCGCAGGAGGGTTGACGATCATCGCAGGGACGGGACGGCCCACCGCCTGGGCGATGTGTCCGGGCGGCGGTCCGGCGTACCAGCGCCTTCCCGAGTAGGCCACTTCGTTGCGATTGGGGGCGGTGATTCCCCACACGCGATGCACATGATCGAATGGAGCTGCGTAGTGGTAGAAGTCGCGTTCGAGGAAGTAGCGCGTAGGAACGAAGCACCAGGCCGGGGAGTAAGACTCGATCACTATTCGCGCCCCGAAGGGTGCCAGCGGCGCCCATCCGATATAGCCGCCGCCATACCGCCAATCGACCCATGCCGGGGCCCAATCGTATCCAGGGACCCAGATCCACCCGTAACTTGGATCCAGAGCCCAACGCCCGTAGTGGAAAGTGGCCCACCCCCAGGGGTAGTCGCTCGCAAACGACCAGCCGTAGTCGGTGTAAACCCAATGGCCTGAGGTGGCGTAGGGTCTAAAGTCCGGGCCTACTCCTCGCGGCTGCCACACCCGCCCATACGGACTTACGTACAGCCAATCTCCCGACGGGGCGAGTTGATCGTAGAAAACTTCATCCGACACCGCAGGTTGGGCCCGCGCTTGGGGAGCCACGGTCAAAGCGAGCAAACCCAACATGAGGAACCGACGCGCCAATGTTTCCAGCTTCATAAGGCCTCCAGGGACCTGCGATGATCTTTCTGACGGTCGCGTCCTCGGGATATTTGAAACGGCTGTGATAAGAGAAGGTCAATGCAGGGTTCCCGAATTGTCTCGTTATTACCAGGGGATGGAATTGGACCCGAGGTGACGCAGGCAACGGTCCAGGTCCTTCAAGCCTTAAAGGCCCCGCTTGAATTCGAGCGATGCGAGATAGGTGCTGATTTCTTCGCCAAACACGGCACCAATCTGCCGCTGGCGACGATCGAGTCGATTGTCCGCAATGGCGTTGGGCTCAAGGGTCCGACGGGTACGGCAATCGGAACCGGTCCGGCCTCTGCCAACGTCGCCCTGAGAAAACAATTGGACCTGTACGCCAATCTTCGCCCGGTCAAATCGGTGCCCAATCTGAAGACCCGCTACGACGGGATTGACCTGATTGTCGTCCGCGAAAACACCGAGGACCTCTACGCAGGCCTCGAGCACGTCGTGGTTCCAGGGGTCGTGGAGAGCTTGAAGATCATCACCGAGAAGGCTTCCTTGCGCATCGCCCGTTTCGCCCTCGATCTGGCTCGAAAGCAGGGACGGAAAAAGGTGAGCGCCATCCACAAGGCCAACATCATGAAATTGTCCGACGGCCTCTTTCTCGAATGCTGCCGTCGCATTGCTCGGGACTATCCCGAAATTACGTACGAGGAAGTCATCGTCGATAACCTCTGCATGCAGCTGGTCCGGAACCCGGAGCGGTACGACGTGCTCCTGCTCGAGAATCTCTATGGAGACATCGTCTCTGATCTCTGCGCAGGGCTCGTGGGTGGCTTGGGCGTTGTCCCGGGCGCCAACTTCGGTGAACGCTGCGCGATCTTCGAGGCAGTTCACGGGACCGCTCCAGACATCGCCGGCCGGGGCATCGCCAACCCGACCGCCATGATGATGTCATCGGTGATGATGTTGCGCTGGCTGAAGTTGCCGGCCCTCGCGGACCGCTTGGAGGCGGCTATCTACAAGGTCTACGCCGACGGAAGGGTGCGCACACCCGATCTCGGCGGAAAAGCGACGACTCAGCAGTTCGTAGACGCGATCATCGCCGCCACTTAGGGAGAAAGTTTGCACATCTAAGGCCACAGCCGGGTATTTCGGCTGGAGGAAATAGCGTGTGCTTGAAAGCCCGAATCAGTCTCGTAGGAATGTCGCCAGTGATGCTGCTCGCAGCCTGCGGCGGGGTACCATCTACCCTCAAGGATCTGCCATCAAAGAGCCTGGCTATCGTCGCCACGTATGACGCCGCAACGGTGAATCTCGGTTACGTCTACGAGGGCGACGGATGCCCCACGTTGTCTACGCTTCAGGCAAGGCTTAACGGTACTCCCCTTGTCGTGGAGTCTTACGGTTCTCGGGGACAGTACGACCACGATGAGGGATCATACCATTGCATTGCTCCGTGGTTTTCGTTGCACCAGCACGTCGAGCCGGACCCGGATGGTAAATACGACCTCGTCATATGGGACAACTCAGAGACCGTGACGGCCGCGGTGCCAAACTCAATGGTATCGCGGTCGGTGTCCCTGCGCGGCTCTCCGGGTCCTACGCTTCATCACCTCGATGAGCTGATCCTCGATTTCAATCCACCCGAGATTGGATCCGGCCATGTTTATTTCGTTGACCCGCAAGGAAACATTTCCGGACTGTTGCTCTTTTGGACCTTTACCCGCTGTGTGGGATCTGTTGACTGCTGGGTCTCCATATCGGGCCGTGCCGCCTTGGGGACTTTTCAAATAGTCCCGTAGTCTCCACGGTCAGGCCGCGAGATTTCACGGCCCATGCTCGTGGCGTCACGACAACGAGCCGTCACATGATCGGGCTAAGTTCGCTCAGCCGGCGACAGCGCCGTCGCCGACCATTTCCTTGGTTATGTCGAGGGCTTACGCACCATTCGTGCAAAAACCTGTACCCGACTAGCCCACCGAAATCTTGCGAACCCCTCGCGCCAACAAGGCATCCTTTAACCTCTGACGCTGGTCGCCCTGCAACACCAGGACGGTTCCTTCCAAGGTGCCCCCGCAGCCCAACAGGTGTTTGAATTCACGAAGCCACCGCTCGAGCTCAGGCGGGGCCAGGTCCAGCTGCTCCACGCGAGTGACTTCATTGCCGCCCCTTCCCTTTCGCTCGAAGCGAATCACGGCCTTGGGGATACGCCTGGGAGCCGTGGGCGGAGATTCCACGGCTTCGGTAGCGGTCGGCAATGTGCCGCGTTGATCAGCCAAGGCTGCAAAGGGATTGTGAAATGGTTTCGAGTCAGGCTTCGGGGGCTTTTGCCGGCGACTCACGGAGGAGCTCGCGGCCGCGGCCGAGGCAATCCAGCGAATGCCGGAGAATCGATCTTGCCCTCGGCCATCGCCATCACCAGTAGGAAGGGACCCACGGCAGGGGCCTCTCGCCCGTTGATCAGCACCAATGGGGTACCCTCCGGCGAGTACTGCATCGCGTAGACGATGTCCTCGTTGAGCAGCCTGGTCGTCTGGGGACTGCCAATGCAGGCCTCCAGTTCCGAGCGCTTCATGCTGCCCGACGAGGCAATCTGCAGAATGCGCTCCGGGGTCAGCGACTCCTGCTCGGCGAACATCTTTTCGCGCAAATCCCAAAATTCCGGAGTGCCCTCCAGGCAGATCAGGCTCTTGGCGCCCAGGCAACGAATCCCGGTACCTTCTGAAATCCTGATCGCGGGGTTGCAGGCAGCGTCCAGTGGAAAGTGGCGCGCCTCGATCGAAATCCTTCCCGGTGGAACGGCTTGTTCAATCTGCTTCATCACCTGAAGCAGCAGCGCACAGTGACTGCATCGGATATCGGTGAATTCGACGAAGCGCACCGGCGCAGTGGCTGGCCCCGGCCTCGCCCTGACTCGAAATGCACTGATGTCCGGCGTGGGCGAGCGCCGGAAAACTTCGAGCGCGTCGGCGACCGCTTGTTGCTGGGCGGCTGGCAGGCTCGAGAGGTAATTCTTCAGCGCCTTCACCTCATCGTCCGAGCCCTCTTGCGTTCGCTCGATCTTCCCCAAAGCAGTGGACGCACGCGGCGTCGACAACCCTGGACCCAGAAGCACGAGATAGGCGACCGCCGCGAAGCCACCGACCCAGCCCACAGCGGGCCAAAGCTCTTTTCCGAATATCTTGTACGGACCTGGAAGTAGCAGCCATGCCCCCCCGCCGAAGGCGATCACGGTAACGAAGGTCCCCAGGCAGGTCAGGCAGACGGCGCCTGCCCGGAAGCTCGCGATCCCCAGCGGGATCAGCGACAGGAGGCCAACTGCCGAGGCAATGCGGATGGTCGCGACCGGGACCTGAATTGGCCGCCGTTCAGCGTGAGCGGAGTCGAAGCCCTGCCTCGCCCGCAGGACCAGGAAGATGGAAGCCGCGAAGGCGGTAAGCCCCCAGACCATTCCCATCCCAGCCACCGGGAGCCCGACCAGCCGGTGAACGCCGGAGGCAAACTCAGAGCTCCAGACCGTCTCGCAGTTGATGGTTTCGTTGATGCCGCAGACGCTTCGCCCTCCGGAGCGAACGACCATCAACTGCAGCCACTGAAAGAGTGCCAGGAGGGTTGCGGCGGCGCTTGATCCGAGCAAAACCCAGGAGGCAAATCGCGGAAGTTCGCGCAGATCATCGTTTGCAATCCGGGCTTCCATGGATGAATGGTCGTCGCGTAGCAGCAAAGCATCGCAGCGTCTATATACCCCTCCTATGCAGGCTCTCGCATTGCATACCTTTCATGAGCGAAACTCAGCGCGCTTCGCCACCTACCAGAATCGCGAGATGGTGCGCGATTATGGGGACGGGCGGGCCGAGTACGCGGCGGCGCGCGATCATGCGGCTCTCTTCGATTTCAGCTATCGCGAAACGCTGCGCGTTTCAGGCGCAGACCGCGTCTCCTTCCTGCAGGGAATGCTCACCAACGACGTCGCTTCAATCCCCGTCAATGGGTCAACCTATGCAGTCTTGCTCACGCCGAAGGGCGCAATGGTCGCCGATGCCAGGGTATTGAAGCGAAGCGATGATCTCCTTCTAGAGGTGGAGCCCGGTCTTGGCGCCGTCGTCCAGGCGACGCTCCAACGCTACGTGGTGTCGGAGGAGGTGGAAATCTCCGACGCAAGCTCCGACTTCGGACTTCTGGCCGTTGCCGGTCCAGAATCCGGGGCTTTGATCGCCGCCGCTCTTCCTCCCTTTGAGGGCGCAATCGCCCAACTCCCCGAGGGAACGCTGTGGCGGGTCCCCGAGGAGCCGATGGGGCCGACCTGGCAGCGGCTGATCGTCCCGGCCGAGATCCGTCTTCAAGTTACCGAACGCCTTGACTCCGACCTCCCCGCGGGATCGCAGTGGGCCGGATTCGATGCCTACGAGGTCCTGCGCGTGGAGGCGGGGATGCCGCGATACGGAATCGATTGCGACGAACACACCATTCCGCTGGAGGCCAACCTTCAACGCGCGATCAGCTACGACAAAGGCTGCTATATCGGTCAGGAAGTGATCGCCCGAACCACTTATCGCGGCCACGTCAATCGCAAGCTCTGTGGAGTGACGCTGGACGCCGGGCTTCCCCCTCCCTGCGCGGAGCTTTCGAGCAACGGCAAGGTGGTCGGCTCGATCACCTCCGCGGTCCACTCCCCATCCCTCCACCAGGCGATAGCGCTCGCGTATGTTCATCGCGAAAGCTCCGCCCCCGGGACCCGGCTGAACGTGGCGGAGTACGCCGGAGCAGCTCTCGTCCATCCGTTGCCGTTTGTGGGGAGCTAGTGCCGATGGATTTGTACGAGCAAATCGCGAGGCTTGATTCAGAGGGTCGGAGCTTCGTGCTTGCCACGGTGATCGAATCGGCGGGTTCCACTCCCCAGAAGCCCGGAGCGAAGATGGTCGTGCTTCCGGATGCAACGGTAGTCGGGACGATCGGCGGCGGAGCGATCGAGCTGCAGATCGTGGAGGCCGCCAAGGCGCTTTTCGGCGCTCAGGAGACAACTCGCATTCTCGAGACGCACCTCAC
>WNFJ01444952.1_pt1 | contig 10206 bp, 12 predicted proteins | sample 5400461 | NCBI WGS metagenome assembly WNFJ01 (sample SAMN13153349, study PRJNA577476) | soil metagenome | isolation source: 115 cm saprolite on Douglas fir-dominated hillslope | place: USA:California | collected 2013-09-17
GTCCGGGCGATCCACGCCCACGCCCGCGGCATGCCCCGCGCGATCAACCGGCTCGCCATCACCGCCCTGCTCGCCGCCTACACCGCCGGCAAGACCATCGCCGACGAATCCTCCGCCCGCACCGCCATCGCCGAAGAGACCACGACAGACTGACCACCACCACGACACCCTGGCCACCCAAACCCCGCCCGGCACCCCGCCCGGCGGGGTTCCCCATGCCGCCACATAGCCATCCTGAACGTCACCTTCATGGACACCGTGAACGGCCGAGAACAGCCGGCGGAAAGGCGTCACATCGAAATGCGGGAGGGCGTCGCGGGCCATGTCAGCTTTCCACGGCGCCGTGGCTACTTCGGCGGCGCCGCCGAGGGAGTAGGTTCCGCGGGTTCTCCGAGCCGAACCGCTGGCAGTCCACCGCCACCAGCTGCCCTTCGGCCTTGAGCGCCTGGAGCAGCAGGACGATACCGGTCCCGATCGCGCCGATCCCGACCTGCGCGAGGTCGACGGCCAAGGCCGTTGCCAGGTCCGGCGCCGCTGCGAGGTCACTGGACAAGGTGACCGGGCAGGACCGCAGGTGGCGGTGGAGGACCCGGCGGGCAGGAAGCACCTGGGCGGTCTGCTTGAATACCTCGGCTGCCCCCAGCGCCGCTGCGTGGACCGCTCCCAGCGGGTTGCCGGGCCGGGTGGGATTGATCAACGCTGAGGGGTCTCCCGCGATATGGGCACCGTAGCCTTCCGGGACGACCCGGATCGCGTGGCCATCGCCGGTGCCGATGTGGAGCCGCACAGTGGGGTCGGCGGGGGAGCGCAGGACCGTGAGCGGCTGTTCGGGGTTCATCTGGACAACTTTTGCTACTGGATGCCCTATTATGGGCGATTTTGGGTTACTGGATTGCTGGAGTCACGCCGGATTCTCGGGCGTGTCGCGGGGGTGCTGGCCCGAATCGGCGGGCAGGCGCTGAGCGGCAGCCTGCAGTTCGGCTCCGGCGCCGTCGGTGAGCGGCTCGCCGTGGCCGAAGCAGGCAACCTTGATGTCGAAGGAGGCCAGCCGCTGGAGCGACGCGGCCGCCTGTGCACGGTTGACGTTGAATACGCCGCACATGACCTGCCCGGCGGGGCTGCGCGCCACAGCGTCGCCGATGAACAGTATCCGGTGCCGGGGAAGGTAGAACGCGACGCTGCCCGGCGTATGGCCGGGCACGGCGACCGCTACGGCACCGTCGCCGAAGCCGGCCGCATCGCCGTCGTCCAGCTCCCGGTCAATCCGGGGCGGCACCACGGGTCCGGGCGGGAGTTGGCTCATGACCTGCTCGTAGATGGGCTGTTCCCAGTCGGCCAGGTCTGGAGCCGGCCCGGCCGCCTGGGCACGGATGAACGGCGCGTCGTCGCGGTGCGCGAGCACTTCCACCTCTCCCCAGCCGGCGATTTCGGCTGCGGCGCCGATGTGATCGCCGTGGAAGTGCGTCAGCACCAGCCGCCGAAGGTCGGCGGGCTGGTATCCCGCCTCGCGGATCGCCCCGGCGATCAATGGCGCGGAGCCCGGAAGGCCGGTGTCGATGAGGGTCAGCCCGTCGGGATCGCGCCACAGGTAGGCGTGCCCGACCGGGAAATGCAGGAAGCACAGGCGCGGCACCAGCTGAATGACGTCCATGCAGCAACGGTAGGCGGCTGCCTGCCGGGCATGCCTGGGCATTACGCCGTCGGCGGATCGGCCGTCGGCAGAGCCGTTGCCCATTCAGCTCATGTCTTCCGGCCCGTCGGAGGGTTCGCCGAGTTCGCTGAGCAGGCTTCGGATGCGGTCGGCGGTGCGCTGGTGACGGTCGGCTTCACGGTCCCAGCCGCGGACTTGGGCGTCGTCGGCCAGCTGCCGCTCCAGGCAAAGCGGGCCGGCGATGACAGCGCCTGGCTGCAGGACCGACTGGTAGTCGGCCAGGACGACCGGGTCGGAGATGTTCGCGTAGGTCATCGACATGCCAGCGCTCTTGTGCCCGAGGATCTTCATGATGGTCTGCGTGCGGGCGCCTTTCTCGGCCAGCTGGGTGCCCAGGGTGTGGCGGAAGCGGTGCGCGTGGAGGGCGGGCTTGCCGTCGCCGTTGAGGATCGCCAGATCCTCGCAGATCTGGGCGAGGGGGCTGGCGAACAGGTAATCGGGGTGGGCCAAGACGCCGTTGCGCAGGAACAGGTAGCGCACCGTCCGCCCCAGGTCCCGATCGAAGATTCCCTGGTCGGGCTGGGTTTCGCGCACCTTCACCAGGTCACGGATGGCTTGCGCGGCCTCTTCGTGCACAGGCACGGTGCGTTCCCGCAGCGCCTTGCCGGCCGCAAGGCGCAGCCGGGGCGTGCCGTCAAGGTAAGCGTCCAGGCAGTCGAGAAGGAGCTTGCGGCTGCGCGACGGCGAGATCCGCTGCCTGGCCCAGGCCCCTGACAGCCCGCCGCCCGCAGAGCCGCCTGCCCGGTCATCGCCCGGGAACGCGGTCGGGGCCGGCCGGTCACGCCGACGGGCGGTCACAGCTGCACCTCCCGGCCAGTGAACCAGCCCGCGGCCTCCAGAGTCCTTCGGGCATCCTCGATGGTCAGGTACTCTTTTTCGACCGTCTGCTGTGCAGTACTGTCTGTGAGCTGCGCTTTCACGTGCTGTACATGTTCGCGACGTGGGTATGCGGCCGCAGGCCGATGCGCCGAGTTCCTCAGTGGAAGTCTTACCGGCGCCCGGCATCGGTTCTCAGCCAGTCAGCCGGTGGTGCGGCGGAGGTAGAGCCGGGCGGCGAGGGGGGCGAAGATCGCGAGGAGCGCGATCGACCACAGGAGCGCGGCCTCGACGGGATGCTGCATGGGCCAGGCGCGGATGGCCGCGGATGGGTTGGGGTTGGCCCACAGGTGGCGGGCGGCAGTGGTGACGGCGCTGAGCGGGTTCCAGTCGGCAACGACGCGGAAGACAGCGGGCATGTGCCCGGTGGGGACGAGGGCGTCGGAGATGAACGCGAGCGGGAAGAGGATCACCAGGCCGATGCCCTGGGCTGACTCAGCGCTCTTGGTGACGAGGGCAAGGCATGTGCAGCCCCAGGTGAGCGCATAGCTGAAGAGAAGGAAGAGCCCGAAGCCGCCGATGGCTCCGGCGATGCTGCCGTGCGGGCGCCAGCCCATGGCCAGGCCGGTTGCAGCGACGGTGGCGGAACACAGGATGGCGCCCAGCAGGTCGGAGACGGTCCGGCCGACGAGGATCGCTGGCCGCCATATGGGCAGGGTGCGGAACCGGTCAATGACGCCGGTGGCCAGGTCGCCGCTCAGGCCGATGGCCGTGCCGACGGCGGAGGTGGCGAGGTTCATGCCCAGCAGCCCGGCGATGGCGAACTGGGTGTAGCTGCCCGCCCCGGAGACGGCAGACCCTAGGATGTAAACGAACAGCAGCGTGAAGACCACCGGCTGGATGACGACGTCGGACAGCCGGAGCGGCTCGCGGGCGATGTGGGTCAGGTTGCGGCCGGTCAGCACGGCCACGTCGACGAGACGGCGGGTGCGGGCGGGCGGGGCACGATCCCCGCGGCCAGGTCGAGGCGGCGGCTCATGCCGCCGGAATAGCCCTTGAGTACCCGGTCAGCCGCGCCGGCCAGGTCGAACCGTTCGAGCAGGCCCGCCGCAGTGACCCTGGCCTGGCGGCGGCTCAGGCCGGCGTCGAGGGCGCGCACGATGGCGGTGGCCAGCCCCGGCGCGGCGGCCACGCCGGCTCGCAGGCGCCGGCCGTCCGCGCTGAGGCTGACCGGGCCGGTGACGAAGGGCGCAAGCACGGTCGCGACCGCCGGGTCGGACCGGGTCAGGCTGGCCTCGATGCGGGCGCCGCCGATCCGGGACTTGAGCGAGCGGGCGGTGCCCCCGGCGATGACGCGGCCATGGTCGATGACCACGATCTGGTCGGCGAGCTGGTCGGCTTCATCGAGGTACTGGGTGGTGAGCAGCAGGGTGGCGCCGTCCGCGACCAGGTCGCGGATGACGGCCCATATGGCCAGGCGGCTGGCCGGGTCGAGCCCGGTGGTCGGCTCGTCGAGGAACAGCACGGGCGGGCGGGTCACGATCCCCGCGGCCAGGTCGAGGCGGCGGCTCATGCCGCCCGAATAGCCCTTGAGTACCCGGTCAGCCGCGCCGGCCAGGTCGAACCGTTCGAGCAGGCCCGCCGCAGTGACCCTGGCCTGGCGGCGGCTCAGGCCGGCGGCCGTCCGGTGAGCATCTCGTCGACCGTCGCGTCCTGCGCGGTCACGCCGATGCTGCGGCGCACGGCCATGGCCTCGGCGACCACGTCATGGCCGGCGACGCTGGCCCGGCCGGCGTCAGGGGTGACAAGCGTGGTGAGGATGCGGACAGCGGTGGTCTTGCCGGCGCCGTTCGGGCCGAGCAGGCCGAGTATGGTCCCGGCAGGGACCGCGAGGTCGATGCCGGCCAGCGCGGCGTTCGCGCTGTAGTGCTTGGTGAGGCCTTCGGCCCAGATCACTGGGGCATCAGTCACTGGTGAGTCTCCCAGCAATTAGGATACGTTCATGTCTCTAACAAGCTACAGCCGGTCTATAAGAAACACAAGCGACTCTTAGGAGGGCCGGTGGCGGGCAGGAAAACCTTCACGCCGCGGCGCCGCGGCTCCACGCTGGAAGCAGCGATCCTGGAGGCCGCCTGGGACGAGCTTGCCGAGGTCGGCTACGCGACGCTCACCATGGAGGGGGTGGCGGCCCGGGCCAGGACCAGCCGCGCGGTGCTGTACCGGCGATGGCCGAACCGGCCCGAGCTCGTGGTCGCGGCCCTCCGTCACCGCGCGGACTTCACGTCTCCTGAGGCATTCGACACCGGGACTCTGCGCGGCGACGTGCTCGCGCTGCTCCGGCACATGTCAACGCGGGTCGGCGAGATTGCCGGCGCCCTCAGCTTCCTGATCGCCGCCTCCTTCGAGGAGGCGGGGCTGACCCCGGCAGGGCTGCGCGAACGAGCGGTCGCCGGCGAGCCCGGCACGATGCAGGCCATCCTGGACCGCGCCGCCGCCCGCGGCGAGATCGATTCCGGCCGCCTCAGCCCCCGGATCGCTTCCCTGCCCGTCGACCTCGTCCGCCACGACCTGATCATGACGCTGGCGCCCATACCCGACACCACTCTCATTGAGATCGTGGACAAGATCTTCCTGCCGCTGGTCCGCGCCGCGGGCGATTGACCGCGGCAACCGCCGCGCGTTACGCGAGACGATGCCCTGTTGCGATGGCGGCGCTGCCGCCAGGTTGCCAATTCAGTGCGGCATGGTCGCCCGGCAGACCGCGCTGTGGGGCGAGGGGACGACCGCGGTCGCATCAGACTCCACACACTTCTCCGCCTTCGACCAGAACATCTTCACCGAGTGGCACTCGCGCGGTTCGTTTCCTGGCTATCTGGCAACTCGGCGAACGGGAGGGACGTTAGTCATGGATCCCGTCGTGCTCGCGCAGCTCGGGACCGCGCATCCGCTCGCCCGGCACCTCGGGGATTTCCTCACCGACCTGGGAAACGCCAACTCCTCCGCGCAGACGATCCGGGCCTACCGGGGCGACCTGTTCCACTTCGCCGCGCACCACGACGGCGAGATCGGCGAGCTGGACGCCGCGCCGGTCCGCGCGTACCTGGCCGAGATCGGCGAGCTCGCGCCCTCCACCCGCAAGCGCAAGCGGGCCGCGGTCGCCTCGTTCTGCCGCTGGGCGGTCCGCCACGACCTGCTCATGGCCAATCCGATGGACAAGATCGACACCATCAAGGTCCCCGAGACCCTGCCAAGGCCCGCCGCGGCCGCCGACGTGGCGAAGGTGCTCGCCGGGATCTGCAGCCGCCGCCCGCGCAAGGACGTCCCGCTGCGCGGGCGCACCGGTCCTCCACGCCGTGTTCGGCGAGGGTCGCGACTATTGCCGCTGGCGAACTCACAAGTCAGCGGTCCGGTTGTCCCGTGTCTGCGCCAGGGGTGCCCGCGCGCCGGCCGAGGCTGGGGCATCGGCCGGCTCGCGGAGAGCGGGTGCGCAAACGTCGCTACTTCGGGCCCCGGGGAGTCCGGGGCAGCAGCTGCACCAGCGTGGCCAGCAGCGCGGCGGCGCAGAGCACGTAGATGAGGCTGAAGGCGAACGCGTGTGCGTAGGTGTTGGCCCCGTGGGCGTGGTTGAGAACGCCGTAGAACATGAGGCCCACGATGGCCACGCCTAGTGCGTTCCCGACCTGGATTCCTGTGGTGAGCACCCCCGCGGCGGCGCCGGCGTGCTGCGGGGTGACGCGCGACAGTACCGTCGTGGCCAGGGGCGCCACCGCCAGTCCTTGCCCCGCGCCGTCGATGAGCAGCGCAGGAACAAGCCAGCCGATGTTGCCGCCGTCACCGATGAGCGCCAGGGTCAAGATCATGAGGCCGAGGCCGATGATCCGCAGCAGGCCGCCCAGCGCGATGATCTGGCGGCCGAGCCTGACTGCGATGAAGCGGGCCGTGGTGGACGTGGCCATGTAGCCGGCCCCGATGGCCATGAAGATCAGCCCGGCGTCAAGCGGGTCGAGCCCGCGGCCGAACTGTACATAGAGGGCGAAGACCAGGAAGAAAGATGCCTGCCCGGTCCAGAAGATCAGCTGCGCCCCTAGCCCGGCGCTGAATGCGCGCTCACGGAAGAGCGTCATGTCAACCAGCGGTGAGCCGCCACGCTCCGGCACCCGGCTCTCGTAGAGAGTGAAGAGAGCGAACAGGACCACGGCGGCGCCGAGCGACGCCCACGACCAGGTCGGCCAGCCCAGCTGCCGTCCCTCGATCAGCGGCAGCGCAATAGCGGTGAGCGCGAGAGCGATCAGGATCATTCCGACGAAGTCCAGCCGCGGGCGGCCGGGGGCACGCGCGTCGGGAACCAATTTCGGCACCAGCGCGAGCGCGACGATGCCGATCGGGATGTTGATCAGGAAGCAGCTCCGCCATTGCAGGCCGCCGGGGTCGGCCTGGATGAGCACGCCGCCGATCAGCTGCCCGAAGACAGCCGCCAGGCCCATGGTGACCCCGTAGGCATTGAACGCCCGGGCGCGCAGGGAGCCTGCGAACGTGGCACCGAGGATGGCGAGAATCTGGGGGGCCAGCAATGCCGCCGACAGGCCTTGCGCCAGCCGGCCGACTACCAAGACCACGATATTCGGTGCTATTCCGCACACGGCGGATGAGAGGACGAACAGGCTCAGTCCAAGTACGAACAGGCGACGCCGGCCGAAGATGTCCCCCAGCCGCCCGCCGATGATCAGTCCGGAACCGTAGGCGAGCGCGAAGCCAGCGACTACCCACTCGATGCCAGCAGAGCTGGCGCGCAGGTCTCGCTGGATAGACGGGACCGCGACGTTGACGATGAAAAAGTCGAGGACGCTGATGAAGGTTCCGGCGAGAAGCACCAGCGTCGTTCCCCAGTACGGCTGGCTGGCCGCCGGGGTCGGCGCCGGGGGGGCGGCGGTCGTGCTCGCCGGCCTTGATTCTGGATTGGTCTCGGTGGCCATGTGTGCTCACTCCTCGCGCGGGTTCCGGGCAAATCCTGGTGCCTCCGCCTAGTTCCCCAGGGAGCATCGGCGGCAGGCGGGCCCGGTCAGGCGCGGGCGAACTGTCCGACGAACTGGTAGTCGGACAGGATCCGGCCGTCGGCATCCCGGACGAAGAGCTCGAAACCCACATCAGCGACCTCGCCGGTGTCGACGCGGGTCATCTCCCAGTTGAAGCGGACCAGGTTGTGATGGCCGTCGGCATCGCCGACCGAGCGGAACCGGTACTCGCCGGGCCCGATGAACAGGTCGTAGGAGCGGGTAACCCGGTCGAAGAGGGCATCGTGGCCTCGTGGCTCGCCCGTCGGGTAAACCTGCGTGGCCTCCGGCGCCCAGAGTTCGGAGATGAGCTTGCGCCGCTCGTCCGCATCTGGCTCCTGCCACAACCGGACGTAGCGCTCGGTGAACTGGTTCTGCTGACCGCCGATCTCCGGAGCGCCGATGAACTTGTAGTCAGCCAGGATGGGACCCGCGTCGTCCGTAACAAGCACGTCAAGCCCGCCATCAACGGCCTGGCCTGTCTCGAGGTCGGCCAGCTCCCACTTGAAGCGCATGACGTTGTGATGCGACTGAACGCTGGACCCGGCCCGGAAGATGTACTTGCCAGAGCGCACGAACTCATCGTGTATACCGGTCACCACCTCGTAAAGCGCCTCGTATCCGCGGACTTCGCGGGAAGGGTCAACATAGCTCCCCTCGGCATCCCATAGCTCAGTGATCGCTTTGCGCCGGCCATCGCTGTCGGGCTCATGCCAGGCGGCTATATAACGCTCGACGAGCGCATCTGGGTCTGTCACTGTGGACTCGCCTTCTCGTGCCGGCTTTCGTCTCCGTAGGCATATGGCCTGGCTGGCCAATCCCGAGGTTGCCACGCTGGGCTGAGTCATGTCGATTACCCTTCAGGTAAATGTGGCTGCGCGTTCCATGACTCCGCGGTATTGACGATGCTGACGTCAGAGGTAGTCGTCGCGTCGGCGACCAGCCCTCTATAGTCGGTCTCATGGTCGGTGTCGCGGCGGATACGCTGGTAGTGGCTCGCCGGCCGGTAGGCGAGCAATTGCGCGAGTGGCGAAAGAAGCGCCAGATGAGCCAGCTCAGCCTGGCCAGCCATGCGGAGGTCTCGGCACGGCACCTGAGTTTCGTCGAGACGGGCCGCTCAGCGCCGAGCCGGGATATGGTACTGCGGCTCGCCCAGCACTTGGACGTGCCGCTTCGGGACCGCAACGACCTGCTGCTCGCAGCGGGCTTCGCGCTCGCCTACGGTTCCGGACTGATCATCGGCGGGCGGCTGGGGGACATCTTCGGCCGGCGTCGCCTGTTCGTACTTGGACTGAGCCTGTTCCTGGTCGTCGATCGGGACTGGAACCTGGTGGACGCTAACCGGGGCCTGGACCTGTTCACCCGTGGCGCGGAAGCCGAACTGCTGGTGCCGCCGATTAACGCGCTACGGCTGGCGTTGCACCCGGAGGGCCTGGCCTCGCGGATCGTGAATCTGGCCGAATGGCGCGCGCACCTGCTCAACCGGCTGTACCGGCGGATAAACCTCATCGGAGACTCCGCCCTGGCCGATCTTTACGATGCCGTGCCCTCAGCGGGCGGCGAACATCGACGTTGACGGCGGTCACGGCATCGTGGTGCCGATGCGACTGCTCGAGGGAGACCGGGAGCTGGCGCTGTTCTGCACCGTGGCGGTCTTCGGATCGCCCCGCGACATCACGGTCGCGGAGCTTGCCATCGAATCCTTCTTCCCGGCCGATGCCCCGACCGGGGAGTTCCTTCTTGCTCGCCACCGCGCGGACACGCGGACGCCAGCTGACCGCTGGCCGCGCGGCAGCATGAGCGGCTGACCGCGCCTCAAGGCTTGGGGCTGATCCCTGCGGCGGCGGACACCTCGCTGGTGCGCAATGGGCTGATCGCGGTGCGGGTCAGCCAGGCGCACGGCTCCTAACATGGAGCAGAGGGGGACCCCGTGTGCGGCGACCGTCCGCATGGCTGACACGCGCACCTGTGGTGAGCCAGGGCTTGTCTGCCTTGGCTCTCAGTCCATGATCGGGTGGCGTGCCGTACTGGGCGCTGAGCTACGGCTGGCGGCTCATTCCCATACCAGCGGGCGTGACAGCGGGACATCGTGCCCGGTCAGCTGGCTAGCTCCCTACTCGTGACGCGACCTTCGCGGGTGCCGGCACGTTCCCGGACTACGGGAGTTTGATGCGGGAAGCTGACTTCGACCCTTAGGCCGCCGCCGGGTTGCGGGCGGACAACGAGGGCAGCGCCGTGAGCCTGGGCGATTGCCTGGACGATGGAGAGCCCGAGGCCGAGCCCCTCCGCGTGGCCGGTGCGATCTGCGCCGAGCCGCTGGAAGGGCCGCAGCAGCCGGTCAACGGCCGCCGCTGGCACGGCGGGCCCGGTGTTGCTCACTGACAGGACGGCGCGGGAGTCCCGCATCCCGGTGACAGCCTCGACGTGGCCGCCGGGCACGTTGTGGCGCAGCGCGTTGTCCGCCAGGTTGGCGATCAGGCGTTCGGCTAGGCGCGGATCGCCGGTAGCGGTGGCCGGAGAGAGGTCCGTGCGGAGGTCGAGCCCGCGGTCGTGTGCCTCCGATCGGCGGGTGAGAAAGACGTGGCCGGCCAGGGTTCCCAGGTCGAACGGTTCTCGCTTGTCGACCCA
>WNFJ01124287.1_pt3 | contig 10204 bp, 11 predicted proteins | sample 5400461 | NCBI WGS metagenome assembly WNFJ01 (sample SAMN13153349, study PRJNA577476) | soil metagenome | isolation source: 115 cm saprolite on Douglas fir-dominated hillslope | place: USA:California | collected 2013-09-17
GGCGCACGCACGATCTTGCCGCCGAATGCCTCGCCGATCGCCTGATGACCGAGGCAGACGCCGAGGATCGGCACTTTCCCCGCTAGGGCGCGGACCAGCGGGACCAGGATGCCTGCTTGCGCGGGTGTTTTTGGCCCAGGCGACAACACGGCCGCGGTGGGTTTGAGCGAGAGCACGTCGGCGACGCTGAGCGCGTCGTTGCGATAGACGACCGGCTCTTCCCCTAGCTCGCCGAGATACTGTACCAGGTTGTAGGTAAACGAATCGTAGTTGTCGAGGACGAACAGCACTCTCGAATGTACTCGGCTTTATTGGCTGACGCGATATTCTCGAAAACCCTTGAGCATGTGCGGTTCCTTATGCGTGGCTTAAACGGTTGGTACCGCGCCGGCATCCCACAGAAGACCGTTTCAGATACACCAAAGTCCCCGGGAGGCGCCATGCTGAAATTCACGACGATCCTCGTCGCAGGATCAAGTGCGATGGGCGGGTGGGCGGTGGTGACGGTGAAGGACGTACCGGAGTATTTCGTCGCCGGTCAGCGGTACACGATCGAATTCCAGGTTCGACAACACGGGCGAACCCTGCTGAACGGCCTCCAGCCTGAATTGCTCGTGGGGCTTGGCAGCGGGAGGAAGGAGACCATTCCGGCCGTGCCACGGCCGGCGGCGGGCACGTACGCTGCGACGTTTACGGTCCCGTCAACGGGTCCGGTATTGCTCACGATCAAGAGCGGTTGGGGAAGCAGCGAATTGACTCTGTACCCGCAAACCGTCGTACCCGCCGGCACCACTCGTCCCGCGATGGCTGCCGCCGACCGTGGCCGCGTGCTGTTCGTGGCGAAAGGCTGCACGATCTGCCACGCGACTGGGGATCTCAGCGACGTGAACAATCATCTGACAGTCGGACCGGATCTGGGTGGGGGTCGACTCACGCGCCAATCCGTGATGGAGAAGATCAAGAATCCAGCATCGCAGATCATGCCCGATCTTGGATTGAGCGATGCGGAAGCCACAGCGATCGCCGCCTTCCTGAGCGGAGAGCGAGGGGCGGCGACGGGCCGCTAGGGGCCGGTGGCTCAGGCGCGAGGGTGGTAACTCTTGTGCACGGTACGGAGATATTCGCGGTCGACATGCGTATAGAGTTGCGTTGTCGCGAGGTCGGCATGACCGAGCATCTCCTGCACGGCGCGGAGATCGGCGCCACCCTCGAGCAGATGCGTCGCGAAGGTATGTCGCAGCGTATGGGGTGTCACCCGCTTGGCCAACCCCGCCCGCTTGGCGGTCGCTTTGATGACGCCCCAGGCGCCGACGCGTGAGAGCGGCGTTCCGCGGGCGTTGAGAAACAGAATCCCCCGCCCTTTGCCGCGGTCGAGCGTGGGGCGGATTTCCCGTGCGTACAACGCGACGGCTCCCAGCGCTCGTCGTCCCACAGGGATCAGGCGCTCCTTCGCGCCCTTGCCGAAGACTCGCGCGACGCCTGCTTCGAACATGATGTCCTGGAGCTTGAGCGCCACGAGCTCCGATACCCGTACGCCGGTCGCGTAGGCGAACTCGAGCAGCGCGCGATCGCGGATGGCCCGTGGCTCGTCCGTGTTCGGTGCCGCCAGCAGCTTCTCGATTTCCGCGATGGTCAGAACGGCCGGCAGGGTGCGCCAGCGTTTGGGGGATTCCACCCGTTCGCTCGGATCGCGCGCGGCGATCCCCTCTCCTACCAAAAACTTGAAATACGTGCGGATCGCCGAGATCTGCCGCCGAATCGTCGTCGGCGCGAGCCCTAAATCTTTGAGAAAGTAGATGAACTCGCGGAGCTGCGACGCGGAGAGCTGTTCGGGCCGTGTCGTCCGCTGCGTCGCGGCGTATTCCGACAAACGACTGATGTCGCGGAGGTAACTGGAGACGGTATGTCCGCTGTTGCCTGCCTCGAGCGCGAGATAGTCGCGAAAGCGCTCGAGGTGAAACGCTCTCGCTAGATCCGGCGACGCCGTAGGATGATCCATAGGACAATTAGTAGCACCACTCCTGCCACGACGATCGCGAGCACGGCGTCACGTGGCCGAGCTCAGCTGACCGACAGTCCTCGCTCGGCCAGCGTAGCGACCGCCATGACGGCGATTCCCTCACCCTTGCCGATCCAGCCCATGCCCTCGTTCGTCTTGGCCTTCACCGAGACATGCGCCGGTCCGGCGAGCAGCGCCTCGGCAAGCCGTTCCTCCATGGCGCCCAGGTGTGGCGCCAGCTTGGGTTCCTCGACAATCACCGTCACGTCGGCGTGCACGAACTGGAAGCCCGCTTCGACCACCTTGAGGAAGGCTTGGTTCAAGAGATCGATCGAGTTGGCGTCTTTCCAGCGCGGATCGTCGTTCGGAAACATGCGTCCAATGTCGCCCAAACCCGCCGCACCGAGGATCGCATCGGTGACGGCGTGCGCTACGGCATCAGCGTCGGAATGACCGGCGAGCCCCTTCGCATGAGGAATCTCGACGCCGCCGAGGATGAGCTTCCGCCCCTTGGCGAAGGGATGGGAGTCGTAGCCGATGCCGACGCGCACGTCAGGACGGGCTCTTCAGTATGCGAATCGCGAGGTGCGCCGCGTTCTTGGCATTGTCGATGCCAACGGTGGCCACGGGAACGCCGGGCGGCACCTGCACCGTCGCGAGCAGCGCGTCTAGGCCGTTCAGCGGTCCCACGGCGAATGGGACGCCAATCACGGGGAGATCGGTGAGAGCAGCCGCAAATCCGGGAAGCGCGGCGGAGAGACCAGCACCCGCGATGACGACCTTGAACCCCCTCTTGCGCGCGGTCTTGACCAGCTCGCCGGTCTGATCGGGTTGGCGGTGCGCTGACGATGCATGGAATTCGTAGGAGAAGCCGGCCTTGGAAAGGATGTCGAACGCAGGCTCGATCCGCGCTTTATCAGACTCCGATCCGACGAGAATCAAAACGTCGGGCACGTTACGCGGCGTCTTCCAGGATGGTGTAGTCCTGCTTCCGTTGCTTCGGCGTGTAGCCGGCGTCGGCGATGAGCCGCTGCATCTCACTCAAGGTCGTGCGATACGTCGTACCCGCCGACGACACGACGTTCTCTTCCATCATCAGCGAGCCGAAGTCGTTGGCGCCGAAGCGTAGGGCAACCTGCCCGATCTTCATGCCCATCGTCACCCAGGACGCCTGAATGTTCGGGACGTTCTCGAGCACGATCCGCGCGATCGCCTGCGTTTGCAGGTAGGTGACGGCATCGGTCTTCGGAATGTGTGACAGTTCCGAGTTCTCCGGTTGCAGCGGCCAGCAGATGAAGGCCGTGAAGCCGCCCGTCGCTCGCTGCACCTCGCGCACGCGAAAGAGATGCTCGATCCGATCCGCGAGCGTCTCCCCAATGCCGTACATCATCGTCACGGACGTCTTCAGGCCGAGCCGGTGCGCGATCTCCATGACCTCGAGCCAGCGATCGGCACCCGCCTTCTTGCGGGCGACCTGATCGCGGACGCTCTGCACCAGAATCTCGCCACCGCCGCCGGGGATCGAGTCCAGTCCTGCCGCCATCAACGCCTTGATGACTTCCTCGATCGTCATGCCGAAGCGGCCCGCGAAGAAATCGACTTCCGACGGCGAGAAGCCGTGGATGTGAATCGGGTGGTGCCGCTTGATGTACCGGAGCAGATCGAGATACCACTCGAACGGGACGTAGGGGTTGTGGCCGCCCTGCATCAGAATCTGCACGCCGCCGATCGCCTTCAGCTCGTCGATCTTGCGGCCGATTTCCTCGTACGACAGCAGGTAACCCTCGGGATGCTTCGGCCGACGATAGAACGCGCAGAATTTGCAGTCCGCGACACAGACGTTTGTGTAGTTGATGTTTCGATCGATGATGTACGTGACGACATTTTCCGGATGCAGCTTCCAGCGCGCGTCGTCGGCGAGACGGCCGAGCTCGAGGAGCGAGGCTTTTTCGTACAGCTCGAGGTAGGAGCGGAACTCCGACGTCGTGCGATCGACCATCACGCCACCTGCATGAATTGGAGCGACCCGTCCGGCACGATGCCGTGCGCCGCCAGCCGGCGGAAGAAATCCGTCAAACCAGCGAGATGCTTATACGTAAGAGCGTAGTCGAGTCCGCCGAGGTACTCGCGGCATGCCGCTACGGCGACACCGGTTACGCGCGACGCATCGGCAGCGAGGGCGTCGAGGTGTGCCAGGCCCCAGGCGCGGGAGGCGAGCAGTGCGGTATGGGCTAAAGAAATAGAAGCAGCGGCAGCCGAGCGTCGAGCGGCCCACACCGCGAAGACGAACGGCAGGCCGGTCCAGCGCTTCCATTCTTCACCCAAATCGTAGCGAAGCGGATAGGTGCGACGCGCCGTAAGCGTGAGCGCCGCATCGCCGATGACGAGCACGGCCTCGTGCGGAAGTGTGGCGAGCGATTCGAGGTCCTGCGCTTCGGCGCGCGCCTCCGCGAACTTCGGTTTGATCTTCCAGATATCTCGGCAGAGCAGCTCGAGCAACGCCACCGACGTGCGGGAAGAAGCACTGAGCAAGACGATGTGATTGCCAAGATCTGTGACGGGACGTCTGGAGAACAAGGCCACACTGCGGACAGGGCCATGGCAGGAGACGGCAAGCTCCGGCAGAAGCAGGAGCTCTTTCGCATGGCGCGCGTACTCGATGGCACTGATGACGCTGACGTCGAGCGCGCTGGCCACCAGCAGGTCGTTCAATTCGGCCGGGGTGCCCGTGATGAGCTCGGCGCTCTGGGGAAGCGCCACAACGCCCCGGTCAATCGCGCCGTACACCGGCGCGCAGTTGATGTAGCCGATGCGGCCGATTCTCATTGCGATTCCCAGGCTTTAGCCTGGGCTCGGCCAGCACTGTCCTTAAGGACAATGTCCTGCCGAGCGCACGCTTCAGCGTGTCGAGTCATTCGACACTGTCCAGAACCGTACTCACCGGTTGCTTGGGTCGCGCGGCGGCGCGCGGACGATGGGCGATCTTGAATAGCGCCCCCTGGGGCGCCGGGCCCTGGGGGCGTACCGGGGCGGCCTGTGGCTCGGGCTCGTATCCCTCGAACGTGCGCACGGTCTGGTAGAGGGAATCGCGCTCGACCGGCTCCTTCCCCGCCCCGCGGATCAGCGTGACGATTTCGTCGTACGAGAGCCACATCGGCGTTGGAGCGCCTGCTTCGTGATAGACGCGCTCGAACACGACCGTTCCCTCGAGGTCGTCGCACCCGAAGGTCAGGGCTACCTGGGAAATAAAGGGCGTCACCATCGGCCAGTGGGTCTTCACGTGCGGAATGTTGTCGAGTAGCAGCCGGCCGACGGCGATGTTCTTGAGGTCGTCGAATCCGGTCGTCGCGGTGCCGGTGCGGCCGAGTGTCTCACCCAGTTCGTTGTGGTCAGGATGGTAGGCGAGCGGGATGTACGTCAGGAAACCGCCGGTCTCGTCCTGCAAGGCGCGGAGCGCGAGCAGGTGATCGACGCGGTCTTCGAGCGTTTCGACGTGCCCGTAGAGCATCGTGCAATTGGACGGGATGCCGAGACTGTGGGCTTCACGATGGACGGCGAGCCATTCATCCCCACTGAGCTTGCGGTCCGCGATGGTCGCGCGCGCCGCCGGCGAGAAGACTTCGGCCCCACCGCCCGGGAGGGTGCTCACACCAGCGTCCTTCATGGCCTGTAGCACGTCGCGAGTGGTCATGCCCTCGATTCTCGCGAGATGCGCCACCTCGACCGCCGTCAACGCCTTGAGCATGACGTCGGGATGGCGCTGCTTCAGGCCGCGGAACATGTCCAGGTAGTACGACAGCTCGAGCTTGGGATGCAAGCCGCCGACGATGTGAAACTCGCGCGTCGGGTTTTCGCGCGCTGCGTCGGCCTCCGCGAAGACTTCCTCGAGGCTGCGCGTGTAGGCGCCATCTTCCTTGGGCATCCGCGCAAAAGAACAAAACACGCAGGTGTTGCGCAGCACGCAGACGTTCGTCGGATTGATGTGCTGATTGGCGGCGAAATAGACGCGGTCGCCGTTCTTGCGACGGTTGGCGACGTCTGCCAAGTGACCGACGGTCAATAAGTCGGCGGATGCAAAAAGCGCGAGGCCAGCCTCGCGCGTCAGCCGCTCACCGCGTTCCACTTTCTCCGCAATGGGGATGAGTTGCGGATCTGATCGTCCGCGTGTCACACGACTCTCCGCACCGCGAGCGTCACGTTGTGCCCGCCGAACCCGAACGAATTGGACAACGCGACGTTGACCTGCCGGCTCACGACATGATTGGGCGCGGAATCGAGATCACAAGCGGGATCGGGGTTGAATTGATTGATGGTCGGCGGAATGACGCCGTTTTTCAGTGCCAGCGCGCAGATCGCGAACTCGAACGCGCCGGCGGCGCCCAGGAGGTGGCCGGTCATCGACTTCGTCGAGCCGAAGATCAACTTCCGCGCCTGCTCACCGAACACCGCCTTCACGGCCGCCGTCTCGGCGGCATCGCCGTGCGGCGTCGAGGTGCCATGCGCATTGATGTAGCCGACTTCTTCGGGTCGAATGCCGGCGCTCCGCATCGCGAGCCGCATCGCTTCCTGTGCGCCGGAACCGTCCGGCGCGGGCGCGGTGATGTGGTACGCGTCGGCCGTCGCGCCATAGCCGACGATTTCCGCGATGATGTTCGCGCCGCGTGATTTGGCGCGCTCCCACTCTTCGAGGATCACCACGGCGGCGCCATCACCCATGACGAAACCGTCGCGATCCTTGTCGAACGGCCGGCTCGCCGTCTTGGGGTCGTCGTTGCGCTCGGACAGCGCCTTCATGTTCGCGAAGCTCGCGATCGAGAGCGGCGTGATCGCCGCTTCGGACCCGCCGGCCACCATGACGTCGGCCTGGTTGTCACGGATCAGCTCGAAGGCGTCGCCCAGCGCGTGTGCCGATGAGGCGCACGCCGATACCGTACAGTAATTGGGCCCCTGGAAGCCGAAGCGCATCGAGACGATGGCGGACGCCACGTTGGCCATGAACATCGGGACGAAAAACGGCGACACGCGCCCCGGTCCCTTTTCGATGTAGGTGCGCATGTTCTCTTCGAACGTCGCGATGCCGCCGGTGCCGGTCCCGATGATCACCCCGATCCGCTTGGGATCGAGCGGACTCTTTTCCAGGCACGCGTCCCGCACCGCCTGGACGGCGGCACCCATGGCGAACTGGGAAAAGAGGTCGTAGCGGCGGACCTCCTTCTTATCCATGTACACGCCCGGCTCGTAGCCCTTCACCTCACAGGCGAAATGCACCGGCAGTTGCGCGGAATCGAAACGGGTAATGCGACCCGCGCCCGACTGACCGGCGACGAGTGCGGCCCAGGTGCTCGCGACGTCGTTTCCCACCGGCGTCACGAGCCCCATCCCCGTAACCGCCACCCGCCGGGGGGGCGGGGGGGGCGGGGGGGGGCGTGTCACTATTTGCCTTTCCCCATCTTGTCGTGCAGGTACGTCATCGCGGCGCCGACGGTGCGGAGCTTCTCCGCCTCCTCATCCGGGATGTCGATGTCGAATTCCTTCTCGAAGGCCATGACGAGCTCGACCGTGTCGAGGCTGTCCGCCCCCAGGTCTTCCATGAAGCTGGCGTCATTGGTGAGCTTGTCGCGCTCGACGCCCAGCTCCTCGACGATGATGTCTTTGACCTTCTCTTCGAGCTGCTTCATGTCCATTGCCATGGGTAACCCTCAAGGAAGGTAAAATGAGTCACATCACCATTCCGCCATCGACGACCAAAACCTGACCCGTAATGTAGCTGGCTAAGTCGGAGGCGAGAAAGAGGACGGCGGCTGCGATGTCGGCGCCGTGCCCAAACCGTCCCAGCGGAATGTTGTCCTGGAAGTACTTCTTGGCTTCCTCGGAGATGCCCCGCGTCAGCTCCGTCTCGATGTAGCCCGGCGCGACGGCATTCACCAGCACGTTGCGCGACGCCAACTCCTTGGCCACGGATTTGGTGAAGCCGATGATCCCGGCCTTGGACGCGGAGTAGTTCGATTGTCCTTTGTTGCCGTTCAGCCCTACCACGCTGGTGATGTTGATGACGCGACCCCAGCGGCGCTTGATCATGCCACGCGCCGCGTACTTGGTCATCAGAAACGTGCCCTTCAGGTTCGTATCCACGACCGAGTCCCAATCCGCTTCCGTCAGCAGAAACAGCAGATTGTCTTTGGTGAAGCCGGCATTGTTGACGAGGACGTCGATCTGCCCGAAGTCCTTCTCGACCGCCTTTGCGAACGCTTCCACCTGGTTGCTCACGCCGACGTCGCAGACGTAGCCGCGCGTTCCCTCGCCGAAGCTGCTCGCCGCCTGCTCCGCCGCCGCGCCGTCGCGGGAGCAGAGCGCGACTTTGGCGCCCGCATCGATGAAGGCGCGGCAGATATCGTGGCCGATGCCGCGCGTGCCGCCCGTGACGAGGGCGACCTTCCCTGTCAGATCGAGCTGCATGCGATTCCCGCTCTGCACCGCGGGGTCTATTTCCGCCCGTCGAGCTGTGGTCATGCGGCTTCCATGAACTTGGTTACCTCATCCGCCGTCCCCAAGCTAACCACGTTCGCTTCGGGTACGATTCGCTTCAAGAGGCCCGCCAACACCTGGCCCGGGCCGATTTCGATGAACCGCGCGCCCGCGCCCCCCCCCTCGTCGCCGATGCGCGCCGCGTGCTGCATGCATTCCACCCAGCGCACCGCCGCGGTGAGTTGGTCCGCAAGCAGCCGGCGCGCGCGGCCCGCGTCCTTCACCGCTTCGGCCGTCGCGTTGGCGATCACGGGAAACGCCGGATCCGAGAATTCCGTGCGCTCGAGCGCGAGCTGCAGGTGATTCTTGGCTGGACTCATCAACGGCGAGTGAAACGCCCCGCTCACTTTGAGCGGAATCACGCGCTTGGCGCCGCGCTTCTTGCACGCCTCACCAGCGCGCTTCACGGCATCGGGATCGCCGGAGATCACCGTCTGATCGGGAGCGTTGATGTTGGCGGCGACCGCGATGCTGGCCCGCTGCGACGCCTCCTCACATGCCGCCTCGACCTCTTTCGTCGGGAGGCCGAGAACTGCGGCCATCGTGCCGGGCCGTTCCTCGCCCGCCTTCTGCATCAGCTCGCCGCGCCGGCGCACGAGCTTCGCCGCCGCGGCCGCGTCGAGCGCGCCGGCCGTCACGTACGCCGAGTACTCACCGAGCGAATGTCCGGCTGCGGTCACAGGGGCCCCCGCCCCCCCCGCTCCCCCCGGCCCTCTCGCCCCGAGTTTGGTGCGGACGATCGTAAAGACGGCGGCGCTGTGCGCGAGAATCGCGGGTTGCGCGTTCTGCGTCGCGATGAGGTCTTCCTCGGGGCCGTCGAACATGATCCGGGACAATCCGACGCCGAGCGCGGTGTCGATCGCGTCGAAGACGGCGCGCGCGTCGGGAAACCGTTCCGCGAGATCCTTTCCCATGCCGACTTTTTGCGCGCCTTGCCCCGGACAGAGCCAGATCGTGCTTACCACCGCACGACCAGGCTGCCCCACGTGAAACCGGCACCAAACGCGCACAGCATCACGACCATGCCGGGCTTCAGCCGGCCGGTCTTGACGGCCTCGTCGAGCGCGATCGCGATAGACGCCGCGGAGGTGTTGCCGAAGCGATCGACGTTCACGTAGACCTTGTCCATGGGGACGCCGGCGTGTTTCGCGGTGGCCTCGATGATGCGGATGTTCGCCTGATGCGGAATGAGGAGATCGATGGCGCCGGCATCGAGGCCGGCACGCTGGAGCGCGTGGTCGCAGGCATCCGCCATCGACAGCACGGCGGCCTTGAAGACCTCGCGGCCCGCCATCTTGATGTAGTAGCTGTGATCTTTGAGCAGCTCTTCACTGGGCGGATGCGTCGCACCGCCGCCAGGCCGGTAGAGCAGCTCGGCGAGCGTGCCGTCCGTCTTCAGATAGCCGGAGAGAATGCCGCGGCCGTTCGTGCTCTTGCGCACAATCGTGGCCCCGGCGCCGTCCCCGAACAGGACCGCGGTCGTGCGATCGCTCCAATCCATGATGCTCGTGAGCTTTTCGGCGGCGATCACCAACACGTGCTCGGCCTGATCCGCCGCGATCATGCCCTCGGCGGTGCTCAGCGCGTAGACGAAGCCCGAGCAGGCGGCACCGACGTCGAACGCGGCCGCGTTCTTGGCGCCGAGAATGGCCTGGAGATCGCAGGCCTGCGAGGGCAGCA
>WNFJ01469402.1_pt1 | contig 10204 bp, 9 predicted proteins | sample 5400461 | NCBI WGS metagenome assembly WNFJ01 (sample SAMN13153349, study PRJNA577476) | soil metagenome | isolation source: 115 cm saprolite on Douglas fir-dominated hillslope | place: USA:California | collected 2013-09-17
ATTCTTGGTCTCGACGATGACGCCGTGCGCGCCGTCTGCGCCGAAGCATCGGCGGCAGGGATTGTAGAAGCGGTTAGCTTCAATGCGCCGTCCCAAGTGGTGATCGCCGGTTCGAAGGCAGGCGTCGAAAAAGCCTGCGAAATTGCCAAGGCGAAGGGCGCGAAACGCGCATTGCCGCTGCCGGTGTCCGCGCCGTTCCATTCGTCGCTGCTCAAGCCTGCGTCGGATCAGTTGCGCGAGTATCTGGCGAGTGTCGATATCGGCGTGCCGAAGATTCCGCTGATTAATAACATCGATGTAGCAAGCGTTGCCGAACCGGCCGCCATCAAGGATGCGCTAGTGCGTCAGGCTGCAGGTCCCGTACGCTGGGTGGAAACTGTGCAGAAGATGGCACGCGAACACGTCACGCACGTGATCGAATGCGGTCCAGGCAAGGTGCTGAACGGGCTGACGAAGCGTATCGACGGTACGCTGATTGGCGCGTCGATCTTCGATCCGGCTTCGCTCGAAGAAACCCGCAAACTGCTCGCCGGCTGAACTCGTTAGCCAGATACGTCAAAGAAATAAGCCAAGGACAAGGAACGGACGAAGATGATTCTGGACAAGCACATTGTGGTCGTGACGGGCGCATCGCGCGGTATCGGCCGGTCGATTGCGCTCGAACTCGCCCGTCAGGGCGCGACCGTGATCGGCACGGCAACCAGCGAAAGCGGTGCCGAGGGCATTACCGCGGCGCTGAAAGAGGCTGGCGGACAGGGTCGTGGCGCAGTGCTCAACGTGACTGACGCGGCCGCGAGCGAAGCGTTTATCGACGGCGTGGTCAAGGAATTCGGCGGCCTCAACGTGCTGGTGAACAATGCCGGGATCACGAAAGATCAACTGGCCATGCGCATGAAGGACGACGAATTCGACGCCGTCATCGATACAAACTTGCGCGCCGTTTTCCGTCTCTCGCGCGCGGTGCTGCGCCCGATGATGAAGGCGCGCGGCGGACGGATCATCAATATCACGTCGGTGGTGGCGTCGTCGGGCAATCCCGGCCAAGCCAACTACGCGGCTGCGAAGGCCGGTGTGGCGGGCATGACGCGGGCGCTGGCCCGTGAAATCGGCAGCCGCGGGATCACGGTGAACTGCATTGCACCGGGTTTTATCGATACCGACATGACCAAGGTTTTACCCGAAGCGCAGCGCGCGGCGCTCACAGCACAGATACCACTCGGCCGACTGGGCAGCCCTGAAGATATCGCTCATGCTGTGGCTTTCCTTGCTTCTCCGCACGCTGGCTACATCACGGGCACGACGCTTCATGTGAACGGCGGCATGTACATGTGACAGGCATTTGGTTAATATCCGCGCCTTGGCGGGTGCGCAAAATGCTAATTTAAGCAGGGTACGCGAGACGCGAAATGCGCTGTCAGAAGTGGTAACCAGGAAAGGGCGTGACAGGCATCAAAGGCATGTCACGCGCGAAAGAAAGCTGATTCCGTGCGTGGGTTTTTACAGGAACAAACCTGATAAAATGCGCGCACTTGTGTTTTTGAACTAAATTTTCCCTCGGAGGGCTGCATGGACAATATCGAACAGCGCGTGAAGAAGATCGTCGCCGAACAACTGGGCGTCGCCGAAGCCGAAATCAAGAACGAAGCTTCGTTCGTCAACGATCTGGGCGCTGACTCGCTCGACACCGTCGAACTCGTGATGGCTCTCGAAGACGAATTCGGCATGGAAATTCCTGACGAAGAAGCCGAGAAGATCACGACGGTTCAGCAGGCGATCGACTACGCTCGCGCCAACGTCAAGGCTTAAGGCCCGCGCACCAAGCTGCATCTACAGTATTCGGGGTTGACGCTCTGTCGCGATTCGAACCGATTTAACAGCCACAGGGCTCACAGGGCAATTTCCTGTGGATCTTGTGGCTTTTGCTTTTTGTCATTTATGGATAAGGGGTTACCGTGAGCCGTCGTCGTGTTGTTGTTACAGGCCTTGGGCTGATTTCGCCTGTCGGCAGTACCGTTGCCGACGGCTGGGCCAATCTGGTCGCCGGCAAGTCGGGCATCGCCGAGATCACGAAGTTCGATGCCACGAACTTCTCCACGCGCTTTGCCGGTGAAGTTAAAGGCTTCAATGTCGAAGACTACATGCCGGCCAAGGAAGCGCGCCACATGGATACCTTTATCCATTACGGCATTGCGGCCGGCGTGCAGGCCATGCAGGACAGCGGGCTGGAAATCACCGAGGAAAACTCGGAGCGCGTCGGTGTGGTGGTCGGCTCGGGAATCGGCGGCTTGCCGATGATCGAAGTCACACAAACCGAATTGCTGAATCGCGGTCCGCGCCGGATCTCGCCGTTCTTCGTGCCGGCGTCGATCATCAACATGATCTCCGGCCATCTCTCCATCCGCTTTGGTTTGAAAGGACCGAATCTCGCCATCGTGACCGCGTGTACGACGGGGCTGCATTGCATCGGCGAAGGCTCGCGGCTGATCGAATACGGCGACGCCGACGTGATGATCTGCGGCGGCTCTGAAGCGACCGTGTCGCCATTGGGTGTGGGCGGCTTCGCGGCTGCGCGCGCCTTGTCGCAACGCAACGACGACCCGGCGACCGCCAGCCGTCCGTGGGACAAGGATCGCGATGGTTTCGTGCTGGGCGAAGGGGCGGGCGTGATGGTGCTCGAAGAGTACGAACACGCGAAGGCGCGCGGCGCGAAGATCTACGCCGAAGTCAGCGGCTACGGCATGAGCGGCGACGCGTATCACATGACCGCACCGCCGGAAGATGGCGACGGCGCGCGTCGCAGCATGCGCAACGCGTTGAAAAACGCCTCGATCAATGCGGACGAAGTGCACTATCTGAACGCGCACGGGACGTCCACGCCGCTCGGTGATCTGGCTGAAACTATCGGCATCAAGAACACTTTCGGCGACCACGCGAAGAAGATCGTGGTGAACTCGACCAAGTCGATGACGGGCCATTTGCTCGGCGGCGCCGGCGGACTGGAGTCGGTCTTCACGGTGCTGGCGCTGCATCACCAGATCTCCCCGCCCACCATCAACATCTTCAACCAGGACCCGCAGTGCGACCTGGACTACTGCGCGAACGAAGCGCGAGAGATGAAGATCGACGTGGCACTGAAGAACTCGTTCGGTTTCGGCGGCACGAACGGCACGCTCGTTTTCAAGCGGCATTGAGCGGCGCGCGCTTTGAGTTCGCGGAGGATTTGCGAGTGACAAGTGCGCATAACCACCTGCGGGAGGCATCGGCGGAAGTATTCGCCGACTTCCCGCGCCGGCAAAAAATCCGTCCCTCACGATTTTTGTGGGGCGCTACGGCCGCGTTCGTGGCCGTGGCAGCCGGATCGGTATTTCAGTGCGTATCGGCGTATGGCGGATTTTTTGACGCCGGCGCAGCCGTTTTGACGGTGACGGTCGCGCTGGGCGCTGCGGCCTGGAACGGCGAGCGGCGCCGGCCCGTCGCGTTCGAGATCGGGCAGGACGGTTTGACCACATGGGATCGCGCGGGTCACGCGCAATACCGGCGTATTTCGGCCTGCGCCCAGTGGAGCGACCGCCTGCTTGCCCTCATCCTGGTGTCCCGGCGGAAGGCCGTCCAGCATCGTTTCTGGTGGCTGCCGACGCTCTCACCGACACCACCGCGTTCCGCGAACTGGCCGTGCGCGCCCGGCGTTGCGCCCAGGAACATCTGTAACGCTTGTAACCGCCAATCAGCATCCGGCGCGTCCCAGCGGCGTAACGCTACAATAGCCCTCCGCGTAGCACCCCCAAAGTTAACGGATTTCCCAGGTGAGCGAAAAAGAAATCGACCAGGTACTGGTCGAACGCGTGCAAAAGGGCGATAAAGCAGCGTTCGAGCTACTGGTCGCCAAATATCAGCGCAAAATCATCCGGCTTATCTCGCGTCTCGTGCGGGATCCCGCCGAGGTCGAGGACGTCGCGCAAGACGCCTTCATCAAGGCTTATCGCGCGTTGCCGCAATTTCGCGGAGAATCGGCGTTTTATACTTGGCTTTACCGGATTGCGGTGAACACCGCGAAGAACTACCTTGCCACTCAGAGCCGGCGTGCTCCAACTTCTACCGAAGCTGATGCAGAAGAAGCGGAAACTTTCTCCGATGCAGACCAACTAAGGGATATCAACACGCCTGAGTCGATGTTGATGAGCAAGCAGATCGCACAGACGGTCAATGCTGCGATGGCGGTTTTACCGGAAGAGCTGCGCACCGCCATTACTCTTCGTGAGATTGAAGGTCTGAGTTACGAGGAAATTGCCGAGATGATGGGTTGCCCGATCGGAACCGTCAGGTCAAGAATTTTTCGTGCTCGCGAAGCCATTGCGGCAAAATTGCGTCCGTTGCTGGACACTCCCGAAGGCAAGCGCTGGTGACAGCGAGGTTGCGCGGGGCAGGGACGCGGTATCTGAGTCAGGTAGTGTCACTACGGGGTGCAGTCAAGATGGGGAGCATCATGGGGTCGGTTTCGGTGCAATCGCAAGCTAGCTCGCGAGGCGAGCGTCTGTCCGCTTTTGTCGACGGTGAATCCTTCGACGGTTCGGGCGACATCAGTCAGTTTCTTTCCGGGTTTACGCAGAGGGATCGCGTGGCGTGGTCGGATTACCACTTGATCGGCGACGCCCTGCGTTCCGACGATCTTGCGGCAAGTCCTGCGGCCAGCAGCGCGTTCATGAACGCGTTCTCGGCGCGCTTCGAGGCAGAAGCTCACGTATTCGCGCCTGCGGCCATTCCGGCTGTCTCCGCCGAGCGGGTCCGTTCGCGGATGTTCCGCCGCCGCGTGGTGCCGGCCTTCGCGGTCGCGGCTGCCGCAGCCACGCTGACGTGGATCGTCGTGCCGCAATTGCAGGGTGTGGACGGCCGTAACGGCGTGCAAGTGGCTAGCTTGTCTTCGCAGTCGTCGGATCACGTGCAGCGCGTAGCTATGGCTTCAATGCCTGCCGCCAGCACGCGCTCGCCGGTTGTCGAAGCGAACATCATTCGCGACGCAAGCCTCGACCAGTATCTCGAAGCGCATCAGCAATTCTCCCAACAGCCCGTCATGCCGGGCTCGATGCCTTTGATCCGCACTGCGGCTACCAGCCAAGGCCAATAACTGATGCAACGTGTGCGGTTGAAGAAAACGACTCATTGGGGGCGGTTGCCGGCGTTGATGTTCTGTGCAGCCGTGTTGTTATCCGCAGCATCCAGTTCTTTTGCGCAAGGCGACGATCCCGCCGCCATGCGCAAGTCTGCTGCGGACCTGCTCAACCGGATTCACGACGCCGCACAGCAGCAGAATTACGAAGGCACCTTCGTCTACCAGCGTGGGACGACGGTGCAATCGTCGCGGATCACCCATTCGGCGGCACGCAGCGACGGTGAGTTCGAGTCGCTGGAAAGTCTCGACGGCAAGCCTCGCAAGATGCTTCGCCACGACGACGACATGTACACGTTCGTGCCCGAACGTCATCTGCTGGTCGTCGAAAAACGTCAGAACAAAGATGCGTTCCCGTCGCTGCTGAACACGAGCAGCGATCAGGTTCTGACGGTCTATGAGCCGAAAATGCTGGGTGCGGACCGCGTAGCCGGGATCGACAGCCAGGTGATCGAGCTCGATCCGAAAGACGCCTGGCGCTTTGCCTACAAGCTCTGGGCCGACTCGAAAACCGGTCTCCTGCTGCGCGCTCAGACGCTCGGCCCGGACGGTCAGGTGCTCGAGCAGCTTTCATTTTCGCAAGTCCGGATTGGCGGGTCCTGGACGGTCGTGCGGCCGCCGGTTCAGCCCGTCGATATGGAAGCGCAAGGCTGGAAAATTGTGCCTAACGTTCCCGGTTTTCGCGAGATTCGCGAGTTGCGCCGGCCGATGGCATCGAGTGAAGAAGGGCAGCCGCCCATTCCGGTCGACCAGGCTGTTTTCTCCGACGGTCTTGCCGCAATCTCCATTTTCGTCGAGCCCGTGGAAAAAAATTCGCGCAAGGAAGGAGCTGGCAATAGCGGCGCCACGCACGTACTGGTCAAGCGCCGCGGGGATTTCTGGATCACCTTGCTGGGTGAAGTGCCCCAAGCTACGTTGCAGCAATTTGCTTCTGCCATAGAATACAAGCCTTCCAAGTAATTCCTCGGCCCACCACGATATGAGCAACCTCTCGCTGCGCACCTTTTTCGCGGCCGCGGCGCTTGCCGCGTGCCTGCCGCTCGCGACCTCCGCGGCCACAGCAACAACGGCGCCCGCAGCGGCGCCGGCCGTTACACCGGTCGCGGCGCCGGTGGTGAATTTGCCCGACTTCACGACGCTCGTCGATAAAGTGGGTCCGTCGGTCGTCAATATTCGTACGACAACGCGCGTGAGCAGCAGCAACGATCTGCGCGGCTTGCCGCCCGGCATGGATGACGGCGATATGTCGGAGTTTTTCCGCCGTTTCTTCGGTATTCCCATGCCCGGCACGCCCGGTTCGCCGCGCGGCGGCGGTGGCGGCGGGGGTGGTGGTGGAAACGGTGGTAACGGCGGCAACGGTGGCGGCGACCAAGGCGGCGACAGCGGCAGCGGCCGGGGTAATCGCAGCGCACCGCAGGACAGCCCGGACAATCCGGACAACTCCGAGCAGAGTAGCGGCGTGGGCTCGGGTTTCATCATGTCGGCGGATGGCTACGTGATGACAAACGCGCACGTGGTCGACGACGCGGACACCATCTACGTCACGCTCACCGACAAACGTGAATTCAAGGCGAAGCTGATTGGCGTCGACGAGCGCACGGACGTCGCGGTTGTGAAGATCCAGGCGAACAGCCTGCCCGCGATTACCATCGGCGATTCGAACAAGGTGCGTGTCGGCGAATGGGTGCTGGCGATCGGCTCGCCGTTCGGGCTCGACAACACGGTGACGGCCGGTATCGTCAGTGCAAAGGGTCGCGATACCGGTGACTATCTGCCGTTCATTCAGACCGACGTCGCGGTGAATCCGGGTAATTCGGGTGGTCCGCTGATTAACATGGCGGGCGAAGTGATCGGCATCAACTCGCAGATCTACAGCCGCACGGGCGGCTTCATGGGCATTTCGTTCGCGATTCCCATCGATGAAGCCATGCGCGTCGCCGATCAACTGAAGACGACGGGCAAGGTAACGCGCGGCCGGATCGCGGTGGCGATCGGCGAGGTCACGAAGGAAGTGGCGGATTCGCTCGGCTTGCCGAAGGCGCAGGGTGCGCTGGTGAGCAGCGTTGAAGCGGGCGGCCCGGCCGACAAGGCCGGTATCCAGCCGGGTGACATCATCCTGAAGTACAACGGCCATGATGTTTCGACTGCGACGGACCTGCCGCGTATGGTCGGCGACACGAAGCCGGGCACGAAGGCGACGATCACCGTGTGGCGCAAGGGCGAGTCGCGCGATCTGCCGATCACCATCGCGGAAATGCAGCCGGACAAGGTCGCGAAGTCTGAGGCCAAGAAGACGCCGCCGCCGAAGGAACGCGCGAGCAATACGCTCGGGATTGCGGTGAGCGACATCCCGGCTGACCAGAAAAAAGCGCTGAAGCTCACCAACGGCGTGATGGTGGACGCGGTGGAGGGTCCGGCAGCGCGTGCCGGTTTCCAGAAGGGCGACATCATCCTGCGCATCGGCGATACGGACATCACGAGCGCGAAGCAATTCGACGCGGTGGCGCAAAACGTCGATCCGAGCAAGATGGTCGCGGTGCTTGTGCGTCGTGGCGACAACACGCAGTTCGTGCCGTTGCGCCCGCGTGCGCCCGTGCAGAAATAATCGTAATGAGCGCGCTCAGGCTCTACGGGCGCGCGTGGTGTCACTTGTGTGAAGACTTGCGCGCTGGGCTCGAGCCGATTGCGGCTGAGTTCGGCGTGGCGATCGAGTGGATCGATATCGATACGGATCCAGCACTCGAAGCGTTATACGACGAACTCGTGCCCGTTCTGGTGTTGGATGGCGTGGAGTTATGCCATTACCGGCTTGACGAAGCGCGTGTGCGGGGTGCGCTCCTAAGTGCTCCTGGCACACGCTTAAGTCCCTGAGCAATCGGACCTTTCCCGTAAAATCCGCCGTCGGCCTGCCTTTTCGGCTAAAATAGACGAGTTTTTCACCCCATTTTCAAGGCGTGCTCCGCGTTTGTCTGGGCGCGCCTTTTTGCTTGATCGGCACTGAATGAATCATATTCGTAACTTCTCGATCATTGCGCACATCGACCACGGCAAGTCGACGCTCGCCGATCGCATCATCCAACTGTGTGGCGGCCTGTCCGATCGCGAGATGGACGCGCAGGTGCTCGACTCCATGGATCTCGAGCGCGAACGCGGCATCACCATCAAGGCGCAAACTGCGGCGCTCAGCTATAAAGCGCGCGATGGCCAGGTCTACAACCTGAATCTCATCGATACCCCTGGGCACGTCGACTTTTCGTACGAAGTCAGCCGCTCGCTGTCCGCCTGCGAAGGCGCGTTGCTCGTGGTCGACGCGAGCCAGGGCGTGGAAGCGCAGACAGTCGCCAACTGCTACATGGCGATCGAACTGGGCGTGGAAGTCGTGCCGGTGCTGAACAAGATCGACTTGCCCGCGGCCGACCCCGAGAACGCGATTTCGGAAATCGAGGACGTGATCGGCATTGATGCAACCGATGCCACGCGTTGCAGCGCCAAGACGGGTCTCGGCGTGACCGACGTGCTCGAGGCGCTGATTGCAAAAGTGCCGCCGCCAAAGGGCGATCCGGACGCACCGCTGCAGGCGCTGATCATCGATTCATGGTTCGATAACTACGTCGGCGTGGTCATGCTCGTGCGCATCAAGAACGGCACGCTGCGCCCGAAAGACAAGATCAAGATGATGGCGTCCGGCGCAGTTTACCCGGTCGAACATCTCGGCGTGTTCGCGCCGAAAGCCACGAACCTGGCGTCATTGTCGGCGGGGCAGGTGGGTTTCATCATCGCGGGCATCAAGGAATTGCAGGCAGCCAAAGTCGGCGACACGGTCACCACCGTCGCGCGCCCGGCCGAAGCGCCGCTGCCAGGTTTCAAGGAAGTGAAGCCGCAAGTGTTCGCGGGTTTGTATCCGATCGAAGCGAATCAGTACGCCGCGCTGCGTGAATCGCTGGAAAAGCTGAAGCTCAACGACTCCTCGCTCCAGTACGAGCCGGGTTTTCTCGGTCTTCTGCACATGGAGATCGTGCAGGAACGGCTCGAGCGCGAGTTCGACATGGACCTCATCACCACGGCGCCGACCGTGGTGTACGAAGTCGTGAAGCGCGATGGCGAGCTGATCCAGGTCGAGAATCCGGCCAAGATGCCGGAGCCTTCGTACATTGAAGAAGTGCGCGAACCGATCGTGACCGTGAACCTGTATATGCCCCAGGAGTATGTGGGCGCGGTGATCACGCTGTGTACGAACAAGCGCGGCCAGCAGGTCAACATGCTGTATCACGGCCGTCAGGTCCAGCTTACGTACGAAATCCCGATGGCGGAAATCGTGCTGGATTTCTTCGACCGGCTGAAGTCGACGTCGCGCGGTTATGCCTCCATGGACTACGAGTTCAAGGAGTATCGGGCGTCGGATGTGGTGAAGGTCGACATGCTGATCAACGGTGACAAGGTCGATGCACTGTCGGTGATCGTGCACCGGTCGCAGAGCCAGCATCGCGGGCGCGAAGTGGCGTCGAAGATGCGCGAACTGATTCCGCGGCAGATGTACGACGTGGCAATCCAGGCGACTATCGGCGCGAACATTATCGCGCGCGAGAACATTAAAGCATTGCGTAAGAACGTTCTGGCAAAGTGCTACGGCGGCGATATCTCGCGAAAGAAAAAGCTTCTGGAAAAGCAGAAGGCCGGCAAGAAGCGCATGAAGCAAGTCGGTTCGGTCGAGATTCCGCAAGAAGCTTTCCTCGCGATTCTTCGCGTCGAAGATTAATAAAACAACCGGAAACGATTGATGAATTTTGCGTTGATTCTTTTGGTGCTCGTCATCGTGACGGGGATTGCGTGGGTATTCGATAAACTGGTGTTCGAGCCGCAACGGCGGCGCGCAGCAGATGCAGCGGTAGCAGACTTCGATCAGCAGCAGGCCCGCCTTGAGCCCCGTTTCGCCGATGAACACGCGCCGCAAACGCGCGCTCGTCTACGCGATGAAAAGCTCCGTCAGCCTTGGTATCTGGAATATTCGGCGAGCTTTTTCCCGGTGATTCTCGTGGTCTT
>WNFJ01670983.1_pt2 | contig 10204 bp, 12 predicted proteins | sample 5400461 | NCBI WGS metagenome assembly WNFJ01 (sample SAMN13153349, study PRJNA577476) | soil metagenome | isolation source: 115 cm saprolite on Douglas fir-dominated hillslope | place: USA:California | collected 2013-09-17
ACCGTCGATGTCGTGCCGGCGCGCTTCGACGTCGATGTTCAAACCGTGATCCCGCGCAGTTTTTGACGTGATCGGCCCGATGCTCGCGACTTGCATTCCCTTCGGCCACGGCAATTCAAGCGCGAGAAAATTTTCCACCGTCGAAGAGCTGGTAAATGTGATCAAATCGGCCCCTTCCTTCGTCAGCTGCCGGCGCGCACCGGTGGGATCGCGCGTTTCCGGCACCGTGCGATAAGCGAAAGCTTCGTCCACAATTGCTCCCAAACCCGAGAGCTCTTTTGGAAGCACGTCCCGCGCCTTTTCCCCGCGCACCAGTAGAATCCGCAAATTCGCAATGCCGCCCTGTTTCTGAAACTCCTTTACAACCGCTTCCGCTACGAACTCCTCCGGCTGAAGATCGACGTGCAGATGAAAGTCTTTCACCCGTTGCGCTGTAGCCGGGCCGATGGCTGCGATCTGCGCGCCGCCGATCTCACGAGCGTCGTCGTACAGTTTGAAGAAGACGTCGAAAAATGCTTCGACGCCATTTGCGCTCGTGAAAACGATCCAATCGTAAACATGCGCATCCTGCACTAGTTCGGCGAAGCCGCGTAAATCGCCGGGCGGCTCGATTCGGATCGTCGGCAATTCGACCACATGAGCACCGAGCGTGCGTAACTTGTTGCTTAACGCGCTCGCTTGTTTTCGTGTTCGCGTAACCACAATCCGCTTCCCCGAGAGCGGCCGGTTCTCATACCAATTCAGGGTTTCACGCAAAGCCACAACCTCCCCGAACACCGCCACCGCTGGCGCTTCAAAGCCGCTGGCAACAGCCAGTTGGGCAATATCCTGAAGAGTTCCGGTGAGCGTTTCCTGCCGCCCGGTTGTGGCCCAGCGCACGAGCGCCACGGGCAAATCATTGCGCACACCTTGCTCAAGCATTTCGCGCGCAATCGAACCGAGACGTTTCACGCCCATCAACATCACTTGGGTGCCGCCAAGTTTTGCCAGCGCAGCGTAGTCAATCGCACTTTCGGTCTTCGCTGGATCTTCGTGCCCGGTAAAAAATGTGATGTGCGAATTTTCGGCACGATGCGTCACGGGAATTCCGGCGTAGGCCGGGCCGGCGATTGCCGAGGTGATTCCTGACACAATTTCAAATTCAATTCCCGCATCAACGATTGCTCGCGCTTCTTCCGCGCCTCGACCAAACACAAACGGATCCCCGCCCTTCAACCGGACGACATCCTTTCCTGCGCGCGCTTTCTCAATCAGCAGCGCGTTAATCTCTTGCTGGCTTAACGAGTGTTGGCCCGCCTCTTTGCCGGCGTAAATAATCTCCGCATCATCGGGCGCCCAACTAAGGATCTCCGGATTTGCCAGATGATCGTAAACGATCGCATCTGCACGTTCGATGCATTCCTTTGCCCGCAACGTGACCAGACCGAGATCTCCTGGCCCTGCTCCAACGAGATAAACCTTTCCGTTCTCGTTAGTGCTCTCGCTCTTACTCCTGCTCTCCATTGATCTGCCTTAGTAATTGTACGGCGAGACGCTCGCCCTCGGCGCACTCGCCTTCCACTTTGCTCTCACGCGGCGCCGCCAAGCCTTGATCGAAAACTTGCGCACACAATTTCATCTTGCCATTGTCGATCTTCGCCAAAACGCCCACCGGCGAATTGCAATCACCGTGCAACAAACGCAGAAATTCTCGCTCCGCGCGCAAACAAAGCAACGTCTCGCGATCATTCACGGGATCGATGATCGCCTTTGCGCTTTCGTCGCCAACACGACTTTGCAGAGCAATGATCCCCTGCCCGCCTGCGGGTAAAAATATTTCGCTCGGAAGGACCTCAAGAAAGAATTGCGAGTCTTCAAAGTTGATTTCGTTCTGGGCTGGCGACAGGCCGAGCCGCTCGAGCCCTGCACGCGCAAGTACAATCGCATCCCAATCGCTGTCCGCGAGCTTGCGCAAACGCGTCGGCACGTTGCCGCGAAGAGCGACAATCTTGAGATCCGGACATTTCCAGAGCAGCTGGTGTTTCCTACGCACACTGCCGGTCGCGATCGTCGCACCATCCGGAAGGCCAGCCAAGCCGCCCGAGTGTTTTGACACTAGAACGTCATCTATTCGAGCCCGCGGAAACACTACTGCAATCTCCGCGCCCGGGTTCTTTTCGCTTGGCAAATCCTTCGCGCTATGTACCGCAACATCGACATCTCCGGCGAGGAGCGCCCGCTCAATTTCCGCGGTGAATAATCCTTTCCGTCCCTGGCGGAAGTCTCGAACCTGCCTGCGCGGCTCATCCCCTTTAGTCGCGATGATTTTTGTGTCGATCTTCAGTGCCGGCCAGGCTGATTGAACTGCTTTCTCAACCAAATGCGCCTGCGCTTGAGCAAGCTCGCTGCCGCGCGTCCCAAGCACAATCTGCGAGGTTTTCACAATTGGAGCTTTCTGTAGCGGCGGTCTATGGCCGCCGAACCTTATTACCCGAAGCGATATTCCAACGCAAAGACCTCGCCCATAACGGTCAGTCCTCAGCTTTTCTTACGAGTCCAGCCCGCACCGGGTTGTCACGAACGTCGTTCCACTTTTGTGAATATGACCGATCACTCCAGAGCAATGGTCTAAAAATGTCTTCTGCCAATGGCGGGGCAACTCCAGTCGAACGCAGAGCCTTCGAAATCGTATTCTTCAAAGATTTCGTCCGAGCTGCAAGTGTGATTTTTAAATCATCAGTTGTGACGAATAGGTGCAAGTGATCTGGCATAGTCACATACGCGCCGATCCTCCTCCATGCGAAGGGCCTTCTTGCCCAAAGCGCAGAAAAGTTTTGTGGACTGCTGCCGTCGCAAGAAACTTTCGCCGACCTTCTGTGCAGGCGGTGACGAAGTAGATGGGCTGAGGCGCTGCTTTTGAGTTTCGGCGGTCATAGACCGCCGCTACAATTCCGAAGAGCGCAGAGAACTACCAGAGGCAGAAGGATGTTCGGTAATTCGGGAGACCCGATTCAAACCACGCGAAATCGAATCGACAAAATCCGCGACATGTTCGGCGATGATTGCCTCGGCAGCGGCGATTTGCTGGCGCCTTAGCGCAAGCGATTGTTCGGCCACCGATTGCAACGAATCAATGTCGTAAAGGTAAACGCCTTCCAATTTGTTTACGTTGGGATCGACATCGCGTGGCACGGCAATATCAATGATAAAAAGCGGGCGGTCGATGCGATCCCGCAGCGTGGGTGCCAGATTCTCGGGCGTTAGCAATGGCGCTTCAGACGATGTGGATGTAATCAAGATATCAATCTCACAACATTGCTCCGGCCATTCATCGAACGGAATTGCACGGCCGCCGACGAGTCGTGCCAGTTCGTGAGCACGATCGGTCGATCGATTGCTCACCCTAAGGTCGCTCGCCCCGCGAGAAACAAGCGCCCGGGCAGTACGCTCGCTTGTTTCACCAGCACCGAGCACAAGGACTTTGCAAACCCTGAGCTTGCCAAAAATTTTTTGGGCAAGGTCAACCGCCACGGAGCCCACCGATACGGAGCCGCGCGTAATTTCAGTGTGCGTGCGAACCTGCTTCGCAACCCGAAAGGCACGCTGGAACAGGCGGTGAAGATACGGCCCGGCCGCACCTGAAGTTCGCGCCGATTCGTACGCTTTTTTTGTCTGCCCAAGAATTTCGGTTTCGCCCACCACCATCGAGTCGAGTCCTGAAGAGACGCGAAAAAGATGCTGCGCGCACCGCGCCCCCTCGTACCGGTAAAATGGCAGCGCGTATTCGTGCGGTTGATCGACGATGTTGCGTGCAAGGCATCGCGCGACCTCATCAGTTGATACCCGTTTTCCTGACGCAGCGTAAACCTCCACGCGGTTGCAGGTCGCAAGGAGTAATGCTTCCGCACAACCCGCTCTGCGCAGAATGCAATCAGTCTCAGAATGGCCGCCAAAACGCTCACGCGTTTCCACGTTCGCCGTGTGATGGCTCAAGCCGACACAGAAAAGGTTCATGGCAACGGATGCGTTTGGGCCGAGAACGTAATTCCCCAAAGCAGCGTCAGCGCCGCACTGAACCCGATAATGCATAGCGCGGCCACGCGTTTTGGCGCGAGCCGTCGAAGATGCCGGCCTTGCAAAATCGCAGCGTAGAGGATCCAGACACCGAAGGCGCAGACCATCTGGATGTAGGGCAACGGGTGCCCGACAAAAAAACCGCTGACGAGGCCAAGCGTGTAAAGGACAAAGCCCCACCAAAGCAGACGTGTGATAGCGGCAAAAAGATCGGGGAGCGGCGGTAGATGATAAAAAATGGAATACAATTGATGTGTCTTGAGCTGGCGCTCCTGCAGCAAGTACATGACGCCGGCGATACAGGCGAGCGCGAACGCACCATAGGCCACGAGGGAAATCGAAGCATGAAATTCCAGCCACGGATTTGCTGGCAACTTCACCGGATGCCGGACGTCGATTGGCGCGATCAAAGAGAAGCCTTGGAGCAAGACCACGAGCGGCGCGGTGAATGCTCCCATGAGCGAGAGGCGGTACGCAGGCCCGACGAGCATGTAGATCAACGCCACCGACCAAGCAAGAAAGATGAATACCTCAAATAAGCTCGTCAGCGGACACCGTCCCAGCGCATGACCGCGAATCGATAAGAATGCTGTCTGAAAAATAAAGCCCAAGCCGACCGCAAAAAAATTGAATTGCATCGGCCGAAACACTCCGCCGCGCAGCTCAATAACGGTGTGTACAACCGCTGCGAGAAAGCAGATTGTCGAAACGATGAGAATTACTCGATCCATTCCGTGGCACAGTGTAAGAGCTGCCTTCGACCTTGGCAATACATGCTGGGCTTCGCTCGATCAGAAGGCGCAAACCCCGCGCCATGAACGACCTTATCTTACCCTCAGTCCGGCTGATCCAAAACAAATCGCCGAAATCAACTCGCTGGTTTGCTTTCCGGTGGAGGCAGATCCTTTTGCAGATCGATGATTATCTTCCACGCCCCTTTGGCATCAGTCTGTCAAATTTGGACATAAAACCCCTGCGCACCGCCTTGCGTCCGCGTGATTGATTATTTTCCATAGCTGTAAGCGATATCGCCTGAGGAACTCATGTCACCGCCTATTTGAAGCCGCTCAGATGGATCACGCGGTCGAGGATTTTCCGTCCCAACATCGAGTGCTACCGTCCACGAACCATCCTTCTGTTTCTTCCAAACCGAAACAAACTGTCCGTAACCGAGCGGTTTCTTGTCTTCTTTCTTCGCCTTCCATTGCGCCGCGCCGTTTGTGAATCCGAAATCGGCGCTGCGAGCCATCGAAGCGAATGTCGGTTCCCAGATGAGATCAAGACCTGTTTCCGGCCGTTCTGTCGAGACTTTCTTGCCGTTCACAGGGCCGGGCCGGAAGACAACCGCATCATCGGCAAAGAAATGCAAGAAATGCGGCGCGCGTTCCGTGCTCCTGTCCGGCTTGATAGAAATTTTCTTTTGCCGCCTCGACCATCGTACGGGCGGCGTTATCCGGCCGCTCCTTATCAGCTCCGACGGCGATTGTTGTCCACGAAAGGCAAACTAGGACGGGCCAGAACGAATGAGAAACGATTCGCATTCGATAAGTTTTGGAGTACTTGGGACGGGCTTGGCAATGCGTTTACTTGCAGCCTCGTCCGAAAATCCCTATAACGGCCGGCTAAAATAAATATCAAACGTCTCATTCTCGGAATCGTCGTCGGCTTTGTCATTCTTTGGGTAACTGATTTCCTTATCCACGGGATTTGGATGACGCCCGATTACGGCGCCACACAACAGCTCTGGCGCGTTGATGCGGAAATGAAATCCCGAATGGGTTGGATGCTTGTCGCTCAACTTCTGTTCGTGATCACGTTTGTCATTATTTCGGCAAAGGGGTTCGCGGCCGCCACGACCAGAATTAGTTGCGCAGTTGGCTACGGCGTCCTCATGGGCCCGTTCTCAGGAGCCTGGGCGCTGATCATGTATTGTGTCGTGCCAATGCCCGGCTTTATTGCTGCGAAATGGTTCTTCGCCGGAATAGCGCAAACAATTCTGCTCGGCCTCGTCACGTTCTGGACCTACAAAGCCTCGGTGCCGGCGTAATCATTCGCTGCGTCTTTTCTTGGATTTCGGACTTAGTGTTTTTGGAGTGCGATGCACCTTAGCATCGCTTTGGAGTGGAGCTTCTTTCGTCGTCCGGCCCGGTCGGCAGAGACGCGGCTAGAGAGTGAGCTACCGTTGACGTTTAAAATCACAGCGTTAGCATTCGCGCCGATGGGTTCGGATGTAATCAACAAACTTCGCGCCGGTGTTCGTGATGTTCCTGATTTCCCAAAAAAGGGAATCGTTTTCAAAGACATCACTCCGATCTTGAGCGATCCGGCGCTGTTTCGAGCGTCGATCGATCTCTTTTTAGAGCGCTGCCGCGGGAAAAAGATCGACAAAATCGTTGGGATCGACGCGCGCGGATTTCTTTTTGGATCAGCGGTCGCGTACGAACTCAGTGTCGGTTTCGTTCCGATCCGGAAGCGCGGCAAATTGCCGTACAAAACCGAGATCGCGAAGTACTCGCTCGAGTACGGCGAAGCGGAAATGGAGATGCACACCGACGCCGTGATGGCGGGTGAGCGAATCGTTTTGGTGGATGACTTGCTTGCGACGGGCGGAACTTCTGTTGCTGCCGCCGCGCTGATCAGAAAAGCGGGCGGACAACTTCTCGAAGCGCAGTTCTTAATTGAGCTGAAATTCCTTCACGGCCGCGAGAAACTCGAGCCGACGCCGGTAATTTCGTTCCTAAAATACTAGCGTAATGACGAATGACAAATGAAGCTCGAATTCAAAAATGACGAACACGCAGACGGTTCGTCATTTGGGCTTCGTCATTGATTCGCCATTCGGCATTCGGATTTCGTCATTCCTCACTACGACTTCCAGCTTAATTTCCTGGAATCCGAGCTGATCATGAATCAGAGCGAGCAACTCGAGCGCGCCCGCATCGGGTGTGTGCACGCAGCGCAGCTCGATCCGAGCCGGTTTGCCCGCCAGTTCCGGATGCGCCTCCGCCATCTCGCCGTCCAGCAAGAATGAAACGTAGGCATTGAAGCGCTCCTGTAGCGCGAGCAATTGTTCGTCCGAGCCATCCCACTCGTTAGGCTCGTCCATCACCAGAACGACTTCGCCTGTTCTTGTGTCGTGCGCGATCATATCGATCACGCCAGTCCGACCTTTCATTTTGGCAGTTCGATCTTTGGTATTCATTCGGATGGTTCGATGTTGAACGTTGGATGTTCGGCGTTCGATGTTGAAGAGAAACAAATGACCAATGATCTAACCGCAGACGAGGTTCGCACGCTTTTGAAGCCCGAGCCACACGCCACGTGCAGGTTCGTGCGCATCGCATTCGTAAGTCAGAAGCGCATCGGACCTGGCGGATTGCCTCCGCCATTCGCCGAAGGACGACCAGCCGGTTCCGCGCTCTAATTCATGGTCACGCCCGACGCACCAGTCCGGCTACATCGTATTCGCAACGACCAGCTCTACCATTATTACCTCGGCGATCCGATTGAGGTGCTGATGCTGCACGCCGATGGGGCGACCAAGCGCGCTGTGGTCGGGCCGGATCTGCGTGCTGGTCAGCACGTGCAGCTTCTCATTCCCGGGAGCGCTTTTCATACCGCGCGCGTGATCGGGCGCCGACGCTGGTTCCTCGGCGCGAGCACCGAGTGGCCGGGCGTTGAGCCAGCCGACATAGAAATCGGCGACGTCGATGCGTTGGCCGCGAAATATCCCGATGCAGCTGAGGATCTGCGCGCATTCCAGCGAGGTGGCGGCGATTGACCTCAATTGCCTTCGGGCGGATTTTAGTACCGCTGTGGCGAAAGCAAAAGGTGTAGGCCGATTAACACTTCTGGGACAAGGCGAGGCGAAACTGCCCGCGTCGCCGGATGAGGCGTGGCTCGAGACTTTCCCAAATCCAGCGCGCCGCAATTACCGGATTCATTTCGAAACGGATGATTTCACTTCCGTTTGTCCGGTCACGGGTCAGCCCGATTTCGCCAGGATCGACATCGATTACGTGCCGGATCGGCTCTGCGTCGAAAGCAAGTCGCTCAAGTTTTATCTGGCTTCGTATCGGAACGAGCACGCGTTCAATGAAGCGGTCACAAACCGCATCCTGGATGACTTCGTGAAATCGTGCGCGCCACGCGAGGCGATCGTGACCGCGCAATTCTCGGCGCGCGGCGGAATTGCACTCACCGTTCGTGCTGAGTATCCAGATGCGAAATTGCGTAAAGCGAGCCGCGATGGTCTGTAGGGGAAGCCGTTGGCTTTCCGCGGGACGACAGCGTCGTCCCCTACAGAATGGCCCCACCAATTAAATGAAACGCGCGGTCGTCCTTCTCAGCGGCGGACTGGATTCGACAACGACGCTAGCGACTGCGATTGCGCACGGTTACGAAGCGTACGCATTGTCATTTGATTATGGCCAGCGTCACCAGATCGAAACGGAAGCTGCCCGCCGCATCGCCAAATCGTTAGGCGTGAAAGAGCATCACGTCGCAAAAATCGACATGCGCATTTTTGGTGGCTCAGCTCTTACAGACGCCATCGATGTACCGAAGCAACGTTCGGAAACAGAAATCGCGCATGGAATTCCGATCACCTACGTGCCAGCGCGCAACACTATCTTTCTCGCTTATGCGCTCGCCTGGGCGGAAGTGATCCCTGCCACTGACATTTTTCTCGGCGTCAATGCAATCGATTACAGTGGCTACCCGGACTGCCGTCCGGCATTCATCGAAGCGTTTGAGACCCTGGCTAATCTTGGGACCAAGGCAGGCGTCGAAGGGAGACCCTTCAAAATTCACACACCGCTGATCAAATTTTCGAAAGCCGAAATCATTCGTAAGGCGTCCGAGCTTGGTGTCGATCTTTCTCTCACACACAGTTGTTACGATCCGACGACGGACGGGCTCGCCTGCGGAGAGTGCGATTCCTGCCTTTTGCGGCTCAAAGGTTTTCGCGAAGCAGGAATAAAAGATCCGATGCAATACGCGAGAAGATGAAGCGCCTGTTCAGGATTTTCGACCTTTCGAAGAATGAACAGCGCGTCGTCCTTATCGTAATGTTTATTCTGATTACGATTGCGTTCGTCGAATACCAATGCCGCATTCATCACCCTCTGGTTCAACCGACCTCCGCAACAGAAGCCAAACGGTCTCCGACTCCGGTCGGTACAGAGGATGAGAGATAGCGCTTCAATTTTTCGAGTAAGCGCTGCCCCTTCGATCACTTTGCCACTTCGGTCCCAAAAACTGAATGAGGACTTGGTGCGCCCGGCTAAAAATGGAGGGTAAAAGCGATGAAAGCAGGATTTTCCGCGCTAATAATCAACTAACGTCTGAATACTTTGCCAACTCTTCAAGTACTCGGCCTCGCCCGGTGAAACGCTTTCCTGATGCGACCTTCGCATAGGCACATTTGCATTTCGCTAGTTCAGGAAATCCTCCCTGTTTCAATGCATCCGCATAAATAGTCACAGAGCTATGGGCCTCCAGTCGAAAGGGGATATGAACCCTGTACGGCGGAAATTGATGCGTAATCACGAGGCGCTCACTCGTCCTCAGCAGAAAGCCGACTTCAGTCACGGTCGTTGCGATTCCTTTATTGATCACGTCGATACACAGATATTTCGGCAGCTGCTCCCCTTTGCTGGTTGTAAAATAAAAGCCGGGATCGGCCTCCCCGGTTTCAGAAGACACTCCGATAAACATTTTCGGGATGACTTTCAGGCATAAGCGCTCGCGCCTCCACGATAGCCATAGATTAATGACTCCGAGCACCGCGCCGAGTAATGCGATGGCCAACGTAATATTCTCACGAGTAGGCATCGATTACGGCAGTTCTAGGCTCGCTTATGCAGCGAGATAAGGTAAACTTTCGAATGCTGCACGAAAAAATCGATCTGCACTTGATCCCGTAAGTAGCAGTATATTTTTTCTGTGCTGTCAGGAGCTTGCCTGATTTGGGCATTTTTGCCGAGCGAGTTTTCCAACGCGTTAACCGTGGCTCCAATCGGCACCCCAGCTAGTTCGGGCGCCGGCGGCGCTTCACCTATAGCTGTGGGTCGCTGCGGCTGAGCTTGAGCGAAAAGATTAATGGCCTCGACACGCCCCTCGGACATGACGCAGGCGACGCCCAAAGAGT
>WNFJ01095044.1_pt1 | contig 10203 bp, 10 predicted proteins | sample 5400461 | NCBI WGS metagenome assembly WNFJ01 (sample SAMN13153349, study PRJNA577476) | soil metagenome | isolation source: 115 cm saprolite on Douglas fir-dominated hillslope | place: USA:California | collected 2013-09-17
ACGCTGATGGCAAGATGGTTATGCAGCAAGTCGCCTATGACGTCATAGCCTACGCCGAGCGCCCGCGGCTCGAAATATCCGCCGATACCCACGGCAACACCGCCGAGCGCCGGCCACCACATCCAGTGAATCGGCAATTTGCCGAAGAGGTCCTCGACCTTGTATAGAGTCGATGACAGGCCCCAGGACATGGCGCCCGCCATGAGACCCGCAACCACGCATGAAACGAGGCCGAGCGGACCCAGCGCGATGGTTTGCAACGGGAAGAGGGCACCGCTGCCGATCAGAAGAGGCCGCGTGAAACCGGCCACCGCGCACGCGACGGCAACGGGCAGCAGGCTGCGCGGGCGCAGTTCGAACAGCAACAGCTCGACCGCGAGCAGGACTGCCGCGACAGGCGTGCCGAAGACCGCCGTCATCCCGGCTACGGCACCGGCGACGAGCAGCGTCTTGCGTTCACCAGCGGTCAGGCGGAAATATTGTGCGAGCAGCGACCCCAGCGCGCCGCCTGTCATGATGATTGGCCCTTCCGCACCGAACGGGCCACCACTGCCGATGGCGATCGCGGAGGAAAGGGGCTTGACATCTTGCTCTTGCCGAACAGGATGGCTTCGATCGCTTCGGGAATGCCGTGTCCACGAATGGCTTCGCTGCCATAGCGTGCGATCAGCCCGATTACCAGGCCGCCGATTACGGGAATCACGATTACCCAGAGACCAAGGGTATTTCCCGCCGGCGAGCGACTGTTGAACGACAGGGACTGGAAGAAGAAAAGATTGGTGAAAAAACTGATCAGGTGGAGCAGGACATAGGCCGTGACCGTGCTTAACGCGCCGATCACTATCGCGATGGCCGTGATACGCAACAGATGAGCATTCGCTGCAAAATCACCTCGTGAAGCGTTCGCGTGCACATTAACTCCTCATCAATTCAGGTCTGTTTGTTTGCGTCGGCTGATGGAACGGCGTGACCTGGCTGCAATGCCACCGAAGGTGGGCGGTGTTGGCATGCACCGACCTAAAGATCGATTTGCGGAACGCGGAAGGTGCCCGCAAGCGACTTCAGTTCTGCCCGATGCAATTCGGCTAGCCGTGAGAGGATTTTCTCTCCGGGTTTCAGCAAATGAACCTCGACCTGGCGGCGATCAATTTCGCTAGGCTTTCGCTTGACCAGATCCAGCGCCTCGCACCGCGTCACGAGCGCAACTATTCCGTGGTGATGCGCCTGAAGCCGTTCAGCCAGTTCGCCGACAGTTGCCCAATCCCGGTCCGGATAGCCCTTGATATGCAACAACAGCAAATACTGCAGCGGAGTAATGCCTTCGTCCTGAGCAGCCTGCTCGGAGAACCGCTCGAACCGCCGCATCTGGTAACGAAACTCGGACAGCTGTTCAAAGTCTTCTTTGCTTAGTGTGCGAAAAGCTTCTTTCATGGGGGAAAAGTCCAGTCAGGAACCTAGATTGAAATTATATCATATGGTGATAGATATGGGAGGGTCTTGCGTGCGTAGGACCGAACGACCCTCGCGTGATGACCTGCTATGTGGGAGACAGCTCGCGCAGGGCACAGGGTCGGGAACGCAAGCGAAAAGCACCTGCAACGGCGATGGCCGGCTTGTTCGAAATGGGAAAATGGGCATCGCACTATGGATAGCCTGCGTAATCGCATTGATGGCGGCAGGGGTCGGCGTGATCCTGCGTGCCACCTTCGCGATCCCGTCCGTGCACCATGTTTAAAGCTAGCAGCCCGTCGGACTTGACGTAAGCGCGTGATGCTTAGGTTTGCAAAGGGTAGATTTTCGCGGAAAACTCGAAATTTCGTCAAAAATAACCCACTTCCAGCCGATTTCCCTGATTATGGACGATCATGCCGGCGAGTTTCTCGTGCGTATCGAGTACCGGAATATGGTGATGGCCATAAGCGGCGAATATCGGCACGAGCTTGGCGACCGAAGTGGTCACGCAGACCGTGGACACGTCGGTCGTCATGATGGACGCTACCGTCAGCGCTGAACCGGGGCTGGCGAACCATCGCTCGATGACTGTCGCCAGCGCCCGAAGCCTTCCGGCCGCCATGTTTCTTGCGATGTCGGCCGGAGTGACGATGCCAATCACGAGCGCGCGGTCGTCAATGACAGGAAGCGCTTTGACGCCGTGACGCCGTAGTGTGGCGGCGGCTGCTGCAACCGTCGTGCCGGATGTGACCGAAACGACGGGGCTGGACATGATGTCCGCACAACTCAGTCCGCTGAAGCTACGCACATACGATTGCAGCTGTATTTCGAGGAGCAGCGACTCGAGATCCGCTGGGTCGATGTCCAGCAATTCGTTGCGACGGCCGAGTACCGCCTCGAGGTCTTCTCGCGTGAATCCAGGGCTGGCCGCTGGCGAACGGACGCCTGTTTCCTTGGCTGAGTGCGCCGCATGAGGGTAGCGGTGTCCAGTCGCTGCGTGAAACACGATCGCGACCCCCAACAGCGCAAACGACTGCGCCGCTACCGGTGCAAAGACGAATCCGAATCCGAGGGCATGCACGGCCGGCCCACCGAGCACGGCAGTGAGCGCGACCGCGCCCGAGGGAGGATGCACGCATCTGAACGCAAACATCGCAACAATTGACAGTGCCACCGCAATCGGCGCGGCGTCGATCGGGTTCGTGATCCAGGTTGCACATGCCACGCCGATGATCGCGGACACTATATTGCCGCCGATGATCGACCAGGGTTGGGCGAGCGGGCTCGCGGGAACCGCAAACAGCAGCACTGCGGAGGCGCCCATTGGCGCGACCAGGAACGGGATGAGCGCGGTGTCGCCCAGCAAGACATGCATCATGCCTGCGGTGAAGGATATGCCGAGCAGTGCCCCGAGACAGGACCTGAATCGTTCGGGCCAACCAAGTGAGACCGGTGAAGGGGAGAAGCTGACTAGCCAGCGTGCGAGAGCAGATCGGACCATAAGCTTGGAAGATATTGTGAGCGGGCGAGGATGCATGAAACGTCCTCGCCGTCAGGCAGCGTCTGCTGCCAACCGCATTGAAAAAATATGTGATTATGACATATATCAAGAAATCGCCTGAGCGGATTCTTGACGGTCATGGCAGCCCAAGCGTGAGCCAGGTCATCGTCCGATATTGCGACAAACTGAATATCGCCGTGTCTTCAACGGCCTCGCGCGGACACTAGCGAGCGTGACTTTCGCGGTAAAGCGAAGGAGGGATCGGCCGTGTGGCTTGCTGGCGACGGTTTAGGCGTCGCGCGCGTGGCCGGAACGTTGACCACCGCAGGAACGCTGCCAAACCACTAATAAGGTTCGCTGGCGACGGCCGCAGAAGCCCCTGGAGAAAGTATTTCGTTGTCCTGTTCAAGATGTCGAATCCGCGTGTCCGACGCACGCAATTGAAAATCGCTACCAAGTGGGTCTCGGCCCGGAGTTGTTTCACGAGCGTCGCACCGCACCGCAAGGCGGCTTGTCCCTCCGGTGTGGAGTCATAGCAAAGCAGGATTCGGCCAATTCGAGGATGCGCTGCGGGTTGGGACGAGCAAGGAGTGCCGGCGGAGCGAAAGGCGTACTCGTCTCAATTGATCGCCCGCAGCGACCGGCAAGCGTCATTAGCGACGGTTTCGCATCACGTCCCAACAGTGTCGATGATCCATTTGCCTGAGCAGTCGCTGCCGTACCAATTCACGACGATAGTGGCCGATGACAAGCAGCGTAGCGACGGCCAGCCCAAATGAACCCACGATAATCCCCGTCCACAAGTCAGTCACGGAAGACTCCTTTCAATTGCTCCTTTGCGTTGCGGAATCTGATCAGGCTTTCGGGACGGCATTCGATCAGACACGGATCGAATCGCGCATCATGCCTGGATCGGGCGGCAAACCGTGTTACACGGGTGTCATTCATCGGATCCGCGCAGCAGCCTTGAGAACCGAGTGACCATTGATGGTGATCAGTGGCCGCGGTTGCCCGGACGTGAGCTTTTCCAGCGTAATGAGTTGGCGTTCAAGAAGGGCTTCCAGATCCGCACGGTCCAGGTCGATCTGATCTGGAGCGTCCTTGAGCAACATCAAGGTGGCGAATTCATGAGGACTCAGCATTGTCGTCTCCTATGTAATAGGTGCTTCATTCGCTGGGAACTTGACTTGTGCCGCGAGCCGATTTACCTGACGGATTGCAGGTGCGAGGCGTTTGTGGCAACTGGGTGCTTGCCGCCCGGCTATCTTAATGTGCTCTCCGCCCGATGATCAATATGTGGGATAAATATTTCTAGCGGGATTTTCGTATGATGAATTTCTTCCAGGGGCCTGACATCGAACGCCTCGAAGTTCGGCCAGATGACGCGGTCGCCCTCGCGCAGGATCCGGTTGAAACCCCGCACGGGGCGACCGTGAACCGCCGGACCTCGTCGCGGATCAGTTCAGTCGGCTCACGCACCATCCCGAGAAAGCCAAAGCCTCCGGCGAGCGTGACTGCGCTCACAAGGTCTGCGCGTGCAACGCCACCCATCCCAGCCAGCACGACCGGCCACGTGCACCCCAGGAGATCGCAAACGGGGCGGTACAAAGCGCTCACAACGCTATTGTCAGCGTACGTCAGGTTGGGTTGAATCGGCATGGCACTCTCTTTTTCCCGGTCCAGACGGTGGACGCCGGATCAACGGCTGCAACGCTGGACCACATCACCCTGGTTACTGCGCAAATTGCCACTTTTTATGTGTCACAGTATGACATATTATTAAGATAAGGAGCGCGGGGTTCGGAGGGGTGGTTGCCTGCGGAGTGACCTTGCGTAAAGGAAACGATGATGTCCCCGTTCAATCGGATTTTGCTGTGTTACGACGCAACACCGGAGGGCAGGACTGCGTTACGCTGCGGCGCATTGCTTGCGAAGCAACTGCACGCCGAGACCCACCTGCTTTCGATTCTCGACTGCTCGTATTGGACACGCGGGTTTGATGTCTTGTCCGCGGTCAACTTCGACCTCGACGAACAGGCTGCCCGTGAAATTCTCCAGGAGGGCGTGGACAAGCTCCGTGAGTGGGACGTCATCGCAACAGGCCATTTTGCGACTGGCAATTCCGTTGATCAGATTGCGTGCCTCGCCAATTCCTTGAAGATCGACTTGATTGTCATCGGGCATCACCCTGAAGGTTTTTTTGCGCGCTGGTGGACCGGGGAAAACCACGCCTTGCTGTTGGACCGCGTGTCGTGCGGGGTGCTCTTCGAGGTGGCACGATGAGTTCGAGACCGGCTTCCTGAATGGAGCGGACCTCAGGCTCATCACTGTGGCGCTGCAGCGTGGGTCGGCGTGGCGCACAGTCATAGTGCAATGCATCATTGCATCGCACCAACTCAGGTCGCAAATCCGTGTTCAGCCGCGAGCGGCAAACTATCACTTGCAGTGTGATGAACCTACCCGCTTTTATTAAATGCGACGATCAGGCGATACGTCGCTGAATCGCCGAGCCCCGCTGGACGGACCAAAAGCTGATTGGCGCAACGTTGGAGCGTGCCCAAGAGACTACTGATGATCCGCGTCATGCGGATTTGGCACGGCTATTGCATTGATTCGGACCGGGGCCAACGGAGGCCTCAACGAATCGAATCTTCTCAGGCCGCTCGTGGTGAGCGGCCAGCAGGGACAACGGCGTCCCGAGTGTCAACTGTGCGACCGAGCAATCGGGGCACGGTTGCCGCTCGGGGCGCTTTTTATTTGCGCGCTCGATCAACCATTGCGAACCTCGTCCTGGTTCACCTTTTGTGATCGGTTCAACGGTCTCGGGATATCGGCTTTAACCATGAAACAGTGGACACACTCAAGTCGCGAAGAAGTCTCAGCGCAGACCATCGGACAACTCATCAATCTGTCCGGGAGGCAGCGGATGCTCTCGCAGCGCATCGTTCTGCATGTGCTGCTCGCATCATACGGCGATGGCGCCGCACTGATGGTTGCCAAGGACTGCCTGACCACGTTTGCGCGAACGCACGCCGACCTGGCGAGCGGCGAAGGTCCGTTGACAGGCGTATTTTCGGAGGCCCTGCATCGGCTCTATTTCGGCACTCGCAACGCAGACGAGAGCATCCAGCGATTTATCGCTCAAGCGAATCAAGCTGTGTCGTGTCTCGAGTCGGGCATGACGGACGGTCGCGAGAAGACCGATGCACTCGTTGTTCAGGCCACGCCGCTGCTCGAACTCCTGCAGGAAATCACGCTCGCCTATCAACAGGAGATGCGCAGCATCGAGACTGCGTCGCTCAAGCGTCAGAGCGACATTGCTGAGCAGCTCGGACATATCTCCATGCAGGCCAACATCGTCGCCCTCAATGCGCGCATTGCAGCCGCGCGTGCGGGGCAATTCGGCCGGGAATTCGCGGTGATCACCACGGTACTCGCCGACATCATCAAGGAGATGGACCAGTTGATCCACAGCGTCGTCAACACGCATGGCGCCAACGAGGCGCCGCCTCGAAGCAGCGTTCCCCCACAAGGTCGGCACATCCGTGCCGATCGCGCTTTTCAATAGCCTTCGCCCCACGAGAGAGACCCATGAAAAACCTGCTGAATTCGCTATCGAGCGGTAACTGGCGCGCGTTGCTCGCATGCTTCCTCTACTTCGATACCGGTTTCACCGTGTGGGTGATGTTCGGGCCGCTCGCGCCGTTCATCCACAAGGATATCGCGATGTCTCCCGCCGAACTGGGCTTCCTGGTTGCGGTTCCGGTGCTTGGTGCGGCCATCCTGCGAGTGACGCTCGGCAATCTGTACCAGGCCCACGACGGCCGGCGCGTCGCGTTGTTGGGTATCGCGCTGTCGGCTGTGCCTTCTGTCATCCTGCTGCTGTCGCCGTCTGCTCCGTCCTATACGTTGCTGCTCGTGCTCGGCGTGTTTCTCGGCGTTGGCGGTGCAAGCTTCGCCGTCGCGCTACCGATGGCCGGAAGCAACTATCCACCCAAGGTGCAGGGCCTCGTGCTCGGGCTAGCCGCAGCGGGCAACATCGGCGCGGTGCTCGACGGATTCATGTTCCCGGGCCTCGCAGAGCATTTCGGCTGGGCGAAAGCGACGGGCGCTGCGTTGCCGTTGCTAGCGTTGGCGGCTACCGCGCTATTCTTTTGGGCGAAGGATCTGGGACCCAAGTCGGGGAGTGCACCGCAAGCTTTTCTCAGCTTCTGCATTACGCTGGTTGGCCTCGTCGCGCTCGTGCTCGCAGTGCATTGGGGCATTTTCGGCGCGGGCAAAACCGGCGTGTTGCTGCTTCCGGTACTGGGTGCGCTACTGGCCATCGCGGTATTGCCGAAGCATTACCGCAGCGTGCTGGTAGAAGGGGATACGTGGGTTGTGATGCTGGTCTATAGCATCACTTTCGGCGGCTTCGTCGGTATGTCGTCCTATGTGACTACGCTGCTGATTTCGCTGTATCAACTGCCGAAACTCGAAGCGGGTCTCTTCATGTCGCTGCTCGCATTCATCGGTGCGCTGGTGCGTCCGGTCGGCGGTCTGATCGCAGACCGGATTTCCGGCGTACGCGCGCTCGTCCTGCTGCTCGCCGCAATCTCCGTGTGCGACTTTACGTTCGCGGCATGGATGCCGCCGCTGCCGACCGGGATTGCGCTGCTGGTAGCAACCTATATGTGCTTCGGGCTTGGCAATGGTGCAACGTTCCAGTTGGTGCCGCAACGCTGGAAGGGCAAGACCGGGCTGATGTCCGGAATCATCGGCGCAGCCGGCGGGATCGGGGGATTTTATCTGCCGGTGATCATGGGGATGGCTAAGGAAAGCACCGGAAGCTATCAGATGGGTTTCGCGACCTTCGGCGGGCTGTCGGCCGTCGCGTTCGCGCTGGTGGTTTTGCATCGCACCCGCTGGTTGGAATGGGCGCTGCCCAAGGAGAGTCCTGTCATTGCGGACGCCATGCAGCCTGCAGGTGTGCGTGTGGACAGCGGCGCTTGAGATGGATCGAAAGGGCGCGTTCACCCGCATCAGGCCGATGGGTGCATCTCGTCGCGCGACCCGGCGAACGCTTTGCCGCAGGGCATGGCTTTAGCGATCTCCCGGGATTGCGCCCGCGCCGGCATCAAGCTCTCATTGCAATGACATCCAGTGCGTGCCGAGCCCTTCAGTAATCAATGACGCGTCGAACCTGTACGCCATTAAGGCTGCAAATCCGCGGCGGCCGTCGATCGATGCGGGCGCGCTGGTGAAGCCATGCTTGGCCAGCAGCGACGCTTCGACAGCGTCGGCAGCGGCCTTGCCGATCTCGATGGCCGCCATCGACTCTCCGGCGTTGCGCGCGAGTCCGGCCGCCTGGGTGGCCGCGATACCGAGCGCGTGGCGCGTGCGCGTTTCGTCGAGCTTCAGCAGGCGTGAGATCGCCAGTGCGGCGCCGAGAATGCCCACTGCAGACGAGACGTTCCAGCGCGATTGAAATTCCCCGCTGTCGACGGCGGCAAGGAGGCGCGCGGCCGCCTCGATGCCGACCGCCGCTGCCGCCGCGATTTCGTCGTCGGAGGCCACCAGCTTTTCACCAACGGCAATCACCGCGGCAAGAACAGGCGTCGACGTCGAGGATGGCGCATGCGTGGCGAGTGTCGCACCAAGCACCCAGGCGCGCACGCGCGTGTCGTTCGCGGTGCTGCCTTGCGATTGCAATAGAGCGGCGACCTGCCGCCCTGTGCCGGCAGCGGCAGCAGCATTCGCCCGCGCCTGCGAAACGGCGCGCTTCGCGCCAGTCTGCGCAACCTGATCTGCGAATGGGTCAGTGGCGAATCTGACGAGCGCATCGGAGACAGTGGAATGGGCGACAGAGTCATGCATGATTCAATTCCTTGATGGGAGTGCTGGAGATGCTGGGGGTGCAAAGTGCGAACAGCGCATCGAGATTCGGGGCAGTGTCCAGTCCGGTCACGACGGCAGCGAGCCGCGCGGCGGTGCCGACGCCCAGATGCGGGTCCACCAAAAGCCGCACCTTGTCCATCAGTTCATCGTCGGTCAGCGGTCGAGCGAGGCTGCCACGCGCATGGTCGACGTGATGCGTCACGACCGAGCCGTTCTTCAGCCGCGCTTCGATGAACACCTCGTCGCGGTTCACCGAGGCGTCCGCTGCGAGCGTCGTCCTGGCGCGGAGCGCCTTGACGTCGTCCTGCACCACGCGCGCATCCTCGTATTGCGCGAGGCCGACCTGCCGGTCGCAGAGCGCCGCGGCCACGCCGTGGATCGCGCTGAAGCGTGCCTGCAAGCCGTCGTTCGGCTGCGGGTTGCCCATCAACTCGGGCACGAGCGGATGGCAGCGCAGCGTGAGGGTCTCGATTGAATCCACGTCGTCGATCTTCATGGAGAGTGCGAGACCGCCATCGATGGCCGGATGCGCGACGATCCCGCATGGGTAGGGCTTATAGGTATTGAAGAGCAGTTCCCAGCGCTCTCCGGGTTCACCGTTCATCAGGGTGAAGTCGACCTTGGTCGAGAGCGAATGCGAATAACCGCCCTGGGCTTCGAACACATCGGCGGCAGCTTTCTGGCCTTGCTGCGCGAGGCGTGCGGCCGCAATGCCGTTCGCGGCTGCCTTGCCGGGGTGATAGGGCTTCGTCATCGTGCCGAACGCTTCGCGCTGTCCGACGAACATCGACGCGGCAATCGATACGGCTTCGGCCAGTCCCGCTTCATCGAGACCGAGCAGCAGGCTCGCCGTGACCGCGCAGCCGATGACGCCACAAGTGCCGGTGATGTGCCAGCCGCGGTCATAGTGCTCCGGTGAAATCGATACGCCCACACGCAACTGGGCTTCGCAGCCGAGCGCGAATGCGCTCAGCGCCCGTGCGCCGGTCGGCCGCGTTTCTGGTGCGAGCGCCGTCAGCACCGCGAGCACCGAGGCCGCCGGATGGATGACCGTCGCGAGATGGGTGTCGTCGAAATCGTCCAGGTGCCCGGCGAAGCCTGTTGCCAGCGCGGAAAAATGGACATCGACGCGTTCGCCGCGGCCCGGCACGGGCGCGATTTCGGCTACGCCAAGCTCACGCGCGGCCGCGAGAATGGCATCGACGCCAGGATGCATCGATGCACCGATCGACGTCCCGATGACGTTGATGAACGAGCGCCGTGCTTCCTTGGCGGCCTGGGGTGGCAGCGGACGCTGCGCCAGCGTGTAGAGGCCCTGCGCGAACGCGGCGGCAATGGAACTCATTGAGACAACTCCTCAAGACGAATGCCGT
>WNFJ01248374.1_pt1 | contig 10203 bp, 10 predicted proteins | sample 5400461 | NCBI WGS metagenome assembly WNFJ01 (sample SAMN13153349, study PRJNA577476) | soil metagenome | isolation source: 115 cm saprolite on Douglas fir-dominated hillslope | place: USA:California | collected 2013-09-17
TAACAACTGACCGCACTCTTGAGGAGCCGTGTGAGGCGACAAGTCTCACGCACGGTTTTGGAGCCGAGCGGAGGGGGCAACCCCTTCGCTTAGGCAGCACTAAAAATGTGAATGGTTGATCGGGTACGCTGACCTCTTGCTTTTTGGTTATTGCTCCTTCCCATGCTAAAGAAAATATAGTATCAGTAGGTTGTTCTCCAAGTTCTGCCCTGTATTCCCCTTTACCTTCTAACGCTTCTCTGTTTACTTCACCAATTAATTCTTCTACACCTTGCGCTAATGGCGACTCTTCTATGCGTTTCCCTTTTCTTAATCTGCCTCCAAATATATCTATCAGATCATCATTTTCTTTATTCATAGTTTTTTTGTATATATCAAATTGCACTAGTTAGTGCAAGAGGAGCAACCATAAGCACCAAGCAGACAGAGTTAGGTACATCCATTGACAGATCGCAATTTATAAGGTACTGTTTTGCACATGATAAGTACGTTTGTTCCAACACAACCGAAAAGAGGAATACAAAGATGTATGAGACACCGTACATGCTTTCAGCCCGCGATAACGATATTCTTGAAGCAGTCTATAAGTTTCACTACTTAACAGTCCTGCAAGTAACCAGGCTTATTTACGGCACAAAATTAGACCATTACACAAACGAGCAATTAAAACGATTAACCGACGCTGGCTATCTCTTCCGCTTTCCCCTGCCTGACAGCAAACGGGGTAACAAGCAATTAATCGCTACCCTCGCGGCAAAGGGTATTAAACATCTCAAAGACATCGGCAAAGACTACGAGGTGTATTTCCGTCCTGGCGATACTCCCCCCTCAATCCTGCATTTGCAGCATGAACTGGCTCTCAATGACTTTTTAATTGCCGCGTCACTCCTTCCCAAAGTCGAGCAGTCAATTACCCTCGCAAAACTCCTGCATGGCTGGCAACTGCGCCATATGCCAATAACCGTAACCTTTCAGAGTCAGCACACTAGGGTGGTGGGTGATGGATGGCTTGATTTTCGCTTGCATGTAGGACAGGACATCTATCAATCTGCGGTGTGGGTAGAACTGGATCGAGGATCAGAATATGCAAAACAGTTCAAGCGAAAGATCCGGGGATTAGTCGAGGCAATGAGAAGTACAGCGTATCAAGACCTTTTTGGAACTGATAGCATCACCATTGCCTTTGCGACTCCTATTGGTGAAACCAGAATGAACGCAATGAGAGAGTATGTGAAAGAGGTCTTAACTGAGATGGGTCGTCGCGCTGATTATAACCTGTTTTACTTTACTTGCCTTCCCAAAGAATTAGAACCAAAGAAGTTATTTACGAGTCCTGTGTGGTACTCACTGTACAATGATACTCCTGTGCCATTGCTTGATTTGTCATAAGCACTTTTTATTCGTTCTTAACGGTTGCTCCCCTACCAAGGTATTTTTTCTCCCCGGCTTACGAAGCGGTTATTACTGCCGATAATAATATGATCTGCCCTGTACCAATTGCTCAGTGATTGCAATATCCTCCGGGGACGGATCAAGGTTTCCCGTCGGGTGATTGTGACAGGAACATACTACGTCCTAGGAGAGGCATAGTGTCTCCTATGAGTTATATAATTATATTAAGTGCAAACACATTATTTATAGTCTTATATTTGTAGGCGGAAGACTTATTTGAAAGGGGGCTATGATTGTCTCATTTCAATCATTGGTTTAAACAAATCCTTAAAATCTTTGCTACTTCGCGTTTTTATTATTACATTTTGGAACCGATGTTTAAAATCTTTACTCAAGTTTGCCACTTCTTCCTATGGCTCATCATGTTCATACTTGAACTGTATTGGCGTTTCCTCTGGCTGATTATAAGCTTACTTGTAATAAGCATTATTGCCGGTATCATAGCTAACTACTTTTATACCTATGCCACAACATGCACTCCAAACAAACCGAGTACATGCAACACTTACTTCACCGATCCGAGCAAATGGCCGATCATGCACTTATTTCTTGCCAATCTTGCCCAAATATCAGTTGGAGTTGGCCTATTCATAATAATAACCATATGTGCCATCTTAGTCCATTATAGACTTGAAGCAATACGAAAAATTGAAAAGGAAAGGGTTGGCAAGGTGAGGCTTACTCTCGTCAGAGACTTGCTGCCAAGAAGCCTTAATCTCGGCGATGACTTCGCTGCGACTTTTCCATATGTCGTTAGACCGATACAAAGCATTTATGAAGAGACCATCAAAGCACTACGTGGTGCCAACGCAAAAAATATGGAGACCAAGCGAGGTATTCTAATCGTCGGTGAGTCTAATTCTGGTAAGACTCGTCTCGCATTCGAGACAATGAAGCGAACCTTGCCTAACTGGCCTGTCTTACGTTGGGCACCGAGCTATACTATGGATCAAGCTCTAACGGTAGATGCGATCAATAGTAAACATCTTATAATCTTCATCGACGATCTCCAAGAATATGTATCTATTCAAGACCCAGCTCAAATAGCAAATAATCTTTACGTCGTAACACTTCGTAGTATGCTAGAGAATATGTTGCAACATATGCAAAGAGTGGTAATTGTAGCCACATGCCGCATTGAAGATAAATCAACTGTTCAAGCAGTTCTGAATTTGCTTTTTGTTCAACTGGAAGTTATCACGATACCCACTTTTAGCTCGGATATACAAAATCCCTTAGCGAAGGAAATCATCTCAGAGTTCCGCAAGAAAGGCAAAGAAAAGATCGAGGAAAGGTATTGGGATGGCACATTAGGTTCTCTTGTCCTTGGACTATCAACAAAAAACAGCCAGTATCTAAATCTAGCAAATTCATATCCCCTGTCTACAGTAGTGTTAAAAGCTATGAAACTTCTTAATATAGCAACTATAGGAGAGCATACTAAACGTCGCGTCCAAGCTGTTTGTGCAGGAGTCTTTGGAAAGGAAGATTTACTAAAGCAAGACCAATGGCGAGAGTCTGTAGATCGGTTAACTTCATTGCAATTCATAACAGTGGAAGATAACGGTGGAAAATTAGTTATTCGCAAAGATATCTACTTTGCGAAAGTAGTCACAAATTATCCACTGGATAATCAGCCCGATCAGATCGAACAAGATTTTGAGATACTTGGTAGAGTACTTGCTGAATTAGAAGATTCAACTGCTTTGAACGATCTCAGCAGAGCCCTCAGGTTACGCAAAAGACTTGAGGAAGCTAGAATCATTTGCGATCAAGCCCTCAGTTTAGATTCCCGAAATATTGATATATGGAACAATAAAGTTACTATACTCCTACTGTTAAATCGTCATGATGAAGCACTCGCTGCTAACGAACAAGCGCTTATACACGCTCCTAACAATAGCACACTATATGCACATAAGGCTATCTTATTGATGTTATTAAAGCGGAACAAGGAAGCACTAGCCACCATTGATCATGCTCTCTCATTCGCTCCTAATGATGTCCTTCTACTGGAAAATAAAAGCAGCATACTCCAAGCATTAAAGCGGAACGAGAAAGCACTAGCCACCATTGATCATGCTCTCTCATTCGCTCCCAATAATACTAGGGTGTTGCTAATGAAAGGTAATATACTTAAAGTACTCAAACGATACGAGTTAGCTATAGCTACTTTTGAAAGCGTATTATCAATTGACCCCAATAATAGAAGGGCATTAACTGAAAAGGGCTCTACATTAGAATTACAACAGCGACATGCGGATGCCTTGATTATCTTCGAACATGCTATTAATATTGATTCGAAAAATGTTAATGCATGGCGTCTCAAGGGGCAGGTGCTCGCTGAACTCAAAAGATATGAAGAAGCTTCGACAGCTATCGAACATGCACTTTCAATCCAGCCCAATAATTATGGCACTCTGGCGTCCAAAGGCGCATACCTTGAGAAAGTGGGCAAACACGAAGAGGCACTCATCATCTTTGACCGGATGCTCTCTCTCAATTCCAATAATATAGTAGCATGGCTTCAGAAAGGCTTAGCACTTTTCAATTTACGCCGATATACGGAAGCCCTTAGTTCGATAAATCAAGCTCTCTCCCTCGATCCTAAGAGTATTGAATTATTGATCATCAAAGGTTCTATCCTTAAGCAATCCGGTAAACATAAGCAAGCTCAGAAGGCTTTCAATCGTGCACTTACAATTGATCCTAATGATGTCGATTCATGGGTAAGAAAAGGGGGTATGCTTTCACTTTTTGGTCAACATACAGAGGCACTTACAGCCCTCGAACGGGCAATCGCCCTTGACCCATTGAAAATTGAGGCATGGAACCGCAAGGGTTTTGTCCTTCAGAGACTCCACCGTTATAAGGAGTCGCTTAAAACTTTCAATCAAGCTCTCTCCCTCGATCCTAAGAGTGTTGAGTCATGGGATGGGAAAGGCGTTGCGCTTGAAAATCTTCATCGCTATCGAAAGGCGCTTAAAGCTTTCAATCAAGCTCTTTCCTTCGATCCTGGAGATGGACATATTTGGACGAATAAAAGCACTGTACTGAATGATCTTCACCGCTATAAAAAGGCATTGGCAGCCTTAGACCAAGCAATGTCTCTCATACCAAATGATGAAAAACCATGGATACAGAAAGGTCTCGCACTTGAAAGACTCAAGAAACACGAGGAAGCACTGACTGCAATCGATCGAGCACTCTCTCTCAGCCCTAATAATGTCTATGCTTGGTATCTTAAAGGTGTCACACTTTATAATCTTCACCGCTATCAAGAGGTACTGGCCTCATTCGACCAAGTGCTTTCCCTAGATCCTAAGTTTATAGAAGATCCTAAGAAATGGCGGCAAGTATTGATCTTGAAAGCTCAAGCAGCCCGTAAACTTGGGAAACTCGAAGAAGCGATAGCTGCCCTCGACAATTTATTCTCCTTCGATTCCTCATATGCCTTTGTGTGGAGATTTAGAAGAATTTTATTTAGAAGAATTTTGATTTGGGCCTTGAAGAACTCGATTGATAAGAAGAAGTAGGTGTACAGCAATATGAAAGAATATCAGCGAAATAGAAAACACAAGATGAGTGGCAAAAGGAGTATCTAAGCACTTCGAGGAGAAGACGAGCTTGTTTTTGACTTTCAAAAACACACTCCTCGGCTGGTTGGCAAAATCCTCAAGGCTCTCCTGTCATGCACCCCACTTTCCTGCTACTCTTGCAGGTCAGCAAGCCGCACTTTTTCATGCAGGATTTCAGGGCTGTCCAGCCTGTCCTTGATTTCCTCAATGCTGTCTGCCTGTATTTTATGCACGATACGATCCGGCTTGCCTTTGCGCTTCTGCGTGTAGGAGTGATCATCACCAGATACCCGTACCGGAGAGCGCGTATCAGTCACATAGGCTCTATAACACGCATCCGCTTTGTCATCTTCCGCAACCACGTTATAGTAGACAACCTCTTCTTTTCTTCCTGCGTTGTATTCCGCTCCTTGTCCTGGCATACCGTTTATGCTAACTACACCTGGTTAAAAAAATGGTAAGAGATGGTAAAAAAACTGGTAAGAAAGAGGGCGCGGCGTTAGAAGAGAAAACCGTTGTGTAGCTGAGGGTTTTTTCCTGCCAGCGTTAAACCTACCTGAGAGAAGCCGCGCAACGTTCTTGTTCATTGACAAATAAGCGGTTGGTTGCTAGTATCAAGTAACGTTCCTGCTCCTGGCTAGTTGCTAGCTAGCCAGTCGGTAGCTAAACTACCAAAGCGGCTCAACCGGAGAGCTTGCATTGCATGGGTCTTGCCTGCAATCATCAGGGCAACTACGACATTCCATACAATACATATCTCCGCTATAATGGGGCGGGTAAACCTTTAGCTCCTGCCAGTTGAGAAGCCGGTAGCAAAGGGTACATTTGCGTCTCATAGACTCACCACCTTTCCAGGCATTGATTTAGTACCGTTTATTTGGTACTATGCCTACGACTACCCACAAGCTGAAACTTGTGAGTAGCTGGTAGACCTACTACCAAAGGGTTTTTTCGGGATGCCGGTGATCCGGCTCAAAACGCTTTCTCATGCGTTCTGCTGTCTCCATCATTTCCTGATGTGCAGCCCGAAACTTACGGCGCATTGTTTCGATGCGTCGTTTTTGCTTTTCGAGGGGCATATACTCACCTCGCTTTCTCAGGGATAGCGTCCCTGCGTCTGTAGTCCAGTGGACTACAGCTTGCAGAGAAACTACCGTCTCTGCCTCTTCCAGGCGGAAAAGATAATATATTGCCCTGTTCGCTTATCCCGCCCAATAGCAATACCGATTTCATACCCGTTGTATGTTCGGGTCATGATGCCCTCTTGGACTATCGCTCCTTTGGAAAAAACATCCCACACCTGCGTTTCAGATAAACCCCAATCTTTCATTTTGCTTAAAGCCTTGTTTGTGAAGCGCAACTTTTCAGGTGTCTTTTTGCTCGGTACTGCTCCGCTTGTTTCCATTGTCGCGGTGAGTTGTTTAGCGAGTGTTTTGAGCAAGTCTTTGATAACCTGTTTCACATGTATCACCTTCCTTTCTGCCAGGTAGATTTTGGTTTCTTCTGGCTGGTAACACACACTCCCGCACAAGAATTTTCGTTGTCAAGGTCAAACTCCGCAGAGTTTGCCCCGCCTTATGGCGGGTTGCCTTGACTGCGAAAATTTTGTTGCGGGTCACAATGAAAAAGCCAGAAGAGACAAACATCGTTACCACTCCCCGTTCCTTCGCTCTTTGGTTCTCCGGTTTCAATCAACCGAAAAATCACTGTAACGCCTGCTATGCTGGTAGCTAAACTTGGGGTAAAATGACGATAGTAGAAGCAATGAATAGGAGGTTTTTCAATGGCTCGCTATATCGTCATTTACAGAGTTGATGGTACTCGCCATTCAGACCGCGTGAAGGCGACTTCACCAGAGGACGCTGAACAGAAATTGCGTAGCTGGTATCCAGGCTGTCAGAAGTTCGATGTTGTATCAATAAAAATATCGACACTCAAACCAGTTTCAGGCTCTTACTACAAGCCGTTTGTCAGTCTGCCAACATTCAAGCAGTTTACATGCAGCTTCACAGTCAAAAATAATGGGTTCTTGGACACATTAAGTGTGCCTGCTTGCTACCGCAGCTCGCTCCACCGGGAAAGACCACCGTCCCCTTGAGGTTCTCAAAGGCGCTCTCATTCCCAGTCTAAACATCAGTCAGGTCATGGGAGCTTGATAGTCTCTATCAAGCTCCCAGTTTCACATGCGAATGAGGCAATAGAGGTAACTATGCAGTCTATCCTACCGTCAGGTTATATGTCGTGACCAAAGTGAACGTAAATGGCGTAGCTGGTGGATTGACGTTTGGGAAGGGCACTGTCGCAGCAAAGTGAATCGTGTGCTTCCCTGGGCTCAGCGGCGTCAGCATAATCCAGAACCCATCGGCTACTGACTGACTAGACCCCGGGGGTAGTCCAAAAGGGTTTCCCGATACGGCTGTAAATGTGAATGGTGGGGGTGGGGATACTGCCCGGTAATTCGTCAAATTTTGCAATGTCACCCCGTCGACAACAGCCTCTAATGATGCATTTGAAGCAAGGGCGTTATTAGCCTGGGCTGTGGCGCAGGCGAGCAATGCTGCATAGCTCGTCCCATTCGGTTGGGTAGGGACGAGACATGTCTGTCCTGGCGTTTGATTTCCTTGCGCCACTGCTTCTACAGCTGACCACTCTACGTTGAAAAGCGGGAACATAATCGCATTCCCAGTAGGCACGGTGCATGAGTTGGTCACCGGGCCTGGGGACGTCCCAGCTAAGAATGTTACTTTACTCCCTGGTTTGTCTGTTGCACAGATATCAAGTGTTGTCTGTTGGAACGCATACTGCCACCATCGTGCACTCCACTGGCCATACGTCTGTCCATACGGGCTGGAGTTTATTGGGAAAACGCCCGGGTTGATGTCATCTGCAAATGCCATTGTCGACCCCAGAAGCACTACAATGACCCCAACCACCATAAGACCACTACACCAGTATTTGGCGTTAAGTTTCATGACTCTCTACCTCCTTACTATTAGAGAAAGAGCCGCTACCTTGGAAGGAACATCCCGCCCGATTGACGGGAAATGTATACTCATACTTTCCCATTTCATCATGCAGCAGTTACGATATGATTGTGAATTGGTAAAGAAGTGATTAAGAATTGAGCAATCGTGTGGAGATTATGTAACCTTTTATTACACAAGGAAAAGCAAGCAGGCACACTTAAAGTGTCTAAGAACCAAATAATGACACATTCGAGGTCAAGCAGATTGCATTGCACGCGCTTGACGAAGCATCGGCTAAGGAGACATTGCAACATACCCACCCTAACATTGTTTTGAGTACAATCCATATTATAGAAGCCAGCTAAAAGGGGGTGAAATAGTCTTGAGCGCACGAACGACTATGAGGGGGAGACAACAACAAGGGTGTCGCCATTAGGCGACTACAATTGTCTCCCCCTTTCCTTTGTGATCCTACAAAAAAATAAACGCGGGGTCGCGTTTTCCAAATAGCATGAAATACCAATTACGGGCGGCGGCGGTAAATGAGGAATAGAAAAGAAAGAGGTGAGAGTAGAAAGAGGTGATGAAAGCACAGAGGTGGGGGTAGCCAGCAGCAAAAATGACCTACAATCTTTTCAAAAGAGTCATTTTTAGCGTATGCAGTGATAACGGAATACGCGGCTGCTGGCTACCCCCACCGATGCCAGCCGCCCGCTCCCCTCTCGTCTCTTCTGTAGGTTTTCCTGGGACGTGAAATACCAGATTTGATACCAGAATTAATACCAGTGTAAAAGCGTTGGTTTTTTCCGGTTTACTACGCAATGCTAATGAATGCGGATGTGTTTTGACACTACAACGCGATTTTAGGTCATAATTTCTTTTGGACACATCAATCATCGTCTTGAGAAGAAAAAACGTTCTAGGGCTTTTTGGTGAGGTTACAGAGGGATTTAATTTGCGCTTTGCATAGTTCTTCGTTATACTTTTTCCCTGGCGGCGCGATTGGCTCGGAGACTCAACAGTAAGGGCAGGATTGCTCATATCAACCCAAGCTACCGAATGAGTGAAAGAAATACACGAGATTTTCGTAAGAAATCAGTCTTTGGAATACTTTTGTGAACGGGAACTATTTGTGTCCATGTGACGCGAGCGCGTCACATTTTTTGGTGATGCAGGCTGTATGGTGGCTACGCGATCGCATTTCGGCGCGCCTTTATCTTGCCGTACACCACCGCAGTGGTTGTTAGGCGTTCGTTATGCTATACCGTTGGGGTTTGCTTTTCTATGAAGTGTGAGTAGGTGCCATGTTCACTTACAATCTGTCGCAGTTTTTTCAGCATCCGGTTATTCCTGGGACTCTCTTCAAGCAGCTAAATTTTCGCGGAGGCGTCGGTTTTTTCCATGTAAGCGTTCTGCCAGATGCGGTTTGATATGGTTTGATCGGTCATAATTACTAGAGGTCTACACGTAACAAATCTTGAGCTATACTATGGGAGAGCCTAGAGTGAACGTCTTTTGAAGCTGTCGCCGCGTTTATCGCTACCTAACTTAAAGGAATGCATCTTCTTCGTGGTTGTTTGACCTTGTTTGTTTCATTTCAAGCGTTAAGTGGCTGCTGGTAAAAACAACTCCCTGCTTAGAAGAGAAACGGCTCCCCTTCCCGCTCAGAGACGGACAAAAAACACTCTAGGTTATTGGTCGCGGTGTGGCTCCTTGTTTTCGCTAATGAACAGACTGCCCACCTACCCGAAAACTGCTAACAAGACTCTTCCCAGTCATTTGAAAAAAATGCTACTCTGATCCTTACCGTTTGCTAACTGAGCAATAACCCGCAAAGTTGTAGCTTCGCTCTCCAATCCTGCCTTTTCAGGCACCCTTGTACTTGAGGAGCAGAAACATCAAAGAGCTTGCGAAATTCGCCTGCTCGCTCATTGCAATTCTTGTCTTTCTCAGGTACACTAGCTCCTGGCACCCTCTGTTTTCAACCATGTGCTTGTTTTTCTGTCAACTCCCGTTGTTTCGCTTCGTTTCGTTTCGTATGCTGCTCTTTATGAAGCAACCGAACCTGTTGGCATAGGTTCAGAAAGGCAGAACACCCATGTATGCACGAGTCATCTTTGCTCAGTTTCGGCCTGAGCAGACAGACGAGATCATCCAACGCTATCGTGAGGCTGTAGTGACTGAGCACAGAAAGCAGCCTGGCTCCA
>WNFJ01209177.1_pt1 | contig 10202 bp, 12 predicted proteins | sample 5400461 | NCBI WGS metagenome assembly WNFJ01 (sample SAMN13153349, study PRJNA577476) | soil metagenome | isolation source: 115 cm saprolite on Douglas fir-dominated hillslope | place: USA:California | collected 2013-09-17
GCCGGACCGGCCGTTGCGGCATATCTCGAGCATCCCGGACGCAACTATGACGAGCTGATGACACAGCCGCCCCGCTTCGGCGATGACCGTGCCCGGAGGGACGGTCACTTCATCGACGAAGGGAAGAAGGCGGCGGATCTGTGCGTCGGTCCTTCCGCCAAGCTCCTTCGCCGCACGTAGCGCCTCCAGCCGCTCTGAATTACTCATGGTCGATCCGGAACGAACCCTCTCCCACGCCGGCTGAAAAGACGAGCCGCACGCCCGGCGCGACGCGCTTGAGCAAGCGGAGCGCCCCGTAGTTGTCGCCCTGGATGTCGACGGCAAACGCGTCGATGCCCTCGGCCGCGGCGCGCTCCGCGAGCGCGGCGACCAGCCGCGTGCCAAGCCCCTGGCGCTGCCAGCCGTCAGCCACGACCATGGCCAGCTCAGCCGAACGTGCACCCGGCGGCCGCGAGTACTGCGCCATGCCGACGACCTCGCCATGCTCTACGGCGCCGATCGCCTCGCGGTCGTGGTGGTCGACGCGGAGCACAGAGCGGGCGAGCTGGTCCGGCCTCGTGGTGGGGCTGAAGAAACGCCGGTACACCGACTCCGGCGAGAGCCGGTAGAAGAGCCGCGCCACAAGGTCGTGGTCAGAGTGGTCGAGGCTCACCAGCCCCGGCCGACCGTCCCTTCCCGATTCGATTTCGATCATCTGCCAGCCTCCATGCCAAACAAATAGCACGAACGGTCGTACAAAGTCAAGAGTAACCGACCGTTCGTGCTAAAATCCCGGCCATGGCAGTCCAATCGACCGACCGGCGGCGTCTCAAAGGCATGCGGACGCGTCAGTCGATCCTTGGCCACGCCGCGCGAGTCGGGTCCGCCGAGGGCCTCGAAGCGGTCTCGCTGCAGCGCCTGGCGACCGACCTCGGGATCAGCAAGAGCGGCCTCTTCGCCCACTTCGGCTCCAAGGAGGTGCTGCACATGGCGACGGTCGAGGCCGCGGCCAGGATCTTCACCGACGAGGTGATCCGCCCGGCGCTGCAGGTCCCGCGCGGGGTCGGAAGGGTGTGGGCGCGCGGCGTGTTTCCCGGCGGGTGCTTTTTCTGGGCGGTCGCCGAGGAGTTCGACAGCCGCAAGCCTGGGCCGGTGCGAGACTCGGTCCTCGAGAAGAAGGCGTACTGGAGCTACAGCCTGCAGCGCGCGGTCCGCGAGGCTCAGGCCGCGGGCGAGATCGACCCGGCGGTGGACGCAGAGCAGCTTTCATGGGAGCTCGACAGCCTGCTTGGCGGGGCAAACAGCGGGTTCAAAGGCGGCGACGGCCTGAAGGCCATCGAGCGCGGACGCCGGGCGATCCGCGACCGCCTGACCAGCGCCGCGACCCCGACCGCGCCCCCGTTGACTTTCTAGGCAGGTATTGCTTTTCGGGTACTCGCGCCGGGCTGATTCAGGTGTTTCGCACCTGATGGCAAGCCCGAGCGGTTTGCAGACTTGGGGTGTGAGTCAGAACACCCGGTTCTACGCCCAGAAGATGGCCGAGCAGCGTGCCGCCCGCGACAGCAAGCGCCCGCTGGGCAAGCAGCTCGACGAGATCCTCAACTTCGTGCGCCAATGCGAGATGAGGTGGGACCTCGACCGTCGACGCTAGTGGGATTGGCTGCGCACCATGACCAGCCCGGCCATCCAGAGCAGGCCGCCGCTTAGGAGCAGCGTCCACATCGTCAACGGGATGAGCGAGAACTCGACCAGCGCTCCGAAGATGCACATGGCGGCCGCGCCCGCCAGAAGGAACGACCCCGGCAGCAGTAGCCACGCCGAGTACCAGGGCGGTTGCACCACGTCACCCCGGTCGGACATCCGGGCCACGGCGAGAACCAGGCCCGCCATGATCACCGCCGGAGCCGTCAGGGCGAGCGCCCAGCGCATGTGGACCTCACCGGCGCTGGCCGCGACGACCGGCTGCACGCCGGCCATGGCCAGCCCCGCCGCGACCGCGAAACCCAGGAGGCGGAGGAGCGCGCTCGGATGCGGTATCAGCAACTCATCGACCGGGGAGAGCCACATACGGCACAGGCGCCGGTTGGTTGAAGACCGGCTGCGTCGCGACGGATCCGATCTCCACGTCCTGGTAATGATCGGGCCGCGCGAGCTGGGTGAAGAACGAATCGTTGAAAGTCTTCGCTCGCGCCACGAGTTCGGCGTCGGTCGTGATGCCGCCGGAGTAAGGCTGGCGCGGCAGGCCGCTGGCCAGGTCGGGGGATGTATAGAAGTCGTCGGTCCCGTACACGGAGGTCGACGCGTAGGAATAGATCGCGACGCCAAGCACTCGATTTCCCCCGGTTGACGCCGCCAGGACGCGCCGGATCTGGGCCAGGGCATCCTCCGGATAGTTGAGAAACGCTCCGACCCCGATCACGACGCGGTTGGCGAAACCCGAATCCTTCTCGAACGTCAGCCAGCGATCGAACCAGCCCTTCTCGCGTCCGCTCCAGTCGCTGTCGTAGTTCATCGGCACGCCGAAGTCGATGTATCCCTTGACCATCCAGTCGCGCCAGTCCTGGAACACCGACGTGTAGGCGGACGTGGCGACCCAGCCGGATGCGCTCAACGGTCCGCCCCCGTAGCAGATCAGCGCACCCGACAGCTTGACCGACGGTCTTCGGAGCTGCAGGTCGTCATGCAGGTCGCGCACGAATGCAGTCACGCGCGCACGCCGCCACGCCTGCCACTGCGCGTCGCCCGGATCGGGCGGCACGCTTGTGCCGGACTGGACCTCGTAAAGGCTGACCGACGATGGGCTGTAGCCCCAGTCCGACCCGGGGTAGCGCACGAAATCCAGGTGGATGCCGTCGATGTCGTAGTTGCGCGCCAGGTCCATGAAAACACGGTGGAGGTAGATCTGCACCTCGGGCACGCCCGGATCGAGATATCCGGCGGTCGCACCGTCGGACGCTCGGTTGCCCCACTCGTCGCCGTGCTGGACGTAGACCTGGCTCGACTGCCCGGCGAAGAAGGTGTTGACCCAGGCATGGACCTCGATGCGAGGCACCGAGCCATGGGCGAGCTGGATCAGGGATGCAAGCGGGTCAAAGCCGCGCGGGCCCGTGATGTCGGTCGCGCGTGGCTCATCCGAGTGGTTGAAGTACGCATCGCCCGACTTGCGGACCTGGACGAACAGCGCGTTGAGGTTGCCTCGTCGCGCGTCGGCGACGAGCTTCCGCACCTGGGCCTGCGATTTGATCCCGTCATGGAATGCATCGACCCACAGCGCGCGGTACTGGGGCGGATCGAACGCGACCGGCGCCGGGGAGGGCGACGGAGAGGCGGCGACCGCGGCGAGCCAGCACAGGAACCCCGCGGCCGAGCGCCGCATCATGCGACGGCGAACAGGACGTGGTTGCGACCGGTCGTCTCGATCACGCCCGGGTGCTCGCGCTTCAGCTTGGCCGTGGCCTCCTCGACGAAGGCCTGGCGTATTTCCGGGGCCGTCTGGTCGAGCCGCGCGGCGCAGTCCCACCAGCTGGTGCACAAAGCGACGAACTGCTCGGCGGATTCCCACGTCACGTTCTCGTCGACGACTTCAACGCGCGCCGACGCGAAACCCGCCGCCAGTGCCGCTTCCGCGAGGGCCGCCGCATCCCCTATGACCGCGCGAGTTGCCTGCTGGTCGACCGCTTTCGGCCCCGGTGGCAGCAGCCGGTCGATCACGCTATCGAGCAGATCGAAGACAGATCGCATCAACGGAGTCACGGGGACGCTGGCCGCAAAGCGGGCGCCCCCATGCACCACGCGACGGGCTTCGTCCAAAGCGCGGTCCAGGTGCGGAGCGAACTGCAGGCCATGGCCGCAAAGCGCGGCGTCGAATGTGTCGTCGGGGAACCGAAGCTCCTCGATGTCCATCATCTCGAATGTCGCGTTGGCGATGCCTGCCGCCTGAGCCCTCTCGATCATTCCAGGGGCCAGGTCGACCCCGACCACGTCGCCGTCAGGCTCGACGCGCGCGGCGATCCGGCGGGTCAGGTTGCCCGGACCGCACGCCAGGTCGATCACACGCATGCCTGGCCGCGCGTCCACCAGGTCGATCACGCGCTGCCGGCCGCGCGCCTCGCCGCGGGCCATGATCTGGTCGAGCCGCCGCTCGTACTCGGCGGCATGTCGGCTGAAGATGTCGGGGAACAGCTCCTTCGACTTCACCGTTCGGGCTGTCCCCACTCCTTCTCCAACCACGCGGCGGCGCGCAGGGTTTCGCTGTTGGTGCGCCCGACCACCTGGATGCCGACCGGCAGGCCGCTGACCGGCGCCGGCAGCACGGCGACCGGCTGGTGGGTCGTGTTGAACGGGCGGGTGAACCTGGCCAGCGGTTCGCGCACCTCCTGGCCGGCCTCGACGGGTGGGGCGACGATGGCGGTGGCAGGCAAAACGAGGGCGTCGATCCCCTGCATGCCGTCCAGGGCGGCCAGCTCGAGCGCCTGGCGCTCGCGGATTGCATCCTCGTAATCGCCGGAGGCGACCTCGAATCCCCGCCGGATGAGGCGCAGGACGTCGGCGCCGTACTTGTCCGGGTGCTCGGTCGCCCAGCGGCGGTGGTACTGCGCCGCCTCGAAAAGGAGGATCGTCAGACCGACGTCGAAGAGCCGCTTGCGGTCCATGAACTCGACCTCGGGAATCCCCTGCGAGGCCACCTCCCACCCGGCCGCGGTGGGCGCGTCGAGGTCGGCGATCCAGCCGGCCGGCACGCCGAGACGCGGCCGCGTCAGCCCTTCGAGCGAAACCTGCTCCCCCGACATCATCGAGTACGCCCTGGCGGTCGCCGCGATGTCCGGGGCGATCGGGCCCAAGGTGTCGAGCGACTTGCTGAGCGGGATCACACCCTGGATGTCGATGCTGCCGAACGCGGGTTTGAAGCCCGCCACGCCGCAGAGCGAGGACGGGATGCGGATCGATCCCCCGGTGTCAGAGCCGACCGCCCAATCACACATCCTGGCCGCCACCGCGACGGCCGAGCCGCCGGATGATCCGCCGGCGACCCGGCCGGGGTCGTGGGGGTTGCGCACAGTCCCGTAGTGCGGGTTGATGCTGGTCACCCCGTAGGCGAACTCGTGCAGGTTGGCCTTGCCTACGACGACACAGCCTTCTTCACGGATCCGCCGGATCACCGGCGCGTCGGCCGCGGCGGGCACGTCGGGCAGGATGATCCCGCCCGCCGTGGTGACCATGTCCTTCACGTCGACCAGGTCCTTGACCGCCACCACGACCCCGGCTCCGGACTCGCTCGAGACCGAGATGAAAGCGTTCAAGTCGGAGCGCTCGCGAATCCTCGCCCGCGCCCCCTCCAGGTCCATCAGGCTCATTCTCGGGTCTGAACGGTGGGCCATCGCGTTATCCTTGCCCGCTGATGTCGGGTCCATCCGGAGGTTTTTCCGCCGCCAACCTCTCGTGGAGCAAGGTTGACGTGCTGACCAACTACCAGCGGCTCACCGCCGAGATCCAGGTCCGAGGCGGGAGGCTGCGGGAGACGATCAACGACCCCGAACCGCTGTTCCATTTGCGCAACGTCAGCGCGGAGCCGCTGCTCGTCGGGGCCGTGCCGCTCAGCGGCGTTCCGGAGGGCCTGTTCAACAAGAACTACGTCGGTGGCATCCGCACCATCGACCCGGAGCCCCCGCCGCCCGACGCGGTCACCGACCTCATCCGGCGCTACGTGATGTTCCAGGCGGCCGGCTTCATGGTGACGGGAGCGGCGGAGTTCCCAAGGGCGACGGAGACCTCGATGCACACCGAGATCCTGATGAAGAATCGCTTCTTTCCGATCCTCGACGCGACCGTGACCATCTTCGGCGTGGCGGGGAAGAGCTGGACCCAGCCCAACATCTGGGTCAACCGCGACCTGATGCTGGCGGTGTACCTAGGCTGACTTCCGGCCGAAGAGCCGCTGGATTCTCACCAGGACCAGGTCCCACAGGATCCCGAAAGCGCTGATCTGCCTCGCTGCCTCGACGGGAGGGGCGGTCGCGGGAGCAGAGCCGGCGGCCGTCGCATCGCCAGGATTGCTCGGGGCCGGTGCCGCCTCGAGGTTGGCCTTGATACAGGTCGCCATCTCGTTGACCATCCGCTTCGACACGTCCTGCATCACGCCGCGCCCAAACTGCGCCACGCGCCCGGCGATGTGGTAGTCGGTCACGATGGTCACAGTCGATCCGCCGTCGGCGGCGTCCACCTTCATCTGGGCTGTTGCCTTCGCCGTCCCCTGGCCGGTGGTTTCCCGCCCCTCGGCGGAAAGTGTTGCGGTGCGGTCGGCGTCGCTTCGGTCTGAGATTCGCGCGGTGCCGTTGTAGGCCACGGTGATGGGACCGACCTTTACCTTCACCTTACCCTTGAAGGTGGTGGGATCGACCACCTCGGACAGCTCGGCGCCTGGAACGCAGCCGACGACCTTGTTGATGTCGAGGAGGTAATCGAACACACGATCGGGCGGGGCGCCGACCCGAAACGAATTCTCCAGTTGCATTTCCCGCCTAAAAGTAGCGCAATAGTGGGGTTCGTCTTCTGGCTGGTGGGTTTCAACCGAGCGGCGCGCACCCCCGCACCGCCACTTTCGGGGAGGAGGACCGGATGAAGCACAAGGTCACGACCACCGTCAACGGCCGCAAGCACGAGCGAGAGGTCGAGCCACGACTCCTGCTCGTGCACTACCTGCGCGACGAGCTCGGGCTCACCGGAACTCACATCGGCTGCGACACGAGCCAGTGCGGCGCGTGCACCATCCTGGTCGACGGCAAAGCCGTCAAGAGCTGCACCATGTTCGCGGTCCAGGCCGAGGGCAAGAGCCTGACCACGATCGAGGGCATGGCCAAAGACGGCGAGCTGCACCCGATCCAGCAGGCGTTCTGGGACGAGCACGGCCTGCAGTGCGGCTACTGCACGCCGGGTTTCATCATGGCGGCCGCCTACCTCCTGGACCAGAACCCGAACCCGACCGAGGACGAGATCCGGAAGGGACTCGAGGGCAACCTCTGCCGGTGTACGGGCTACGTGAACATCGTCAAGGCAGTGCAGACCGCCGCCAAGACGATGAGCACCTCGTCGGCGAAGAAGGCGACGGTCACCGCGGGAGGGAACTGAGATGGCGGTCACCCAGCTGGTCGGAGCCAAGATTCACCGCCGCGAAGACCCTCGCCTGATCACAGGGCACGGCCATTACATCGACGACTTCACCCGCCAGGGCACCGCGTACGCCGCTTTCGTGCGCAGTCCGCTGGCGCATGCGCGGATCAAGAGCATCGACGTCACTGACGCGAGCAAGGCGCCGGGCGTCACGGGCGTCTACACGGCTCGCGACTTCAAGAGCTTGCTTGCGGGAACGCATCCCGCGGCGCCCGCTTTCGTGGCGGAGAAGAAATTCGTCCCCGAGCGCTTCCCGATCGCGGAGAAGGAAGTCTGCTACCAGGGCGAGATCGTTGCCGCGGTCCTTGCCGAGACCAAGGCCCAGGCGGCCGACGCGGCCGGCCTGATCCAGGTCGAGTACGACGAGCTGCCGGCGGTTATGGACCTCGAAAAAGCGCTCGAGAAGAACAGCCCCAAGGCGCACGTGGATGGCCCGGACAACGTGTGCTGGGACTTCACGTACACCGGTCCTGACATCACCGAGGCAGCATTCAAAGAAGCCGACGTGGTGGTGAAGGAGCGCATCCTGCAAAACCGGCTGGCGCCGGTCCCGATGGAGCCGCGAGGCGTGATGGCCGAGTTCGAGGGCTTCGACAAGAAGCTGACCATCTGGATGTCGAGCCAGAGCCCGCACTTCATCCGCCTGTTCGTCTCCGGCGCGATGGGGCTCAGGGAGAGCCAGGTGCGCGTGATCTCGCCCGACGTCGGCGGTGGCTTTGGCAGCAAGATCAGCCCCTACCCTGAGGACTATCTCGTGCCGACGCTTTCTCGGCTCGCGGAGCGCCCGGTGAAGTGGATCGAGACCCGCACGGAGTCGATCCAGAACGCGACTCACGGCCGCGGCCAGTTCTATGACTGCGAGGTCGCGGCCAAGAAGGACGGCACGCTGCTTGGGATGCGCGTCGTCCAGTACGTCGACGTCGGCGCCTACCACGGCACGTTCGGAGCCTTCCAACCGGTGGCCTGCCTGATGGCGGGCGGCGCCTACAAATGGAAGGGGATCTCGGCGCGCACCGTCGGCGTGCTGACCAATCGCGTGCCCACCGACCCGTACCGGGGCGCCGGCCGGCCTGAGGCGACCCACCTGGTGGAGCGCATGGTCGACCTGGTCGCGCTGGAGCTGAAGATGGACCCGGTCGACATCAGGCGGAAGAACTTCATCCAGCCGGAGGACTTCCCGTTCACACAGAACTTCGGGCTCGTCGTCGACTCAGGCGACTATGACAAGGCCCTCGACAAAGCGCTCGAGCACGCCGGATACGCCGAGCTGCGCAAGAAGCAGGCCGAGCTGCGCAAGCAAGGCCGCTACATGGGAATCGGATTCTCCACGTGGATCGAGCTGTGCGGTTTCGGACCAAGCGCCGCCACGGCCCCGGCCACCGGCGGCATCGCGCTCGTCGAGTCGGCCCAGGTTCGAGTGATGCCGACCGGCTCGGTGCTCGTCTACACCGGCACGCACTCCCATGGCCAGGGACATGAGACGACGTTCCCGCAGATAGTGGCCGACCAGCTTGGAGTGCCGTACGACAGTGTCGAGCTGCGGCACGGTGACACGGCTGAGGGCACGGCGTTCGGTTACGGGACCTACGGCAGCCGCAGCCTGGCAGTCGGCGGCGTCGCCATCAGCAAGGCTGTCGGCAAGGTCATCGACAAAGGCAAGAAGCTGGCCGCGCACATGCTCGAAGCGGCCGAGGAGGACGTCGTGTTCGAGCACGGCGCCTTCCACGTCAAGGGCTCGCCGGACAAGTCGAAGGCATTCGGCGAAGTGGCTTTCGCGAGCTACGGGATGAGCCTGCCGGAGGGCATGGAACAGGGCCTCGAGGCGGTCGCCTACTTCGATCCGCCGAACCTCGTGTGGCCGTTCGGCACGCATATAGCTGTCGTCGAGATCGACGCCGAGACCGGCACCCCGCTTATCACGAAGTACGTGGCCGTGGATGACTGCGGAAACATCATCAACCCGATGATCGTGGACGGTCAGATCCACGGAGGCATCGTGCAGGCGATCGGGCAGGCGCTCTATGAAGAGGTCGTCTACGACGAAGACTCCGGCCAGCTGAAGACCGGGACGATGATCGACTACCTGCTGCCGTCTGTGAACGAGATCCCGACGATGATCATCGACAAGACGATCACGCCAAGCCCGACCAACGATCTCGGCGTCAAAGGGATCGGTGAGGCGGGAACGATCGCGGCGAGCGCCGCGGTGATCAACGCCATCTGCGACGCGCTGAGTCCGCTGGGGATCAAGCACGTCGATATGCCCGCGAGCCCTGACAGGCTCTGGAAGATGATGAAGGAGGCACGCCAGTGATACCGGCCGCATTCGAATACGCACGCGCCTCCTCGGTCGAGGAGGCATCCAAGCTGCTGAGCAGGTTCGGGGAGGATGCGAAGGTCCTCGCCGGGGGACACAGCCTCATTCCACTCATGCGACTGCGTCTCGCGCAGCCCACCGCGCTGGTCGACATCAACGGGATCAAGGAGCTCGACCACATCAAGGAGGACGGGCAGAAGCTGCGCATCGGCGCGCTGACGCGACACGTGACGATCCAGAACTCGTCGTTGGTCAAAGACAAGCTGCCCCTGCTTGCCGAGGTGGCGGGCGAGGTGGGCGACAACCAGGTGCGCAACATGGGCACGATGGGAGGCGTCATCGCGCACGCGGACTCGGCCGGCGATTACCCGACCCTGGCTGTGATCCTCGACGCGGAGATCGTCACCAACAAGCGCACGATCCCGGCGAAGGATTTCTTCAAGGACCTGTTCACCACGGCGCTGGGCCCGGACGAGGTCGTCACCGAGGTGGCCTTCCCGGTCGCCAACGGCCCGCACAAGTACGTCAAGTTCCGCCGCCGGCTGTTCGACTGGGCGATCGTCGGCGTCGCGGCCCAGAAGCTGAACGGCGGCTGGAGGATCGGTCTCACCAACGTCGGGCCGACGCCGGTCCGCGCGACGGCGGTCGAAAAGGCGCTGCACGACGGCGCCAAGCCGGAAGACGCTTCGCAGCATGCGTCGGACGGGCTCGACCCCGCCGGCGACCTGCGCGCGAGCCC
>WNFJ01355348.1_pt2 | contig 10202 bp, 6 predicted proteins | sample 5400461 | NCBI WGS metagenome assembly WNFJ01 (sample SAMN13153349, study PRJNA577476) | soil metagenome | isolation source: 115 cm saprolite on Douglas fir-dominated hillslope | place: USA:California | collected 2013-09-17
CAGATGCAGCGACTGCAGGCAGTGCTCTGGAAGCTGGCCGCAGGGGAACCGACTGAGCCAGAGACGGCCCAGGTGGGAGCAGCTTCTTCTTGACAAACGAGCGGGGAATGTGGCATGAATGAACCAGCCACCCCCGGCGCGCCGGGCGGCAACTCTGGGGGGAGGCGGAGCGGCGGCGCGCCGCCGCTCCGCCTCCCCCCAGAGTTGGATTGTTAGTTGAGGCAACGATTGCCCGAAAGTAAGATTTTTATGTGAGGCAACACGTCCTCAAACCAGCAATGCCAGTGGATGAGAGGAGTTGGCCAGAGACGATTATTACTAAAGCAGGAACACTTGCTAATAAGATGAGCGTGAAAGGGTTTTAGCTCCCATGGTGCATACCTTAAAGCAATCGCCCTGTGACGCCATTGCGTATCCAACCACACTGGTGTATCAACAGTAGTTTGTTAGTGTTCTATGATTTTGACAGGGTGTAAGTGTTCAGTGAAAATGTCCTCCTATGAGGGAGACAATTACCTTGAACACCCAAGAACAGAAACGAGGAATGGCGCTGAATCGACTCTTGGTGGGACAGCTCACGGTGAGAGAAGCGGCCGTGCTGCTCACCCTGTCAGAACGACAGGTGAGACGGCTGCTGGCAGCGTATCGAAAGGAGGGCGAGGCTCGGCTGGCTCCTGGGAATCGGGGCAGGAAGCTAGTACACAGGATCAGTGAGGAGGTGCGCAGCAAGGTGATCAGCCTGGCCACCACGACGTATCGGGGATGCAATTACCAACATCTGTGCGATCTGTTGGCCGCACGCGAGAGCCTGATGCCCTCGCGTGCGAGTGTACGTCGCATCCTGCAGGCAGTCGGGGTGAGTTTCCCGAGAAAACAGCGTCGGCGGCAGCAGCGGCGCCGACGTACCCGCTATGCCCAAGAGGGCATGTTGGTGCAAATCGACGGCAGTCAGCATGCGTGGCTGGGTGACCGTGGCCCCTGGCTCACGCTGCTCGCGGCGATCGATGATGCGAAGGGCCTGCTCGTGGCGGCAGTGTTTGGCCAGCAGGAAGATGCGGCTGGGTACTTCCGTGCTGCTACGCCAGTTGCAGCAGCACGGATGCCCACTGGTGCTCTATCACAATCGGCATGACATCTTTGCCCAGACCAGCAAAGCGACCGAACCCGATACGCAGGAGGAGCAGTTGGCAGGCAAGCAAGACCCAACCCAGTTCGGGCGAAGGTACGGAAGAATTGGAGAGCACCTCGATTGCCGCTCGCCCGCCGCAAGCCAAAGGACGCGTCGAATGGCTCTTTGAGACGCTGCAAGATCGGCTGGTGATCGAACTGCGCCTGGCCAGAGCCAGCACCCTGCAGCAAGCCAATCAGGTGCTCCGTGACTATCTGCCGCGCTTCAATGCCCAGTTCGCGGTGCCGGCTACACAACAGGGGAGCGCCTATCGTCCTTTGCCAGAGGGACTCAAGCACGAGGAGGTCTTTTGCTTCAGGTATCTGCGCACGATCGGACTGGACAACGTGGTGAGCGAGGCCCTGCAACGCCTGCAAATCGAGCCGGATCCGCAGCGACTCAGTTATGCACGAGCCGAAGTCGAAGTCCACGAACGCTTGGATGGCAGCCTGGCGGCCTAGTATGGGCAGCGCTGTCTACTCACCAGCCCTGCGCCTGCAGTGGCCACTGATCTGCGCGCACGCAAGGGGCGGAGCACAGCACCCGCCGCGCTCCCACTCCCCAAGCTCAGCCGTGGAAGCTTGATTGAGGAGCACCACGGCTGAGCTTGGGGAGTGGGCTGGTCGTTCAGCCGATCAGTCCACTGCTCCTCGGCGGCCCACTTCCACGCATCCGTGGCACAAGCCCTTGGTGACACCCAAAAGGACAAATTCACTGAACACTTAACAGGACAAAATCACTGGACAACAACATGTGTCAACAGTAGTTCTGCTTTAGCAGTTGTCTAGTAGCGTCGTGGAAGGAAGCAGTGTCTGTGGAAAAGGAAAAAGATCAGGATGCAGCCACCAGAAGAGGGATGCTTCCTCAAATATGAGTCACAAGAAGCGCCACTAGAAGAGCAAGTTCGAAGACTAGGTAGATGATGGAAAACAACCAGGTCAGCGCGGTCACGTAGCGTGTGATTCCGATTGGTCCTTTGCCTTGTTTCTGTACAAACAGCTCTTGATATTCTTTGGTGATGAGCTTGTTACTGTTCGGGAGTCTGGTTTCCAAAGCGCGAAGCTGCTCATACCACCAGCCCATCAATGTACTATAGTACGTGATCAGTCTGCGCCATAAGCTGCAAACCACCATCCCTGAGAACAGAAAGACCAAAGTAGAGACTTGCGAAGGGACATTGGACAACTGGCCATCCTTAAATGGAAAGGCGATGGCTCCGGTCAGAGCAGCATTGACCGAGAGATAGGTCGTGGTGACGGTTTGCCGCCGTTCTGCTAATGGATAGACATGGCTGAGGAATAGTTAGTACTCATCCGTATGTATCAAGTTCCTTTATCCTTTTCCTGTTGTCACTGTGTATACATAATCGGCGAAGCCTATTCATTGTAGGGAAATAAGGTCAGGAGTTCGGGCATCATGTTGTTCTTTCTTCATGGGTACTGCCCAGATGATTACTTAAGCTCAATGTCGTAATAGGGCAACATGCCTTCTCTTCCATCTGGCCTTGGCCACTCATACCATCCCTTCCAGGAACCGTCAGGTTTTGGCTGAGAGCGAGTGTGGACTCGGACAGAACGGAGATCTCGACGGACCTCTAAAAGGTTATATAACCGAGGTGTAGATTCGGGACGTCCCTCTGGGGGAGAACCGAAGCTGCCTGCGCCTACAATGAAGATCCTTTTCTCCAGCCAATAGCCGATTAACTCTCGTCGTATCTCGTGAACATCTCCGTGCAAACAGATCTTCACACCATTGTTCTGCAAATGCCCGATGAAATCCGTATTCTGCATCATCTCTGGTCCGGCAACTGCGTGGTGCCATACGCCAAACCGCAGGATCTTTACCCCCTCCTCAAGATTCCCTCTCTCTATGGCCTGCTTCACCTGCTTATCAGCTTCCCGAATCACATGTGCCACCGCATCTGGATGAACACCCGAGCGCTTTCTATTGAACTCATCGATTTGCCAGCATGAATTGAGGGTCAGGAATTGAATTCGGGTATCAGGGAATAGATAGGGTATACCCTGCTGACTGTATTCGAGCGGATAAGGCTGTGGATAAATCTTATGGAAAAAAGCCTCAGAAAATTTCTGGAAGCGCAATGGATATTTCTCTTCATTACGAGCCAAAACGATTCCTCCCTGCTGCACCCACTGCTCTGGTCTTAGACCATCGGCATTTTTGCGCCTGCTATAGGACTCATCTAGATCTTCTACGTCGTGATTTCCAGGCACGAAAATGCATTGCTGAGCTGAAAGGTTGAATTCTTGGATTAACAACGATACAAACTCACGTGCTCGTTCAAAACCCTCCTCTCTTCCCCTGTCTGTCACATCTCCTGAAATTACGAGGTATTCTAGCGTCTCAAAACCGAGACATTCTCCCTTCCTGATGTCATCGAGCAGCCATTGCAGTTTTGCGGGGGGCGAAGTTTCAGCTGTAAAGTGTAGATCACTCAAGTGAAGAATGCGAATGGGTTTCTCTGGATAGTTTGAAGGGCGCAGCCTATCAGGGAGAGGGGCGAGTGACAAATTGCTATAAAACTCTGTAGTGAGTTTGGGCGATAGCGCCTGAAAACGGCTGCTCAAGTCACTAACTTGTTCTCTGTTTCTAAGGAGATCGTATCTAAATATGATCGCTACCAGATAGGTACAGGCGTCATAATCTGCAGTTTCCGCTATTACCTGGTTCAGGAATGCGCCGAGTATATGGGTATCTGGATCCAACGCACCCTTTCCCTCGAGCGTCATTACAATATTTGTGGCGACATTGTTCGTAGGTAGGTTGTCACTGTAAGATATGAGACCTATTACGTTCTTTGGAACTCGACTATTGACAAGTAAATTTTTTCTTGCCATTGTCGACATATTTTCGACTACCTCTCCAACTATCTTGATTACTACCTTCCGTTCTGATGGTTCTAAAAAACGTTCGCCAAACGGGGGCATCTTCCCTGGAGAAACAGTAGACATGTCCATGGCTCCCTCTTTTACTTCTTCGGGTGCATCGTCTTTTACCTTATCGTATTCCACAATGCTGTTCTCCCTCTCATGAATTATAATAGTGCTACCGGGTCGTAACTGAATGACATTCATTCCATTAACAATTGCCGATTCTTCTATAGCTATAGCTTGGCCGTCAACGGCAGAAGAGAGCTCATTTACTAGCCCCTCGGCAACCGTTGTATGGCCGCTGGCAATTGCATGGTGAATATCAGAAATTAGGAAAGTCACACGCTCACGCAAGTCTGGCATGCGTTCAAAAAAGTCTCTTTCGACCTTCACGACCAGTTGCCCGGTTTGTCCGAGGCTGAAGATAGCGGCTGGAAGCTTGACCACATTATATTTTGTGCGGCACTTCGCATATTCATCTGAGATGTAACTCGGGTACAAAATTCTCACGAGCACATCATCAGTTGCAGCACCGAAGCTTATAAACGCATCATACAGGATACGTTCAAACTCTGTATGGCGCAAGGCAGGACGTGAAAACAAGACCGTTATCTCAGTTCCACGTGGCAGTGGATTGGCATAGTGCTTCAGCTCATCAAGTTGCCTCCTCGAAATACTTCTGACCAATAGAACAGGGCTATCAACCCTCGTTTTTCCTTCACAGAAACTTCGTGCAAGCTCCAACATCTCTTCCTCGATATTTCTAGAAGAGCTTCTTTCAAGAACATCTCCGTTGATTATCGCATAGTCTAATGGATACTCGTCATATTTTCTACTCATCCAAAGGCGCCCGTGTTCATCATCCAGATATCGTCTCTCGGGTTCAATACACAAAAATTTCCGAAAATCATCATATGGAACGACTATATACGACGGAAAGGCAGATACACGAAAGAAATCGGCACATTTCAGAAAGTCGCGGTTCTCGGGACTGAGCGAATATACCAATCCGCGAAACTCTCTAGCCGCTTGAAGTCGTCCAGCAAGACTGTCAGCAAAATAATGGTTCTGATCTGCAGCCAAAGCAAAAAGCACCGCATCCACACGTCCGAACTTCCGCTCACTGAATCCCTCCGGCATACTCGGGGGAAATGGCACACCAGCAACATAATTGTAGAGGTTCATAGATGCCCTCCTTCTATAGCTGCTGCAAGTAATAACGATAGATCAGGTGGATTCTTAAACCTCTGCCTTAATTGTTCACTTGCTAGTTTACAGATGTTCTCCATAGCTTCCTCAGATATTCCATATGAGGGTGTCCGAAGCTGCCGAAAAACACTTTTTAGGAGCAACCAGCTCAGGCTACTCTCACCTAAATGCCAGAAAGAACGTAGAGCATTTGCTAAGAAAACGGCTCCTGCTTCAGGGCTGGATTTGGCAGTGATAGCCATGCCCTGACCGAGAATAGTTTCAACACTATCCAGGTCCTGTTGTTCTAAGCAAACATCCATACAAGCTATCACCAATTCTGGATTCTGAACGACCAACTCGGTTTGCACTATCGCATTAGCCAAATCATGAACACGTCGAAAATCTATCTGAAGCTCGCGCAGCCGGAGTAACCATGGTATACCGATACCACTTAATTTTGCTTTATCTGGTGCTTCCTTGACCAATTTGAGAACAACCCGTTCCCATTCCTCTATGGCTTCATCGACGGCGTGCCTAGTTGAGCTATCTTGTTTAGATGATGCCACCCATAGCTTGCTGGTATAGCGACCAAATAAAGGCAGGTTGACAAACTCCATAAAACCAATAACATCGGCCAGAGGAATATGCGTTGATCGATAGCCCCTGGTCTTCGAACATACCGCTGATATCACTGTAGCCCATGCTCCCAAGCCCTGTTTTCTGGTAAGTCTACTACGAGCATTCAGCTGTGCGATCTCGATTATTTCCTTCAATCTTGCCGATAAATCACTAAGGTCTTCGATCCCGCTCGATATCCATTTAGCCATTACCCATAGTTTTTCGTCATTGACGATAGCGGAAGGTGAAGTATGCTCATACAGTAGTACAGTAAATAGCTCCCCCTTTTTACCGGGTAATCCACTCAATAAAGACACAACATCTCGATCCATTGTCCACGGTTTTCCCGAAGTGGTGCCTTTGAGTATTGATGTTATAGAACTTATAACTCCTTCTTGGTCCGTATCGATGCGAAGTGCTTCTTCGATAAATGCCAGACAAAGAGTCCGTCCCTGGCCCCAATTTTCCATACTGAGGACCCGCTCCACAAGATCAGCGCACAACGGTGCGAGTACACCTGCAGACGCAAGAGCAGGGACAGCGGCACACAATACCTGACGCCGCTTAGCATATTTGTCGATTTGTTGAGGGAAAGATGAAACGACATTCTGGGCGTGCTCAAGAACATGAGGTAGAATCAGCTCAGCAATTATCGGGGGGAGATCTGCCTTTTCGCGCCACGATACAATATACTCATTATTTTTCCCATAGTAAGTCATTGATTCGGACTCACTGGTTAGTATAGCGGTGAGGCACTCACGACATGACTTGCTAAGCGCCCCTGCAGTAGCAATAGACTGTTCAGCAACCACACGGACATCGGCGAGCCATCGTACCAGTCCCCAGATTCCGGTGCAGTCCCAACGACCCAGACTGGCTAACGTATGACTAGCCATTTGCATTGAGGAACGGAGAAGCAACCCCACGAGATGTCTACAAGCAGTAAAAACGTCGTCGTGGGAAAGAGCTTTCTCGAGATCCCCCGACCCGATCCTGGAAGACCATTGTCCAGTAGGTGAGCTAGGCGGGAAGTATCTGATGAGCATCTGCGCAATGTGGTTTCTCTGCTCTTCATCTGGGTTCTCCCCAAGCTGGCGTCTAATAGATTCTCTGGATAAAATTGCCAGTACCAAACTTCGTACAATGTAAAACTCAGACAGGCTATAACTTGTAGCATGCTGACACATCATGTCTAGCAGTTCAACGGCTTCTTTATCTAGGAAATTTTTAACCGTCTCAACAAGACCAGCGCTAATGTCCCTTCCCAAGCCATTTCCGCTCAATAAGTATTGTTCTAACTCGTTGGGGCTTATAGCCATCACTTGAGCCACTAAAAGTTTTGCCACTATTGGAACAAGTGCAGAATGCTCATGAGTCGTTTGAACTGCGATCCACCTAGCAATTAAAGCGCGTGATGCCTGTTCGTAAACAACACGTTGAGAAGAGTCCTCCGAAACAGCTTTCAGCAATGTAGCCAAAGTTTTCCTAGCGTGGTTTTCATGATCAGATCTTGGTCTCCAAGCTGTCTTAGTAGCCATTGTCCATGCAAGGAGGGTTTCTTGAGACGCGGGTTGATCTTTAGAATCTAGTACGCAACGCACCACTGGTAACATAATCTCTTGGAGTTCGGGATCGTTACCAAAGAGGAGCCTGAGAACAGCCTGTTGGTTGTTCTCCATCAGAGCTGTCACACCTGAGAACAATATACTAGGAACGCTCTTATCGTGCTCAGACAACGAAACCAGCACTACTCTCAGATTGCCCCATAACCTTTCCTTCAGGTCTGGATCATCAAGCATCCACGATGTCAGCACTGATAATGCGAGTGAAGGTGGCCCAGATTGTAGGCAGTGGAGTGCAGTATCCCAGATATGCGTTCCAGGATCGAGTTGGGAGTAGGTGTATACCGTTGCGGCATCTTGCAGAGATCTGACAGTTTGACTCGCTTCATCATGGGATAAAAGAATTTTCTCTATAGAGGTTTCGAAGAATCTCTTGCAATATGTCAATGCCTCACCATTCAAATGTGATTGAAAAAGTGGACTAGTGTCCAAAGAAAGTTGATCTATGCGCATGCGTAATTCAGAGCCGAATTTTTCAGCAGCTGTTGCTAACTGCGAGGCGTTAATTGCTTCTATCGGCACATTCAGATCTCTCAGCAGCACTTTTGCAATGGCTCTCCATACATCATTCCCAATGGGAATTAAGCCTTCTTTTTCTGTCAGACACAGAGACTGGATGACAGCTTTACGAGTATCCAGGTCGCTTCTAGAGCCAAAAAAACGCGCGACATGGACCTCTACAAAGTCTGTCACTACACGACCAATTCGTTTAGAAAGAAGTTCTTGGTTAAGTCCCAGTTGCTTAGCAGCGACAGTGCATAGAAGGGCGGCTTCTTGCCAAAATGCCGCTATCTCGGGCGCATACTTCAGACCCAAGGCAGGTGGAACAAGGCTACGTGCTAGCAGCAAGGATGCACGATCATGGATGGACTGATTTGGCTGAAGTTTCTGACGAACAAGAAAATCGACAACTAGCTCAACAGCATGGCTCGCTTCAGAAGGGTCTGGAACGCATGAATCCACCGTTGCCAAGTAGACCTTCAGAGCCTCAAGGACCCCTAGATCGTTTCCAGCTTCCCAAGCGCCCTCTAGCGTCGCCCGTTGAAAAGCATCAGAGAAAGACAGCAGTTGGGCAAGAACTTTATCTAGTATATTTCTATCACCTACTTCTATACCCAACCTTGCTGTCCTGCGGAGCAAATCAATCTCTTCAAGTAGGAAACTAATAGTGTGATGAATTGGACGGCTGGGTCGGTAGCAGGCTTGCGCCTTCTCAGCAAATGTTGAGGCATCATCTAAATTATAGCGTTTAACAAGAAAGCTTAGGCGGGCATAGTTCATTTGCAGAAGATGCCAAATCCTTGTCTCTGGGTTGGGATTAGCAGCTATAACATCATCAAGAAGCTTCATTTCTTCCTCAAAGGATTCGCTAGAGATTTTGTCAACTTGACCTGCTTGTAGTTGGCAAAGGGCTTTCATAGTCAGACGAGCCACAAGGAGCAGTTTGGATGCAGGGTTGCCTCTCTCTGTTACTGCCTCAAACCAGTCGATTGCTCTATCAAATGCAGTCCGTGCTAAATCAGATTTTCCAGTAAGTGAGAAGACAAGCGCCAGTGAGCGCCAAGGTGAGTCGTAAGCATCGGGATTAATCTCATGCGAAGGATCGTAAGCTGCGGCTATGGTTGCAATGTTATCCTTAACGATCTCATCATCTCTGATATAACGCAGAGTACTTGCTAGTAGATTGAAAGATGAGTTAGTCTCAACCATCATCGTGATAGTCCTAACATTGTTCTGCTCCTACTTGAAGCAGACCACCAGCCAAATCTATAGAGACGAGGCTAGGTAGAACCGATCGGCAGCACTTAAAGCATTTGTTCTTCATGATGCTGCTCTTGCCGATTACTGAACATAAAGCATGGTTCAAATGAACTTGACAGTTCCTAACAGACTGAATAACGCAAAGTGGCTTGCTGAGCCGATTCAGATTTAAATTTGACCGTCCAAACTGTCAAGTACAATTCGTCCAAATTGAATCTTACCTAAGATAAAGGATAGTACAGGAGGTGACTACGAATATGGTTTAAATTATACACTATACAAACAACGTCTTGTAGCCCTTTCAACACTACGAGGCTCTACGAAAGCAGGAACGAGGTAGTGACCTCTCCTCACTTGGCATGAGGGTCTCCACCTGGAAAGCTACCAGTACATCACTTATGGGAGGACATCCATATATGACTTGTCGTTCCTCCCACCGATCGATGATTACTTCCACTCCATGCTCCCCATCCACATCCAGCCCCCTCATCTCATTCACTCTCCTCAACAAGATGGTACTTCGTTATCAACACATCTATTTCATTCTTTAAATCAGTGTCGTATACTTCATTTTTGGCTTCGCTCAGCAATGAACCAAGCGCATGATATTTCTCGTACAACCGACCAAGTTTTTCCAGCTTCATTACTATGTCCTGAGCCAGGCGTAAAGCTGGCAGTGAGAAATCGATGATATCTGGAGGAACATGACTGTTGACCAGCATAAACGTTATAGTTGTATGTGACTCCTCAATAAATCCCTTGATAATATCGACAATACGCTTGCGATCTATTCGATCTAAAAAAACCTCTCCTTTTGTAGGCATCGTTGCTCTATGAACCGCCTGAGATGGGACGTTCGGGAATTCCAGCAAATCATTAATCCACTTTTTTTGCTCGTTCTGGTTCTGGGAGGAGATCAGTTCTTTGATTTCTCGTCTAGGCACGAATTTC
>WNFJ01639991.1_pt1 | contig 10202 bp, 11 predicted proteins | sample 5400461 | NCBI WGS metagenome assembly WNFJ01 (sample SAMN13153349, study PRJNA577476) | soil metagenome | isolation source: 115 cm saprolite on Douglas fir-dominated hillslope | place: USA:California | collected 2013-09-17
AAGCTCGTGGGCAATCACCCCTTCGAGTTCCTCGTCGTTCATCAACTCAAGCAGACCTTGCGTTACCGCCACTGACGCGTGTCGCGGGTTGCGGCCCGTGGCGAAAGCGTTCGGCGCCTCTTCGGGAATTACATAGAGCTTGGGCATGGGGAGGCCTGCCTTCGCGGCGAGACGTTCCATCACTTCATACAGCCTGGGCACCTGCTCGCGCGAAACTGGCTGAGCGCCGCTGGAAGCCAGCGCAATCTTGTCCGAGAAAAAGTACGAAATGCCGTTCATCACCACGGCAATTCCCAGGGCGATTTTCAGGCCACTCTTCCCGCCAATCGCTCCCCCTGCGACCACCAGCAGTACGCTCAGCAGGATCAGCAACGCGCCGGTTCTTAGAATTTTCATGTGTTCCTCATCCGCCCCATCTGCTCAAAGATACGATCAAGAATGACAGGGCCGGGAAAGGAGTGAAACGTTCAAACTCATAACGCCACCCTATTTCGAATTAGATTCCCGCGGCTGCCGCGGGTTGTTTCGATGGCACACGCTCAAACCGCATCGCGTCTTTCTGCCCGTCGCGGTCCACGCGCACATGATCCCCGGGCAGCACGGTGCCTTGCAGGATCTGCAACGCCAGGGGATCCTGAATCAGCCGCTGAATGGTTCTGCGCAGCGGCCGAGCCCCATACGCCGGATCGTAGCCCTCCCGCAGCAACAACTCTTGCGCCGCCGGCGTCAGCTCCAGCGTAATCTGCCGTTCCGCAAGCAGCTTTTCCACACTCTTCAGGAGCAAGCCGACGATTTTCGCCAACTGCTCTTTCCCGAGCGGGTTGAAGATGACGATCTCGTCGATGCGGTTGATGAACTCCGGCCGGAACGAAGCACGCAACGCTTCCATCGCTTCCTTTCGCGCCCGCTCCGGATCTTTGTTCGATAATTCAAAGATCGCTGCCGACCCAACGTTGCTGGTCATCACCAGCACGGTATTCCGGAAATCCACGGTGCGGCCTTTGCCGTCGGTGAGACGCCCGTCCTCGAGAATCTGCAACAGCACGTTGAATACATCCGGATGGGCTTTCTCAATTTCGTCAAACAAGACAACCGAATACGGATGACGCCTCACCTGCTCCGTGAGCTGACCGCCTTCCTCGTATCCGACGTAGCCCGGAGGCGCGCCGATAAGCCGCGACACGCTGTGCTTCTCCATGTACTCGCTCATGTCGATACGGATCATCAACTTTTCATCGTCGAAGAGAAACTCCGCCAGCGCTCGCGCCAGTTCGGTTTTTCCGACGCCTGTGGGTCCGAGGAAAATGAACGAGCCGATCGGCCGCTTGGTGTCGGAGAGACCTGCGCGGCTGCGCCGTACGGCGTTCGACACGTGTTGCAGCGCATCGTCCTGGCCAACAACCCTTTGCCGCAGCCGCTCTTCCATGTGCACCAGCTTCTGCGCTTCGCCTTCCAGCAACCGGCCCGTCGGGATGCCTGTCCACTTGCTCACCAGCTTCGCGATGTCTTCCTCATCCACTTCTTCCTTCAGCATCGGCGCGTCCTTCTGCACCGCAGAGAATCGTTCTTGCGCTTTCTGCAGCTCGCGCTCCGCCGCTGCAATCTTGCCGTAGCGGATTTCCGCCACCTTGGCCAGTTCGCCGGCGCGTTCGTATTTCTGCTCTTCCGCCTTCAGTTGTTCAATCTGTTCCTTCAGCTTGCGGATTTTTCCGATGGCTTCCTTTTCCGCCTGCCAGCGTGTCTTTCGCGCGCTCGAATCTTCTTTCAGCGCCGCCAGTTCCTTCTCGATCTGCTTACGCCGTTCCTTTGAGTGCGCATCGCTTTCTTTCAACAGCGCCTGGCGCTCAATTTCCAGCTGCATGATGCGCCGCTCGATCTCGTCAATTTCCACGGGCAGGGAATCAATCTGCATGCGCAGACTCGCCGCCGCTTCATCGATCAGGTCGATGGCCTTGTCCGGCAGGAACCGGTCCGAGATGTAGCGGTTGGAAAGTGTGGCCGCCGCGATAATCGCCGCATCCTTGATGCGGACACCGTGATGGACTTCATATCGTTCTTTCAGTCCGCGCAGAATCGCGATTGTATCTTCGACCGTGGGCTCGCTGACCAGTACCGGCTGGAACCTGCGTTCCAGCGCCGGATCTTTCTCGATGTGTTTCTTGTACTCGTTGAGCGTCGTTGCGCCGATGGCGCGCAGTTCGCCCCGCGCCAGCGCCGGCTTGAGCATGTTGGACGCGTCCATGGCGCCTTCCGCGGCGCCTGCTCCCACCAGCGTGTGCAGCTCGTCTATGAACAGAATGATCTGTCCTTCGGCCTCGGTAATCTCTTTCAGGACAGCTTTCAGACGGTCTTCAAATTCACCGCGGAATTTCGCTCCCGCCACCAGCGCCGCCAGGTCCAAGGCAACGATGCGTTTGGTCTTCAGCACATCCGGCACGTCGCCGGAAATGATTCGTTGCGCCAGGCCTTCCACAATCGCGGTCTTCCCGACGCCGGGCTCGCCGATCAGCACCGGGTTGTTTTTCGTGCGCCGCGCCAGAATCTGCATCACGCGGCGAATCTCTATCGAGCTTTTGCCGGCGCGCCAATTCCGTGAGGTCGCGCGCGTATTTTTCCAACGACGCGTAGGTAGCCTCCGGATTCTGCGAAGTCACGCGCTGCGTTCCGCGAACTCCTGTCAATGCCTGCAGAATTGCTTCGTGGGAAGCGCCTTGGCGTTTCAACAATTGTCCCGCGGGGTCGCGGTCCAGCCCGGCGATCGCCAGGAACAAGTGCTCCGTCGAAACATACTCGTCTTTGAAGTTGTCCGCTTCCTTGAACGCGCGCTCCAGCACGTCGTTCAGCGCCCGCCCCATGTGCTGCTGGGCAAAGCCCTGCACCTTCGGCAACCGGCCGATCTCCCGCTCAATCTCTTGCGTCAAAACTTCGGTGCGAATTCCCAGCCGCGCCAGTAGCGGCGACACCACGCCATCGACTTGCGCAACCAGCGACGCCAAAAGGTGCACCGGCTCGACTTGCTGGTTCTCGTGGCGCGCGGCGACTTCCTGCGCGGTCTGCACGGCCTCTTGCGCCTTGACCGTCATTTTTTCAAATCTCAACATACTGACCTCGTTTCCTGCTACTCCTCTAGAAAAAGGGGCTGGCAATATTGCCAGCCCCTTAATTTACCGCCCAATTGCGCCTCTCAGCCAGAATTACCTGCCAGAGGCAGACGCGGCCATCGCCGGAGTCGCGATGTTGACCTTGATTTGCTTCGGCTTCGCTTCCTCTTTCTTCGGGATGGTCAGCGTCAGCACGCCGTTCTGATAGTCGGCCTTGATCGCTTCCGCATTCACGGTGTTCGCCAGCGTAAAGCTGCGAGCGAAGGAGCCATACGCGCGCTCCACACGCAGGTAGTTCTCCTGACTCACATTCTTCTCGAACTTGCGTTCGCCGCGAATCGTCAGAATGTTGTTCTCCACGCGAATGTCCAGATCCTTGGGATCGACTTCCGGCAGATCGGCCTTCACCACCAACTCATGCTCGGTCTCGTAGATGTCCACTGAGGGCGCCCAGGCAGTAAGGCTGGATTCGTCGCCCGTTCGCTCGAGGACATCGTTAAACAATCGACTAACTTGCTCTTGCAGGGAATGGGCCCCGCGGAAAGGTTCAAATCGAGTAAGTGTTCTCATGTTTCATGCACCTCCATAAGTGACTGCAAAGGCATAATAAAATGTGAGTGTGTATTTGTCAAGAACAAAATTGCAATTCTCTTGGCTATAAGTAAGTCCTTATGTTTTAACATTTTACAGTACGCATGGTTTTACCAGAAACTCTCGCCTGATCTGCCAAGCGACAACGGAAAACCTCGAATTGAGGAGCAATCAGTTTGTTTTGTTTGCCTTAGCTCCTTTGCTGGTAGACTGCCGTTTCCCATGCGTTTGGACGAGCTCGACTACCATCTCCCCCGAGAGCAAATCGCGCAGCGGCCACTCGATAGCCGCGAAGCCTCGCGACTCCTGTTCCTGAATCGTTCCTCAGGAGTTTTCGAAGATCGGCTCTTCACGGATTTGCCTCGTCTCCTGCGAGGCGACGAACTCCTCGTCTTCAACCAATGCACGGGTCATTCCCGCCCGCCTGTTCGGGAGGCGTGCCGGCGTCCATTCGCAGCCGCCCTCGCGGGCCACAAGATCGGAGCATCTGACCGGGAAAGTCGAGATATTCCTCACTCGTGAGCTCGATTCCGAGACGTGGGAGGCGCTTGTCAGGCCCGGCCGCAAGATGCAGGTAGGGGAGCGCGTTCTTTTCGGCGAAGGGGAACTGCAAGCCGAAGTTCTCTCGCGCGGCCAGCTTGGTTTGCGCACCCTGCGATTCACCTCCCATGATCAAAGCAATATCAGCCAGCATTTTGAGCGCCTCGGCCATGTACCCCTTCCGCCGTACATCGAGCGTGCCGATGAAATGTCTGATCGCGAGCGCTATCAAACCGTTTTCGCCAAACGGTCCGGCGCGATTGCAGCTCCCACGGCCGGCCCACACTTCTCAACTGAAATTCTGGAAAAGATTCGCGACCGAGGCGTGGAAATCTGCGAACTTACGCTGCACGTTGGCCTTGGCACGTTCCAGCCCATCCATGGCGAAACGCTAGAAAACCACGTGATGCATGCCGAATCTTACGAAATTCCGGCCGAAACCGCCGATCGTATCCAGGCGGCGCGCGACGCCAGACGGCCCATCCTGGCCATCGGCACGACGGCAGTTCGCGCGCTGGAAGACGCCGCCCAGCGCACGGCCGAATCAGGCTCCGCGAATCTCGTGCTCGCCGGCAAGGCCGATGCGCGCTTATTTATTATTCCTGGATTTCGATTTCGCGTGGTGGAAGGCCTGCTCACAAACTTTCATCTGCCGCGTTCCACGTTGCTGGCGCTGGTCTGCGCATTCGCCGGCCGGGAGCATGTCCTGGCGGCCTACAAACACGCGGTCGAAGCGGGCTACCGTTTTTACAGTTATGGGGACTGCATGTTGATTCGTTAGCGGATGCGAAGGGGTGTTTGGTGATTCGAGATGATCATGCGCATGCCCGGCGCGAGGAATTGCAGCAACCCATTAGCAGCTGACACCGGATCTTGCCACTTCAAAAATAGCGCAGCGAGGACGACAAGCAGGGAGGCCGCATGGGAGTGCAGCCTCCCTCTCGTCCATAGGAAAGGAGTCACGAACTCTCCTTGTTTACTCGCTGAAGACGAAAACACGCGTCTGGCCCGCAAAGCGGACTTCCCTCACCTGCCCATTTTCGCCGAGCAGCAAGGAATCGTAAGAAGCCTTGGCGCTGCGGTCTTCCCACCGGCCTTCGGATTCGGCAACAACCTGTTTGCCTTTCTGCACGGTGGCCTTGGTTCCTTCGATCTCCAAACGGTATTCTCCGGCCTTCAGCTCGGACTTGCCGAGTTTGGTAGTCTGGGTAAAGTTGATGGTCTTGGCGAAGGGCTTCGCAAATGCCGGTACTGCCAGTGCGACGGCGGCCAGCAAAGCCATACTGCGGACAAATGAATTCGTTTTCATGCGTGTCCATTTCCTTTCAAACAGGATCGAGTCAGCCGCACAGCAGGCCGCCCTTGACTTGAGAAACTTGACACGCACGTGGCGGACGAGTACTCTCGCCCGTGAAGACACCTCTTCTTCCTGGACTAACGGCCGGAAAGACTGCGTGTCATGACCCCGCGGCTGCCACCGCGGGGTTTATCTGAATCTCGCCAAGAACAGCCCCCATTATCAGCTGCACCCGTATAGACGGGTCGCTTGGTGCGAATGTTTCGTCATCTCGTCATAAAATCTTGTTCCCCATCGAGACAACCGGTCTACTGGCACTTTCGTTTTTCTATACTAGCTGACGCACTATCTCTCCTGTCTTAATTATTCATAAATAAATACATTCTCGCTCCCAACCTTTTTCCTTCTCATGCGTCGCACCGCTTGTTCATCCGGCGTTCATCCCGCCGTGCATCGGCGCGCTTGTTCATTTATACTCAGGGTCACTTTTCGGAAATCAGGAATGCGGATTCTCGTTCTCAGCGACCTGCACTCGAACGCTACTGCACTCGACGCCGTCCTCGACGCTGCACAGGACCGTTGGGATCTTTCCGTCTGCCTGGGGGATGTCGTCGGCTATGGCCCCGATCCCAATGAAGTCACGGCACGGCTGCGTGAGCTCGGCACGCAGACCATCCGCGGCAATCACGATAAAGCGGTCACCGGATTGATGCCCACGGATGATTTCAATCCTGTCGCGAAATCCGCCGTGGATTGGACACGCGCGGAGCTCAAGCCGGATCACCTCGCGTGGCTTTCGGCTTTGCCTCGCGGACCTCTTGCGACGGACGGCGTCGTACTTGTCCACGGCGCTTTTCAGGATGAAGACGAATACGTATTCACTCCCGCGCAGGCCCTCGACGGGCTCCTGGACTCCACTGCTGCGGTGACTTTCTTCGGGCACACGCATCACCAGGGCGGTTTTTCTTATCAGGACTCGCAGTTGGAAGTCCTTCAGATTCGGCCTCGCCCCAACGAACCTTTTGCGGCGCTGCGCATCGAATTTCCCCGCCGCTATCTCCTTAATCCCGGTTCGATCGGACAACCGCGTGACGGTGATCCGCGCGCCGCTTTTGCTATCGCCGACCTCGAGCACCAGGTCATCGAGTTTTGGCGCGTGCCTTACGATATTTCCGTCGTCCAGGAGCGCATGCGCGCCGCCCGCCTTCCGGAGCCTCTGGTCCAGCGGCTCATCGTGGGCCGTTGAAGTTGTAAACTTTACTTAGCCTTTATCGACATCCGAAAAAGAGTAGTCCGCAGCTACGTAGCTCATTTATAATTCAGCCATGGAATTCGCGGCTGAACTGCAAGCCAGCATCCAGAAGTTTACCGCCTCCGGAGTCGTTGAAGTTCGCGAGAACGGCGGCTGCGTCGCGCCTTTTTCCGGCATGTCCTGGGAAGTGCGCGGTAGCGGCGAGAAGCCCTTGCTGCATCTTTGGTCGGAGCAATTTAACCTCACGCGCCGCGTCCTGGCCATTACCGATCATTCCGAGCAGCGGCTGGCCCTCGCCGTCGAGCGCTTCGGCCGCACCAAACCGGACCGGCTCGAATTCATTCGCAGGGAGTTTGAGCGCGGCGCCCGCGAACTCTCACGCGAGGAATTCCGCGACCGGCTCACCCGCCTTCTTGCCGAGCAGTTTCCGGATGAAACTCTTGAGTCGCTTGTGACTTCTCCCGATCTCGAACACTCCCTCTCCGGGAATTACGCCCGGGGACTTCTCCGCCGCGGCTCCGCACACGTCGCGGTGCTGGCCGTGCCCGGCGGAGAATCATCGGACGTGGCTGACAATAGCCTCACCTTCGCTTTGCTCTGGCTGCGGCGTGCGCGCGAATCGAGTTGCCGGGGAGTGATCACCGGCGTTCGCATCATCCTCCCCAAGAATGCCTGCGGCACCGTGGCGCACCGTCTCGCCGCGCTCGACCCGCAACTCGGCGTGGAACTTTACGAGCATCACTCCGCGCTGAACATTCTCGAAAAGATCGATCCCCGGCGCGCGGGCAACCTGGATACCTGGCTCGTCCCGCAGCGCGAGGCGGAAACTCTCCTCAATCAGGCACGGCCCGCGCTGGCTGCCATCATCGCGCTCGCGCCACAGGCCATAACCCTGCATCCCACGGCGCAATCCCGCGAAGTGTGGCTGCGCTTTCGTGGCCTCCCCTTCGCGCGCTGGAATGACGGCCGCGTTTTTTACGATGCCCGCGAGGAACTCACTCCCGCTACGCGCCCCACCCTCGAGCGTTTTCTGCATGATCTGGAAGTTCACCGCCACCCGCTCGCCAGCGATACTCGCCATTCGCTCTACCGCGTCCAGCCGGAGCGCTGGCTGGAATCCATTGTTCGCGAAGACGTCACGCGCATCGATGCCACGCTCGATCAGCGATTCGTCCACGCGCAGGTTTTTGCCAATGCCGGGGGCGAACACGGCATTCTCGATCTCCTTACCGTGACTCGTTCCGGGAGGCTGGCAGTCATTGAACTAAAAGCCAGCGAGCACATCCATCTGCCGCTGCAGGCTGCGGATTATTGGTTGCGCGTTCGCCGGCACTTGCAGAGCGGAGAGATCGCTCGCTACGGTTATTTTCAAGGAGTCGCTTTGCAGCAGGCTTCGCCGCTCGTCTATCTCGTCGCGCCCGCGCTGCGATTTCATCCGACAACGGACGCTCTCTTGAAATATCTCTCGCCGGAACTTGAGATCGTTCGCGTGGGCCTTGCCGAAAGCTGGCGCCGGGGCCTGCGCGTGGTCATGCGCCATTAGCTCCGAGCGGTGGACCCCTCGCATCGGCGGACTGCGGCGATTTTCCACATCCCTTTTTTCTCTCGCAAGTTTTCTGCACGCGGCGCCTTTCCCACAGGTAGAATGTTTTTCCCCGCAGACGGGGCGCGCACCGTGCAGAGCACAAACTTTTCGGCCACCATTCGTCAGGCAGGTCCGATTTCTCTTCTTGATCTGTCGGGGCGTCTGACTTCCTTCGAGATCGGCGTGCTGCGCGAATCCATTTCCCGGCTGTTGAAGCAGGGCCGAAAAAATATCGTCTTGAATTTGAGCGGCCTGCAATATCTGGATAGCTCCGGAATCGGCGAACTCGCGAGGATTTATGTTTCCGTGGTGAAACAGAGCGGGCAAATGAAAGTGATCGGCTTGTCCCCGAAAATAGAAGAGATTCTCAAAATTACCCAGCTCTATCAGGTCTTCCCGGAATTTCCGAGCGAAGAGGCGGCCCTGCAGAGCTTCCCGGAGTCCACCCGCAAGGAAATCGTCTAAGAGGAAAAGTTTCACTGATCGGCGGGCGGGTCCGGGCGCGGCATGCCCAACTCGGTATGCCCGAGTTCCTCGCGAATGGCGGCGAGGGCTTCCTTGGGGGGGCCGATATAGCGGTAGTTTGAATAGAAGGTGCGCTCGTGTGTGGAAAAGTTGGAAAACAATTTGCGGCCGTCGAAATCGTACTGCGAAAAGCTGCTGAGCCACAGCCCGGGCAGAAATTCGTAGCGCTCCTGCATGAAGTGGCTGCCTTTGTAGATTTTTCCCAGAAACAAGCCGACGGAAAGGTCTTCGGTAACATGGCTTCGTCGACCCATACGAAGCCACGCACCTTGGGGAAAATCGAAGTGAAGCGCGAGGTGGGTTTGAAGGCCGGGTTGGGGTCCAATTTGTATTTGGCAAGCGTGCGGCGGCCGCGCGGCTCGGTGCCGACAAAAGTGAATAGGAACGCATTATGTGTGGCTTCGATTACGTCGCTGCGTTCTTTCTTTTTCTTCGCGTATTTTTCCAGAGCGTCGCGCTGAGACCCGCTGTCCTCGACGAGCTGCGTCAGGACTCGCACCAGTCCCTCGAGATCGGCGCGATAAGCGGCTGAGTCCGTGGGCTTGCCATCGGCGCCGACGGGAATCCGGACCATGCCCGTGCCCGAAGGAATAACGCGCAAGATTTTTATCGCCGCGGGAGAGGGATCGTTAGGATTCTTGCGGGTCTCGACGCGTTCGATGCGCTCGTAGAAGTCCATGGCGGCCTCGCCTTTCTTCTGGTTGGCGATGACGCGCTTGAAGAAATCCGGTTTCGCCGGCCCAATCGTGGGCCTGGTATCCGGTTTGACGGATTGCGCGCCGGCGTCAGCAGCCAGAGCCAACGACAGCAGCGCGAGGGAAACAAAAGCACGTTTGAGCATCATGCAAAGTCGCGAATAAGCCGCCAAAATCTACTTAGGTTTGATTCGCCTAGATGTTGCACACCGCCGGAACGCCAAAGTGTACTGGTGGAAGTAAATGAGTACATGGTGGATGGCTCGATCCGCTGGAAACCTACGACTTCGGCTTGTCTGCGGGCTTTTGCCGTTGGTTCTGCGCTTCTTCCGTCCAAGGAGGCACGATCCCGTTCATGCGCGCGTAGGCGATGGATTGGCCGAGGTGCTCGCCAAAATGTCCCGTGATCATGAGGAAGGAACCGCGCAGGGTGGTCTGCCGGTTGAACATCTTTTGTGGCTTATCGGCATCGGCGTCGTTGAGGGCCACGAGGGCATTGCGGAAATGCGCGAACGAATCCTTCAGAGCTAGGAGGACTCTCGGTTTGTCGTTAGAAAGGGCCATGATGGTTTTGGGATCGAATCCAGCCGGTGGGGCGGTGCCCAACGCCCTTGCA
>WNFJ01144557.1_pt1 | contig 10200 bp, 7 predicted proteins | sample 5400461 | NCBI WGS metagenome assembly WNFJ01 (sample SAMN13153349, study PRJNA577476) | soil metagenome | isolation source: 115 cm saprolite on Douglas fir-dominated hillslope | place: USA:California | collected 2013-09-17
TGTAGATCGACGGCGCCTTGGCCGGGTCGAACGTCGCGAGCGGGCGGCGCTGCAGCTGCTTCAAGTACCACGGCGTGTTGGCGAGCGACAGGTTGAGGACGGTCACGTCTTGGCGCACGCCCTCCACTTCCTGCGCGTACCACAGCGGGAACGTGTCGTTGTCGCCCGCGGTGACCAGGACGCCGTAGGGCTCGACCGACTGCAGGATGTCAAATGCGAAGTCGCGCGCCAGCGTCTCTCCGGCGCGGGACGCGGTGACGCGGTTGCCCACCAATGGAATCAGGCACAGCGCCGCGAGCGGCGTGGCAGCCGCCCAGCGGCGCGCCGCGTCGGGCACGCGTTCGGCCAGCCCCTCCTGCAGCCACTCCATCAGGGTGGCGATGCCCATGCCGACCCAGATGCCCCACACGGCGAACGACGCGATGTAGAAGTAATCGCGCTCGCGCACCTCGCGCGCCAGCTGGCGGTCGGGGTACTGCGAGAAGCCGTACTTGAAGTTCAAGTAGAAGATCAGGGCCAGCGTCAGCGTGAACACCAGCGTCGTCATCGCCGCGGCGGAGCGCTTGTCGGCGCGCCAGTGCCGTATCGCGCCGAGCGTGGCGAGGAAGAAGAAGATCGCGGCCAGCCCGCGTCGCACTTCCTGGCTCCAGTCGTGGCCCCACTGCCAGGAGAAGTACTGGAACCACATGCCGACTTGCGCCGGCAGCGTCGCCTGGCGGAACGTGATCGGCGGCTTGCCGTATTGCACGCGGTGGATCACGTCCCAGAACGCCTGCCACGTGGTCGGCTCGCCCTCGTTGATGCCGGGGTAATGCACGGCCCGGATCGGCAGGAACGCGTACACCGAGACGCCGACGAGTGCCACCGCGAGGGCAACCACGGCGAAGCGCCCGTTCCCCGCATACACGGCGTAGCCCAACGCGGCCAGGTAACACAGACTGAAGACGATGAGCGGCGTCCAGCCCTCGAGTCCGAGTCCCACGACCATCAGGAAGACCGCGCTGACCGAGAAGAACTGCGACCACTCGAGACGCCGCTCGGGTTCGCTCGCCGGCCGCTCGGTCCGCAGCGGCGGGAACAAGTACATCATCACGACCGACCCGGCCAGCACACCCAGCATGTGGTTCGTGGCGGTGAGCGCGAGCAGGTAGAGGATGAACAGCAAGTGGTGATCGTGCGATTCACCCGCGGGCTGGTCGTCCCAGCGCACGATGAGCCAGAGCGTCAGCGCGATCGAGCAGACCGCCAGCGTGTAGACGTGCTCGTTCACGATCGATTGGTTCCACACGGTGAACGCCGTGGCGCCGCAGATCGAGCCCGCCAGGGCGGCGATGCGCCGCGGCCAGCGGGCCGGCACGAACGCCCGCATCCACCGCTCGCTCACGAGGAAGAAGAACCCCGCCGCCACGGCGCTGGCCAGCGCGACGAACAGGTTGATGCGCGCCGCGTAGGAGGCGTAGAACGGGATCATCGCCCAGACGTGCGCCATCAACGAGAACAACGGGTTGCCGGGTGGATGCGGGATGCCCAGGTCGTAGGCCGCCGTGACGAACTCCGACGTGTCCCAGAACTGGGTCGTGGGCGCGAGCGTCGCGACGTACAAGGCCAGGGTGCCGAGGGCGACGAACGCCGCCATGAGATACGGCGGGCGCTCGGCGAGAATGGCGGAACGGTCGTTGGTCATCAGTCTTCTGGTTAGTGTCGGAACTTGCGCGTGCCTGTGAACACCATGGCCAGCCCGTGCTCGTCGGCCGCCGCGATCACTTCCGCGTCGCGCACCGAGCCGCCCGGCTGGATTACGGCCGCGATGCCCGCGGCCGCCGCCTCGTCCACCCCGTCGCGGAAGGGGAAGAACGCGTCGCTCGCGAGCGCCGCGCCCTTCGGATCGTGGCCTTGCTGGCGCGCCTTATGGACCGCCAGAAACGCCGCATCCACCCGGCTCATCTGGCCGGCGCCGATCCCGATCGCCGCTTCGTCTCGCGCCAGCAGAATCGCGTTCGATTTGACGATGCCGACGGCCGCCCAGGCGAATCGCAGGTCGCTCCATTCTACACTAGTGGGCCGCCGTTTGGTGGCCACCTTCCAGCCGGTTTCGTCCACCGCGTCGTAGCGGAACCGGTCCTGGGCCAGAAACCCCCCGCGAATGCGCTTGAAATCGAGCGCCGGCGTGCCGTCGGGGCGGGGCAGCCGCACGACCCGCAGGTTCTTCTTGACCCGCAGAACCGCCAGCGCGTCATCCGCGAACGCCGGCGCCACCACCACCTCCACGAACAGGTCCTGCATCGCCTCGGCGGCGGTCCGGTCCACGGTGCCGTTGAACGCGATCACCGAGCCGAATGCCGACGTCTTGTCGGTCGCCAGCGCCCGGGCGTACGCCTCGGCCGCCGAGCGGCCCAGCGCGATGCCGCAGGGCGTCGTGTGCTTGATGATGACGCAAGCGGGCCGCTCGGGCCACGGCGAGACTGCGAGCACCGCCGCGTCCACGTCGATGAGATTATTGAAGGACAGCTCTTTGCCGTGCAGCTGCTCCAGGTCACGCACGCCATGCGGCTCGTCGGTGGCGTAGAGCGCCGCGCGCTGGTGCGGGTTCTCGCCGTAGCGCAGCGCCTGGCGGCGCTCCAGCACCAATGCCACACGCTCGGGCAACGCCTCGCTCGAGCGGCTCAGGTAGGCGGTGATGGCCGCATCGTACGCCGCGGTGTGCGCGAAGACCTTGAGCGCGAGCGCGCGCCGCCGCTCGGGCGCCACCACGCTGCCGCCCTGCAGCTCGGCGAGCACGGGCGCGTAGTCATCGGGGTCCACGATCACGATCACGTCGGTGTGATTCTTCGCGGCGCTGCGCAGCATCGACGGGCCGCCGATGTCGATGTGCTCGATTGCCTGCTCGTCGGCGACATCCGGCCGAGCGACGGTTTCGCGGAACGGATAGAGGTTGACGGCGACCAGATCGATCGGCGTGATGCCGTGCTCGCGCATCGCGCGCAGGTGGCCGGGGTCGCTGCGTTTGGCGAGCAGCCCGCCGTGCACCTTGGGGTGCAGCGTCTTCACGCGGCCGTCCATCATCTCCGGGAAGCCCGTGATCTGCTCGACCGGAACCACCGCGAGCCCCGCCTGGCGCAGCGTCTCGGCGGTACCGCCCGTCGACACGAGCTCCCAGCCGAGTGCCGCCAGGCCGCGTGCGAACTCGACGAGGCCGCGCTTGTCGGAAACGGAGAGGAGTGCCCTCACCAGATCTCGGCGATCGCCTGGACCAGATCGGCCAGGGCGGCGACGTCCCGCAGATCCACCACCTCGGCGGGCGAATGCGAGTACCGCAGCGGCCAGCCCATCGCCACGTCCACGACGCCGAACGGCGTGAAGGTCGAGCCGTCGTTGCCGCCGTTGGTGGTGCCGACCTGCAGCGGCACGCCGCGCGCGCGGGCCACTTGCACGAGCGAGTCCACATACGCGGCAGGCGTGACCGACGAATTGTCGAGCGAGCGTGCTACGGGGCCGTCGCCGAGCTTCGCCGTCGCGAAGGTCTGCAGCTCGAGCGGTGAGTCCGCGGAGACGAACGTGTCGATTGCGTGCACGCGGCGCGGGGTGGTGCCGAGCGCGTTGGCCGCCGCGCGAGCGCCATCGAGGCCGATTTCCTCGCGCGTGCTGAAGAGGAAAATCACCTGGTGCTTGAGCTTGCTGCGGTCGAGATGGCGCAGCGCCAGAATCTGCGCGGCGTCGCCGACGCGGTCGTCCATGGCGCGGCCGGTGGCGCGCGTGCCCGCGAGGCGCGTGAACTGCTTCGGCATCGTGACGGTGCTGCCGACGCTCACGCCCAGCGCCAGCGTGCCCTGGCGCGACGTGGTGCCGACACTGGCGCGCACCGGCGGGGGATTGTGGTGCGTGGTCCCGGTGTCGCGCGGCAGGAACACGGCCGGCACATCGCCCTTGGGCGTGTGCACGAGCGCCGGCTCCGCCTCAAACAGCGACTGGAAGAAACCACCCTGGTTCAGGAGGCGCAGCGAGCCGTCGTCCAGTATCGAGTCCACGCGATAGCCGATCTCGTCCAGGTGCGCGACGAACACGATCACCGGATCGCCCTGTCCCACGCGCACCCAGAGATTGCCGGCCGTGTCGGTCTCGGTCTTGGCCCACGCAGGCAGGAGTTTCTGGACCGCGGCGCGCACCGGCGTTTCCATGCCGGAGACGCCGTAGCTCTCGATGAGCGGGGCGAGGACGGATTGGGCCTCGGCGACGCGGGACGTGTCTTGCGCGGACACGCTGGCCGCCGTTGTGAGCGCGACGAGAACCAGCGACGGGGCCTTCATCGTCCACCGATCCAACGCACGATCGCCTTGCGGACCGAATCCGCGGCCGCGAGCGAGACGGTCTCGACCGGCGTGAAGCGGAACTGCGACGGCACGCTGGGCGCGAGCTCCTCGGCGAACGGCCCTTGCAGGGCGCGCACGGCCTTGAGTCCGGTCTGCGCGTAGCTGCTCTGGATCGTGAACGCCACCACCACGGTTCCGTGCGGGGACGGCTGGCCGAGCGCCGCTGCCACCAGCGCGGCACAGCTGGCGCGCGATCCGGCGAAGGGTGCCGCGAGCAGGCCGTCGCCATAGCGCAACGGCCGCTTGAGCCGCGCCACCGGCGACAGCACGTGGATGCCGAGGCGGGCCACGTCGGCGCGCGAAGTCGCGCCCACGTCGAGCCAGGCGTCGTCCACGCTGAACGGCGGCTCGGCGGCGGTGGCCGCGCCGCGGAAACGCGTGAGGTGTGTCGAGCGCACAGCCACGACGCCCGGGACTGGTCCCGCATCGCCCATCGCGGTGACGCGCTGGCCCTCGAGCATCTGCTGGTCGAAGAGCGGCTGCGGGAGCACGCCGGGCACGCGACGCAAACGGACGTATCCGTCGTCGGTGATGTTGCCGACGATGTAGCCGACCTCGTCGACCGCACAACTCGCGAGACGCTTGGGTTCGCCCTTGCCCAGCGCCAGCGTCACGTTGCCGAAGCGGTCCCGGGCAGAACCGGGCAGCCAGGCGAGCAGGGAATCGGTGAGCGCGCGCTCCGAGCCGGAGACGGCGGTGAGGGCCGAGAGGCGTTCGGTGAGGGAGGAGACGTCTTGGGCGCTCAGACGGTCGGCCGGTCCGGCGGTCACGAGCACCAACACCAGCGCTCCGACCGCCCGACCGCTTGTCCGCCCGACCGCCCGGGTCTCACTCCGTCGCATCTGTCTTGATCTCCACGTTCGGTTGCTGTGCCATCGCGAATCCCTCTCCCGCCGCCACGAGCCGCACCGGCTCCTCCGGCACGCCGAGCCGCGCCAGCGCCAGCACCACGGCCGGGAGCAGGTGATGCTCGACCGCGAGGACGCGCGCCGCGAGCGTGTCGGGAGTGTCGCCCGCGTGTACGGGCACGGGCCACTGGGCGATGATCGCGCCCGACACCGTCGCGCCGCTCGCCAGCACGGCTTCGTGCACGCGCCGGCCGTAGAAGCCGGGCCCGCCGAATGCCGGCAGGAGGGCGGGGTGAATGTTAATCATCCGGCAGCGGAAGCGCGCCACGACCTCGGCGGGGACCAGTTTGAGGTAACCTGCGAGGACGACGAGGTCGGCGTCGTTGACGGCGCGCAACACTTCGGCGGCATTGGTGTGGTCGGCAAGGACGGCGGTGGCGACGCCCGCGCGCCGGGCCCGCTCGAGGGCGCCGGCGTCGGCGCGGTTCGAAATGGCGACGGTCACCCTGGCGGGTGCGCCCGGGGTGGCCGTCGCGTCCAGCAGAGACTGCAGGTTCGTGCCGCCGCCCGAGACTAGGACGGCGACGCGGACCGCGGTCACCGCCGGCTGCAGCGCTGCAGTGACTTGGGCTTGCTGCCCGCCGTCACGCTGAGGGTGTAGGGGCCCGTTTCGTACTTGCCGCGCGTATTGACGAGGATGCGGTACTCCCCGTCTTGCGGCAGCATGACGGTGAGCCGCGCGTTGCAGTTGCCGCCCCCATCGTCGTCTTGGACTCCGTCCGTGAGTCCGGGCCCGTACAGGAACACGTACGCGTCGAAACTATCTGCCTCGAGGTCGATGGTCACCTGTTGGCCGGCGTGCCCCTGGAGCAGCCACCATTGCGCGTAGGTCGTATCGGCCGGGCGCAGGTAGTCGCTCGACGTCAGCTGGCCTTGCACGGACTGTCCGACCGTAATCGTGCCCTCGGTCTGTGCGCGGCCGCCACCGCCTGCTGTCGCCCCGCTGCTGGAGCAGTCACCGGTGATGAGCGGCTTGAGGCCGCGGGTGATCGACAGCGTGAAATTCCCCGTCCTGTTTTTTTGCGTGCTGGTCGTGTTCACGAGGATCGTGTACGTGCCGGTGGTCGGAAAGATCGTGGCGACACGCGCCGCGCATCCCGGTCCGCCGTCATCATCCACGCTCGAGGAGTCCCGCCCATCGGCGGCGTGGAACCCACGCACGATCAGGTACGGATCGAAGTCGTCCGACGACAGGTCGACGGTGAGCGGCGTGCCGGCCGTCGTCGTGAATTGCCAGTACTGGTAGTATGTCGTGTCGCGGTACAGGTTGTCGGCCGTCGTAAGGGTCCCGTTGACGGACTGTCCCACCTGGATCTGGTGCATCGAGTTCCCGTTCGCCGACGCTGCGGGTGCGGATGATCCCGCCGGCGTGCAGGGGTCGTCAGGCAGCAGCGGCTTGAGGCCCTGCGTGAGCGACAATACATACCGGCCGGTCTGCCGCACCGGCGTGACGCTCGTGTTGGCCATCACCGAATACGGGCCGGCGCCGGGGAAGACCAGCGCGATGCGGGCCGCGCAGCCCGGGCCGCGATGGCGCACATCGACCACCGTCGAGTCGAGTCCAGTCAACAGCAGGACCGGATCGAAGTCATCCGACGCCAAGTCGATCGTGATCGCTGTATTCGGCTGCGTGGTGAAGGACCACCGCTGATAGTACGTCGAGTCCGAGTAGATCTCGTCGCTGCTCGAGAGCGTGCTGTTCACGGTCTGACCGACCTGGATCGTGCGGCGTCCCGGGCCACCGGTCACGGGCGCGACCCTCGGCGCCGCTGCGGCGGGCGCAGCCGGGCGCGCCGCGAAGAAGCCCTGCGCTTCAGCCGCGGCAGACGGGCTGTTCAGCATGTAGCGTACCGCGTCGGTCGCCGTCGCGAAGTTCAAGGACTGGCCTTCCGTGATGGTGCTGCGCACGATGCCGATGACTTGACCGTGGCTGTCGAGCACCGGCGCCCCGCTCGAGCCGTGCGAAATGGCCGCCGAGATTTGGATCAGCTTGGTCCCGCCGACGACGCGCGACGCCGACACGATGCCCTTGGAGACCGTGCCCGGCAGCTCGCCCAGCGGATTCGAGACCACGGTGATTTCGTCGCCGTCCTTGGCGTCGTCGCTCGTGCCGAAGCGCAGCGTCGCCGGCGGCTGGCCCCCCACCAGCAGCATCACGACATCCTTGGCCGTGTCCGATGCCGCCACCGAGCAGCGCATGGTCTGGCCGTCGGACAGCTCCACCGAGCACGCCGCCGCCCCCTGCAGCACGTGCGCCGCGGTCACGACGGACCCGCCGGTGACGAAGAAGCCGGTCCCGCTGGCCACCGCCTCGCCGCTCGCGTCGAGCGCGTGGATGGTGACGACGGCCTTCTTGACGGAGGGGATGTCGAGCCGCACGGGCACGGGCTTCTGGGCGAGGGCGGCGAGCGGGAACAACGCGAGGACGGTCAGCGAGCGAGCGACGACCACGGGGGTTACTCCTGTTCAGGCGGGTGTCCGGTGACGCACCAATCTCGCCGACTCAGCCGCCGCGCACAATCAGGGAAGCCGCCGCCGCGAGGTCTGGCGCCGTGGCGAAGCCTGCCGCGCGGGCGGCCGCCGCGTGGTGACGGCCGTCACCGGTCTCCACGAGAATCGCCCGCCCGCCCAGTGTGCGCGCCGGCTCCACGTCCGACAGGCGGTCGCCTACCCACCAGGAGGGCGCGAAGTCGATCGCGAGCGCGCTGCGGGCGTCCTGGAACAGCTTCACGCCCGGCTTGCGGCAGTCGCAGGGGCCGGTGACGTCGGGGTGGTGTGGGCAGAAATACGAGCCGTCCAGTCGGGCTTGATGCGACGCGAGCAGCTCGGCCAAGCGGCGCTGCACCGCTTCGTAATCGACGACCGTGTAGCGCCCGCGCGCGATACCCGACTGGTTGCTGACCGTAACGACGAGAAAGCCGGCCTGGTTCAGCTGGTGAATCGCCTCCCCGGCCCCCGGCAGCAGGCGGACTTTCCCCGGCTCGTGCAGGAATCCCGGATCCTCGACGATCGTGCCGTCGCGGTCCAGGAAGACGGCTCTAGCCATCGAGGCTCGCGCGAATTGCGGCGGCCGCAGCGTCTACTTGCTCCGGCAGCAGGGTCCGCGGGTCGAGCACTACGCGGTCGCGCTCGATACGGGCGATCACGGGCGGCGCGCCGCCGCGCAGCCGCTCGAGCAAGGCGTCGGGCGAAACGCCGGGGACGGACAGCTCCACCAGGACGGTCTTGAGTTTGGCGCCCGGGAATGAACCGCCACCGACTTCGGAGAAGCCGTCCACCAAGTTCGCCGTCGCCTTGCCTGCGACGCCGTGCTGCAACGCCTCCCCGCGACGCTGCACCGCGGCGGTGTCTTCTGTGAGCATGCGCAGCACCGGAACCTCGGCGCGCGCGGCGGCGGGATCGCGATAGAGTCCCAGTGTCGCTTCCAGCGCCGCGAGCGTGAGCTTATCGGCACGCACCGCGCGGGCGACGGGATCGCTCTGGCAAGCTTCGATCGCCGCGCGGCGGCCCACCAGAATGCCGGCCTGCGGCCCACCTAGCAGTTTGTCGCCCGAGAAGACCACGAGGTCGAATCCCGCTGTTGCGGCCTGCGGCACGGTGGGCTCGCCGGCCAGGCCCCACGGTGTGAGATCGAGCAGCAGACCCGAGCCGAGATCGAACACGCTCGCCAGGCCGCGCGCGCGCGCGAGATCCGCCACGTCGGCGGGGACCAGCTCCGCCGTGAAGCCGGTCACCTGAAAATTCGAGCGGTGCACCTTGAGGAGGAGCCGGGCGCCGGCCGCGACCGCCTGCTCGTAATCCTTCTTATGGGTGCGGTTGGTGGACCCGATTTCCATCAAGCGGGCGCCGGAGCGCGCCATGATCTCGGGGATGCGGAAGCCGCCGCCCACTTCGACCAGCTCGCCGCGCGACACAGCCACATCGGCGCCGCGCGCGAGCGCGCCCAGCGCCAGCAGCAACGCGCCGGCGGCGTTGTTCACGACCAGCGCGCTCTCGGCGCCGGTCAGCTCCGTCAGCAGATCGCGGCACAGCGCCTGGCGCGAGCCGCGCGCGCCTTTGCCCAGATCGTACTCGAGATTGGAATAGCCGGCGGCGACGGCGGTCATGGCGCGCACGGCGGCAGGGGCGAGCGGTGCGCGGCCGAGGTTGGTGTGCAGCACGACGCCCGTGAGGTTGATCACGGGTCCGAGGCGCGGCTCGGCCAGCGCGCGCACGCGCTCTCCGATGGCGCTACCCCAACCGGCGACCGGCGCCTCGCCGCCGTTGGCGCGCGCGGCGTCGAGCGTCTCGCGCGCGGCGCGCACCACGACGCTGCGCGGCTGCGTCGCGAGCAGGGGCGCCACGTCCGCGAGGGCGAGCAGGACGTCCACGGCGGGCAGCCGCCGGCGCGGATCGCTCACGGGATCGTGTCTTTGCGCGCGCGCGTCGTATCGCGTGGCGTCTTGGTGGTGTCCTTCGGCGCGGGTTTCGGCACCGGCACCGCGAGCACCGTATGGCCGTCGGCTTTGGCGCCGTTGAGATTGCGGGCGCCGCGGACGGTCGCGAGATACTTGCTGCCCGGTTTGAGCGGCGTGCCCAGTCGCACCACGATCTTGTCGCTGGGCACGGGCCGCTGCTTGAGCAACCGGCGCGCGAGCGACGTGTCGGCGGGTGCGGGCGCGTTCGGAGCGCCGGGGCCGCCGGCCCGCCCGCCCGGCCGCCCAGTCGGCGGCGGCGCGCGCTTGGTCGTGTCCACGGGCGGCGCGTGATGCGACGTGTCGGCGGCATGCTTGAGTGAGTCTTGCAGTGCGCGCTCGCGCGCGCGCGCCGAATCGTACGCGGCGGCCGCGTACACGCCCACGACGGGGACGGGCGTGGTATCGGGTAACAAGAACACGTGCACGGTACTCGTGTCGAGCGGCGTCGCAGGATCGAGCGGGGCGTTG
>WNFJ01213184.1_pt1 | contig 10200 bp, 5 predicted proteins | sample 5400461 | NCBI WGS metagenome assembly WNFJ01 (sample SAMN13153349, study PRJNA577476) | soil metagenome | isolation source: 115 cm saprolite on Douglas fir-dominated hillslope | place: USA:California | collected 2013-09-17
CTGGTACGGTATTTTGATCTTTCTCCTGCCGGCACACAGTATCATTCGATCCCGCTCCTGACTCGGGAACCTTCGGGATCCTTTTTTCGGAAGTACGGACTCTGGCTTTATCTACGGAGGCGACGTATTACTTATGAAAAAGATACTCTCCAGCGGTTTGGTTTTCGCGGGCATGCTTTCCAGTCCCATTTCGGTCACTAAGGCCGACGTACCCGATACGGCGACGCAGTACCGGAACGATCCACGGCTTGCCAGCCTTGATAGGTTTTTTCAGCGGAGCGATTGTCCGGCTCAGCATTTTTCCGCGGAGTTTTTGCATGTGGCGGACCAGAATAATCTGGACTGGCGTCTGCTGCCCAGCATCTCGATCGTGGAATCCGGCGGCGGCCGGGAAGCCCGAAACAACAACCTGTTTGGGTGGGATGGCGGCAAAGCCGCCTTTGTCTCGATCCGCGCCGGTATCCATAATGTGGCCGCGCGCCTCGGCAATTCTAAACTCTACCGAGACAAGGACGTCGACGAGATACTTCGCGTTTACAATCCAAACGCAGCCTATTCCGGGGTGGTTAAATCCGTGATGAGACGCATTTCCCCCACCGTCGAAATGAATTAGGCCGAGCCCTGGAATCCCCGCGCCGCATAACCTTTTACGGTTATCTCCGTATTTTTGTGAACGTTTTTCCGAATTAGAGCGTCTCACCCACGAAGCCGCTTCGTTCGCGGGTAACTAGACTCCGCGACTCTATTTATGTCGTTAAATTCAGCTTGCCGGGCTGTAAGCCGGTTTCTGTGCCCTTGCGGGTGGCAGTCATTCATCTTGGCCAGACATTACTGCCTGGCTCTAGCGACCTACCCGGAAGTCAAACGGAGCGGACCGCTCCTCCTCCCCTATTTGGTCTTGCTCCACGTGGGGTTTGCCTTGCCGGCCGGATCGCTCCGGCCGCGGTGCGCTCTTACCGCACCATTTCACCCTTACCTCGCGAGAGGCGGTATATTTTCTGTTGCACTTTCCGTGAGAAACGCTTTGAGCGGATCCCCCCGGCCGTTAGCCGGCACGCTGTCCTATGGAGACCGGACTTTCCTCTCCCTGTTGTCAGGAGCGACCACCCGCCCGGCAAGCCGGCTTTCATTGTCGCACAATCCTAGTACGCAAAATCTTTTGTTACTTTTTACAATTGGTAGTATGCTTGATTATAGTTGGGCGAGGTAGGCCGTCCTATCCCGCCCAGGGGCCCTAGTAGAACTTCAGTTCATTTTGCTTCAACTTGGAGGGTTAGTCGATGTTTGGTAGACAGATAGCGTCCGTGATGACAGCTGGCCTGTTCGCCTCGTGTCTCTTTGCGCAAGGCTTACAGACAAAGGCAACCAAGGATGACTGGGAGGAGATCAATTTCGAGTTCAACTCGGCGATCCTTTCCGATGGATATCCCACCTTGTTGCGGATAGCGGAGTTACTGCAGCAGCATAAAGATTACAAAATCAAGGTTGAAGGTCATACGGATTACGTTGGATCCGTACCCTATAACGAGAAACTCGCCTTGGCGCGCGCCAATGAAGTGAAAGCTTTCTTGACCAAATATGGCGCCGGGGCCGGACAGCTCTCGGTTAGCGGGCAAGGCAAGCGCGTTCCCGAAGTTCCCAATACAACCAAAGAAGGCCGCTTCATTAACCGGCGCGTCGTGCTTACCGTTACCGACGCCAATGGCAATATTATCGCGGCAGGCAGCGGACCCGAGGTGGTGAATACCCTCGACGACCGCTTGAAGAGACTCGAAGACTGCTGCAATCAGATTCTTAAGAAACTAGACAAACTCGATGACATTCTGGCTGCGATTCGCGACCTCAAGGCGGAGAACGACCGCTTGAAGTCCGACGTGGCTGCGCTCAAGAACAGGCCGGAGCCGCAGGCGCCTCTGCCGCCTCCGCCGCCTCCGCCCGTTGTCGCGGCCGCCCCGCCACCCGAACATAAGAAGTACACGACAGTGGCCATCAACGCCGGCCCCACCACCTACGGCGGCTTGACGTTCACTGGCACTGGCCGTTTCTTTGCTCCATTCGGTGAGCAAAATGCCTTTCAGGCCCAGGGCGAATTCATGTACCACGGAGGAGGCGCAAGCCGGGTCGAAGGGCGGCAGGAAGGCCAGTTCGATATCGGTTTGGTCCGCCGGATGGAAAACCTCCAGGTCGGTCTATTCTCAAGCTTCAAGTACCTCAATATTGCGCAGTACCAAACCGGTGGCGCACTGGCTCAGGGCGCCGCAACAATCGATTACGTGTTCAGGCGCGGCCGCATCGGCGCTTTCGGCACCAAAGGCTTTATCAACACGGCGGACCTAAATCATACGACGCTCGGTCCGTCCTCCTTCCTGATGACTTATGCCCAGGTTGTGGATCAGGTCGGCGGCAGCGCACTGTTCGGCTTGTGGGGCGATGCGTATGCCGAGGGGAACATCGGATATCTGCGGCTGCATGGCGGAAACGCCTCGAATGGGCTGGGAACTGGAAAGCCCGGCGGCATGGTCCGCCTGGTCCAGCCTCTTAGCGCTCACGTGGCGGCCACCCTTGAAGCGGGCTTGAATGAGACGCTGATTACCGCCGATAACAGCGGCCGCGTTGTCTTCGGACTGCAATTTGGAAACTGGCTGCGTCCCAAAGAATACGGCGATGTCAGGCACCCGGTTCCGGTTGATGTTCCGCGCGTCAGGTACCAGTTGCTGACGCGTCAAGTCGGGCACAGCCCGCCGGTGGCCGACGCCGGACCGAGCCAGATTGGCGTTCCGCCCGGTACTATCACCCTCAACGGCTCGGCATCCTACTCTCCGGATGGCCTACCACTCACCTATCAGTGGACCCAGGTCTATGGCCCGACCGTCGCTATCAGCGGCGCCAACGCGGCGATTGCCACCTTCACCGCTGCTGCTAACCAGTCGTACGGATTCCGGTTGACCGTGAGGGATCCTTTCGGTTTGATGAGCAGCGCGAGCACTACCGTTACCACTACCCGCACTCCGGGCATCATCATCGTCGAGTTCAGCGCGTCGCCGGAAAGCATAGCCGCCGGCGGCAGCTCGCAGCTCTTCTGGAATGTGCAGGGCGCGACGACTATCACCATCACGCCCACTGTGGGCACGGTGCTGCCGCAAGGCGTCAAGACTGTAACGCCCGCCGCTACCACCACATACACTCTCACGGCGTCCGCGCCGGGACTTGCGACCCAGACGGCTCAAGCTACCGTAACCGTCAGGGCTCCAGGCGCCTCCGATCCGAGAATCATCCGGTTCGAAGCCGTCCCGACCAACATCATATCCGGCGAGTCTTCCATGTTGTCGTGGACGACCGAGGGAGCCAATACCGTCACCATAACCGGTGTCAGCGGCACTCTCGCGCTCAGCGGCAGCACGTCGGTCTCCCCGACCCAGACCACCACCTACACTCTCACGGCAGCTGCCAATGACGGTAGATCCGTCAGCGCTTCGGTTGTCGTAACCGTGAGCAACGGTCAGTTACCGAGGATTGTATCCTTCTCGGGGACACCGACTTCGATCAACCCCGGCGAAAGCTCTCAACTCTGCTGGGTTGTCGAAAACGCCACTACCATCACTATCGCTCCGGGAGTAGGAACGCAGAATAATTCTGCCTGCGTCACCGTCACCCCGACCACCACGACCACCTACGTCCTGACTGCCCGAAACGGCAACGGCGTATCAACCGCTCAAGCGACCATTACCGTGGGCGGCAGCATCAAGGTACTCTCGTTCACGTCGAGTCCTGAGTACTCGACTGCCGCTGGCAGTCCAGTGGTTCTCACCTGGTTCACAACCGGCGCGACCTCGGTCACCATCACCGGCAATATCGCCGGCGGGGCCAACGCTCAGAACCTACCGGCGAACGGGACCCTCACCGTGAATCCGAACACGAATACAGATTACACGCTGACCGCGTATGGCCCAGGCGGCACTGCGGTAAGCGTTACCATCCACGTGTTCGTCAGATAGCGCTTTACGCCGCCAGGTGGCCAATCCATCTGGCGGCGCTGAAAATTCGAAACACTCGACCGGGCGATTTAAACATCGCCCGGTTTTCTTTTGCAAAGTACCTCTGAAACATTGATATGCTGTTGGCCATGCGCGAAAGCTTTCTGTTCCTTTTCGCAGTGTGCCTTGCCTTCGCCGCCGCTCCGGCGGGCCCGGTCGAGTTTCGAGAGCACGTCATCGAAGCCAACATTCCGGGCGGCTACTCGCTGCTCGTCACCGACATCAACAAGGATGGCAAGCCGGATGTCATCGGCCTGACCCAGCGGTCTACCGAGCTGGCCTGGTATGAGAACCCCACCTGGGAGCGCCACGTGCTTGTCAAAGATATGAGCGGCCTCGTCAACATGGCGGCCGCCGACATCGATGGCGACGGCATTCCGGTGATTGCGGTCGAGAGCGGCTTCAGCATGGTGGCCGCTAAGAGCGAAGGCCTGGTGTGGCTGCTGCGTCATCAGGGCGATCCCCGCGGATTGTGGAAGGCTACCAAGATAGATACTCTGACGACCTCGCATCACGTTGCCTGGGCCGATATCGATGGCGACGGCAAGCCGGAGCTGATCAATGCCCCGCTGATCGGCCCCAAAGCGCTGGCTCCGCGTTACGAGGATAAAGTGCCGCTCGTGTACTATCGCACCAGCGACTGGAAGCGCCGCGTCATCGACGACCAGATCAGTGGCGTGCTGCATCGCGTGCGGGTAGTGCACTGGAACGGCGGAAAGCGCGAACAGCTCCTCACCGCCAGCTTCGAAGGCATCACGCTTCACGAAGCGCGCGGAAGCGGTGACAACGTCCACTGGAAAAACAAGCTGCTCGCCAAAGGACATGAGGAGCCGGCGCCCAGAGCGGGGACGAGCGACGTCCAGGTGGGGCACCTGAACAAGCGCCGGTTCCTCGCGGCGGTCGAGCCGTGGCATGGCAATGAAGTGGTGGTGTACACCGAAGACAGCGCGCACAAGTGGAATCGCAACGTGATTTTTTCCGATCTGGTGGAAGGACACGAGGTGGTGGTCGGCGATTTCAATGGCGACGGCCTGGACGATATCGCGGCCGGCGATCGCGGCAAGGGCGCGAGCGTACACGTCTTCTACGCGCAAGACGATCGGGGCCAAAAGTGGAACCACCAGATCATCGACCACGGCGGCATGGCCGGCTCGGGCTGCGCGTCGGCGGACATCAATGGGGACGGGCGGCTGGACATCGTCTGCATCGGCTCTTCAACCGGAAACCTGAAGTGGTACGAAAATCTCGGGAAGCGGTGACGATCGTTTCCTTCACGCCGGAGCAGGCAGAGCGTGATATTGACCAGTTGGCTGAGTTGTTGATCGATGCCGTCGACAGCGGAGCCTCGATCGGGTTCATGCCGCCCATCAGGGGCGCGGACGCGCTCGCTTATTGGCTCGACGTGATCGCCGCCATGCGCACGGGACGGCGTTTGTTACTGGCCGCCATGGAAGGAGATCTCGTCCAGGGATCGGTGCAGCTTGATCTGGAGCCGCGAGCCAACGGGAATCATCGCGCCGAGGTGATCAAGTTGTTCGTCCATCGCGGCGCGCGCCGGCGCGGGCTGGCGAAAGCTCTCATGGCCGAAGTGGAATCCACTGCGCGGCAAATCGGTAGAACCCTCCTGCTCATGGATACGCGCAAAGGCGGAGATGCCGACAAGATGTGCGAATCGCTCGGGTATACGCGCTACGGCGAGGTGCCTCGCTACGCCCGCAACAGCGACGGCCGCCTGGACGCCACGGTTTTTTATTACCGCGAACTGAATGGACCCTTGTTTCCATTGTCCAAACAGCGTATACATTGAACTATCAGTCAGGGCCTAAGGAGTCTCAATGAAAACATCTGCATGCGCATTCCTCGTATGCCTGGCAGGGGCATTTGGACAGACGGTAACCGGCAACCTGGACGGGCATCTTACCGACCCCGCTGGAAGCGTGATTCCGGGAGTGGAAGTAGTCGCCCATGGCGCCGGGACCGGCGTCGAGCGCAGCAGCCGCACCAACCAGGACGGCTACTTCGAGCTGCCCTTTCTGCCCATCGGCTCGTATGACGTAACCGCGTCGATGAAGGGCTTCGCCACGACTGTCGCCAAGGGCAATCTGGTGACCCTCAACAAGACCAGCACCCTGAACCTGGTTCTCCAGGTTTCCGCCGTGCAGGCGTCCGTGACTGTGAACGATGCGGCTCAGTTGATCGAGGTAACCAGCGGCCAGATCGGCCGCAGCATCGACGATGTCATGCTGTCCCAACTGCCCGTTTCCGGCCGAGACTTCCGCACGATCCTCTCGATCTTTCCGGGTTTCCAAACCAACCCTAGCCCCGGCCAAAACAACTACACACTTTCCAGCGGCAGCAGCGTGTCGTTCAATGGCACAGGCACGCGCGGCACATCGTTCTCCACCGACGGCATCGGGAATGACGACTATTCCGAGAACCAGAACCGGCAACAGGTCAACATCGAGACCGTGAAAGAAATGCAAGTCCTCACCAACAGTTTCTCGGCGGAATTCGGCCGCGGCTTTGGAGCGGTGGTTCTGGTGTCCACCAAATCGGGAGCCAATCAAACGCATGGCGGCGGCTATTGGTTCTATACCAATAGCGCGCTCAACGCTCGCGATTACTTCTCGAATGCGGCCGGCATGCATTACGACAGCGCCGGTAAACTCGTGCCGAATGTGCGCAAGGCTTCGAGCAAGACGGACCGCCTGGGAGGAACAGTCGGCGGCGCGATCAAGAAGGACAAGCTATTTTACTTCGGCTCCTTCGAGCGCTTCTGGGCGCCGGGCGCTACGCTGGTCACCACCTACCTGATCCCGCCGCAATTCCTCACCCCGGCGATCGATCCTTCCCTGCCCAATGCGGCGGCGGACGCCGCGTTTGTCAAAAGTGTCGCCGCCCGTTTCCCCACAAATCTTACGCCGAACAATCCTGCGATCAGCCCCTACGCATGGCAGGGGCCGGAGCCGCGCTCGCGGCACGATCACGACTACACCGGCCGGGTGGATTTCCGCCACTCCGATAAGGACCTGATCTATGGCCGCTACCAATGGAGCACCTTTTATTCGGGCCTCACCGCCGAGCCCGTGAAAGGTGAGAACGTTTTGAGCAATCATGACTTCGCCAACGTCGGCCTCACCTGGACCCACGTCTTCTCGCCGCGGACGGTCGGTGAATTCAGGACCGGCTTCGGCCGGCGCCACATCGATGTCAGTTTCCTCGATCCTGCCGACACACCGCCCATCATGCGCTGGGGTGTATCGGGCTTCAGCAACATCCTCGGCAACGCGAGCTCCTATCCGACCCTGCGTGTTCAAAACGATTTTCAATACGTCTACAATCTTTCGACGCAGCTCGGCAGTAAGCACACGCTCAAGTTCGGCGCCGATATTCGGCGCACTCAGTTGAACGATCTGGAGGAAAATTACAATCGCGGCTTCTGGAGTTTCGGCTCGGCTAACAACCTCACCGCGTTTCAGAATTTCCAGCAGGGAATAGTCCAGACGTTCCAGCAGGGCTTTGGGCCCGACTACGTGGGCGAGCGTATCACCGAGCTGAATTTTTACGGTCAGGACGATTTCCGCGTCACGCGCAATCTGACGCTGAACATCGGCGCGCGCATCGAGCGCGTCGGCTCGCCGAACGAAGTCAACAATTTGATCCCGCCGGATTACAAGAGCAATGCGTACATCGACCCGCGTTTCGGTTTCGCCTGGTCGCCAAATTTTTCGAGCGGCATCTTGAAGAAGCTGACAGGCGGATCGGGGAACACCGCGGTCCGCGGCGGGTTCGGGCTTTTCCATGGCCGCATCTATCAATCCATCTACAGCCAGATCGGCGCCAGCTCTCGCTTCAACCCTCCCAGGGCGGCTACGTTGAGTTTCAGCAATCCGAATGAGGAAGTGGCCAATCCTACTGGCGGTTTCGTATTCAAGCCCGGTCCGCCGACTTCCCAGGCGAGCCTGACTTTTTCGGATCCGAATCTGCACATGCCCTACACCGAGCAATGGAACTTCACACTGGAGCGGCAACTGCCCTGGCGGTCCGCGCTGCAGGCGTCCTACGTCGGCAACCGCGGCATCGGACTTCTGTTCTACAACTGGGGCAACCGCGCGCAGTTCCCCGTGGTATCCACGCAGCCCGCGGCCTACGGCGGCACGGCGCAGGGGATTTTCACCGGGGTGTTATTCAACCAGATCGATCCAAATCTGTTTGACGCAACTCCGCCGCCGGGCATGATCTCCCTGACGCAGCCACGCACCGCCGCGCGCCGCGCGAATGGGTCCTATTCCGCTTTTCTCGAGGTGAGCAACGCCGCCTGGTCCTACTACAATGCCTTACAAGTCAGCTACAGGCAGAGGGCTTTTGCGGGATTGAATATGCAGGCAAATTACACTTGGTCGAAGAACATCGACACCGGCTCGGAGGCCACCTCATCGGGAACTGGCGACGTCAACGCCGCCATCAGCCAGACGCAGGGCATGGCCAGCCTGCGCGGTAACAGCCGCCTTGCACAGCCGCAGCGCCTGGTGTTCAGCTATGTCTACGATCTGCCGTTCTTCAAAGGGCAAAAAACCGATTCGCTCGGCCGCCTGGGTCCCGTCGTCGGCCGCATTTTGGGTGGCTGGCAGCTTGCCGGCAACACGACCTTTGCATCCGGCAATCCGTTTTCAGTGCTGCTCGGCTACGATCTGAACGGCGACGGCATCGGTGGCGACCGCCCCTACATCGTCGATCCAAGCATTCTCGGCCGTGCGGTCGACAACGCCCGCATCGATCCCGCGACTGGCTTGCAGTACGCGCAGTCGGTCCTGCCGCTCGCGGCATTTCAGCCTTCCGCCGCTCAGGCCGCCGCGAAACAATGGCCCTGGTTCCCAGGCTCTGGCGTTGTCGGTAATCTCGGCCGCAACACCTTCTGGACAGCGGGTCAGAACAATTGGGATTTCTCGATCGTCAAGGATATGCGTCTCTCCACCGAGCGCCATCACCTGCAATTCCGCGCCGAGATGTACAACCTGATGAACCGCGTGCAATTCGATCTGCCCGCGTTTGTCAGTGTCGTCGACACCAGCGTTCCGGGCTATCAGTTGAATCCGAACCTGGGCAAGATCACCTCGCAGCGCAACGCCGCTCGCAATATGCTCATGATGCTGAAGTACAGTTTTTAGCGTTCTATTGCGTGAACTTTTCGTAAAGCTCCGTGTTCCGCGATTCGAGATCGACCATCTTTCCTTCGATGAAAACGTACTTCACTTCGGAACGGATGTCGAGCGGATCGCCATGCGTCACGAGCAGGTTGGCGAGCTTCCCGGGCTCGATAGATCCCACCTTGCCGGCGATTCCAAGAATTTCCGCCGGCCACAGGGTAATCGCTTTGAGCGCATCTTCACGTTCCAGCCCATAGGCTGCGGCCGTGGCGGCAACGAACGGTAAGCTCCGCGAGTCTGAAGCAGAATTGGACACGATGGCGAACCTCACGCCGGCCCGCCGAAGCACTTCCGGCGTGGTGAAGTTGACGTCGTACGGATCCTCGGCGCTGCGCGGCAGCGCGTGGACGGCGGCATAAAGCACCGGCACATCCTTCTCCTTGAGCAGCCCCGCGACCTTGGCTGCTTCGGCGCCACCCGCGATGATCACCTTGAGCCCGAACTCCCCGCCCAGCTCGACGGCCGCGCGGATGTCGCGGAAATGGTCCGCCGGACAGATCATCGCAGCTTCGCCGCGCATCACCGGAACCATCGCTTCGAAGGTCGCATCGCGCGTCGCGTCACGCGCCGACCCGCCACTCGACCCGTTTGATTCCAGCCGTGCTTTCATCTCCGCGTAAGCCTTCGCCTCACGCAGAAATTGTTTGAGCTTTGCCATGTCCTCCATGACGCGCTGGCGGCGCGCTTCGTCCGGTTCCGCCTGCCCGGATGCCGCCGATGGCGATTCGGGATCGCCCCGTGCTCCCCGCCGGTGGATGCTGGGAATATTGAGCACCACGCCGACTCTTGGCCGCAGCAGCATTTGATCGGGATATGCGCCGAAAAGGTTGATGGCCCCAGCCACTCCGGAAATGCGGCCTCCGGATGGAGCGACCAGCGCAGCGGCCACACCGTTAGCGCGCGCCGTGCGAATCATCTCGCTGTGCGGATTCACCGCGATCCACGCCTGCGCCTGCGGA
>WNFJ01427423.1_pt1 | contig 10200 bp, 10 predicted proteins | sample 5400461 | NCBI WGS metagenome assembly WNFJ01 (sample SAMN13153349, study PRJNA577476) | soil metagenome | isolation source: 115 cm saprolite on Douglas fir-dominated hillslope | place: USA:California | collected 2013-09-17
GGCAAGACCGGACAGCCCAGCATCACGGTGCTCGATGAATGCTGGTTCCTGCTCGATTCGCCGGTGCTGGCGCCGGAAGTCGTTCAGTTGTTCCGGACGGCCCGCAAGCGCAACGCGAGCGTGTGGGGCATCAGCCAGACAGCGGAGGATTTTGTCGGATCGGAATCGAAGCCCCGAGCGCACGGCGCCGGCATCGTGAAGAACTCGACCACAAAAATCGTCGGGCAGCAGCCGGGAGACATGACCGCCATGCGCGAGCACCTGCACCTGAATGAGACCGCATTGAACCAGATCAAGCAGTTCAGCGCGCCCCGCAAAGGACGGAGCGCCGATGCCCTGATCGTGATCGGCGAAAAGGCCGAGACGACGCACACCATCCGGCTTGTTCCCACGCCAGTCGAGTACTGGATTACGACGACCTACGCACGCGAGCGGATCTATCGTGCGTGGTGGACCTCACAACATAAGGACGTGGCGCTGATTGAAGCCTACCAAGAGCTGGCGCAAAAGTTCCCATTCGGCCTGGCGGATATTGATCCGCTACCCGAGGAAGTGTCAGGCGAGATTGTAAAAGGAGTTCAAAAGTGACGAATCGATTCCCAAGAAAGAAATTTGTGGCGCTATGGCTGGTTTGTCTATTGCTCTTGATGCCCGCAGTGGCAAGGGCTGACGTCGCACAAATCATCCTGCTGCTAAGGAACATCACGAGCACCTTGCAAAACGGAGTTGGCCAGGTCTTGAGCGGAATTCACTCGATCCAAACCGCGGTGAGGGATTTTGAGCAGCAGGTAGTGTGGCCGGTCACTCTCATCAACCAAACTAGAGGCTTTGTTGGGCAGGTGCGTGCGCAGTTCAGCAGTCTGGCGGGACAGATCCACAGCATTCAAACCAACAGCGCCTCCCTGGTCAATCCTTCCCAGCTTGAATCACTGTTACGGAGTCAGCGGGCAGGCAATCTGAGCCAGATCAGCGCGTCCTATACCCAGGTCTATCAATCGCTGCCTCAGGCAAATCAGGCCACCGCCAATCAGCGAAACCTTATGGATGTCGATGATGCGCTTGCGTTGGGTGCATTGAAGACGGCGACCGTCTCTGATCAAGCGTCTGAGGAGATGTTGAGTGTGGCCGATGGGATTGAGCAGCAGGCGGCGGTGTCCGCGCCTGGTAGCGCGTCTATTCTGACGGCTCAAGCCCAGGCCGCCAATCTCCAAAACCAGGCCATGCTCCAGAAAATGCTCGCGGCGGAGCTGCGCCAGGAAGCCGCGAGGCTCGCGCACACGAATGCGCTGCGCAAACAGAGCGCGGAGGCGACCAGGGACCTTCGCAACAACATGCAACAGATCTTGAGCAGGCCGTAAGGAGCAGCTTTATGTGGAACTCAAAAACTCTAAATCAATTCGCAAAACGCGTTTGGGATGTCCTGAAATGGAAAGTCGTCTTCGTTGCATCTCTTGCAATCGTGCTAGTGTTGGCGCCGCTGGGAGCCCGGGGGCAGTTCGGTATTGACCCCTGTTGCGCGATCATCGCGACCGGCCTAAATGCGATCTCTGGCCTCTTGAAGAATGTCGTTGCTAAGCCGTTGTCCCAAATCCAGCAAATCCAGCAACAGGCAGCGAACTTCCAGCAGCAGGTGGTTTATCCGACAAGCGCCATCAACAGTGCGCGCGGCCTGGCCGGACAGATGCAAGGCCAGTTGCGACAGATGAACCAGTTGTATCGCCTGCCCGTCAACAGCGCGACCCTGCCCGGGCCCCAGCAGTTGGAGCAATATCTGCTGTCACACAATCCGCAGGCGATGCCGCAGATCGGCCAGAACTACGCGGCAGTGTATGGCACGGTGATGGCTCCCGCCGATGCTCCGCAGCCCATTCGAGACCTGGTGGACATGACCGACGCGGAGGCCCAGGCGGCGCTCAAGAAAGCAGTCCAGATGGATGCCCTGGCAGACATCGAGTTGGCTGCCGCCGATCGGATCAACCAGCAAATCCAGAATGCGGCGCCGGGCAGCGCCCCAATCTTGGAGGCGCAAGCTGCCGCCTGGGTAGTGCGCGCCAATGCTTACACGCAGTCGGCAATGGCTGAACTGGTCCGGGTCCGCTCGATTGACCTGGCCAACACCGGCGCTCAACTGAAATTCAGCGCGAGCGACACCAATACGTTGCGCAATAACACCGGCCAGGTCCTGGGGCGGGGAGTGCAGTAGTCATGTTCTATTTCCAGCAGTTGCTTGAAGCAGGGCTGAACGGGATTGATCGGACATCAATGATCCCGGCGGTTGTTGGCATCGCGTACGCCATCCTGCTGATCGGATTTCTCATCGGTCTCTACCAGGCAGCCATGCGCGGCGGCGACGTGCAATCGCTTGCCGTGACCGGGATCAAGTACCTGGTCATCGCCATCATCCTGGCCAATTGGAGCCCTGTCTTTCGTGAGGTAAACGGTTCCTTTAACCAAGTCGCGCAGTTCATCGACAACAGCTCCGGCGCGGGCGACATGTTCTTGGCTTGGATGGACCAGTTGAAGCAACAGGCCGGCGCCGATGGCATCAGCTCAATCCTTCCTTCGATCTCCGGAACGATGGCGGCCGCCACAACCGCCTTGCTGACGCTCGCGGCCTACCTGATTTACGCCATCATGGTTGTCGTCTTCGCTTTCTTCTACGTGCTCTATGGCTGTGTGCTTTATGTGCTCGGCCCTTTGGTCTTGGCCCTATTGCCGATGCCGGGGGTGGGTCAACTGGCAAAGAGTTATGCGACCAACGTGATGATCTGGAATGCCTGGGGCATTCTCTACGCCACCTTCGGCTCCCTGATTACCGCGATCCAGTTCAATCGCGTCGATACGGTCATAAACCAGGGATTCTTGAAGGGTTTCTTTCGCGGAAGTTCAGATTCTACGATCCTTGGGCTGGTCAGCGTCTTCTACGCGCTGGCGCTGGGACTGATTCCGCTTATCGCTAAGCGGGTGATTTCCGGAGATGTCGGGTCGGCGGTCTCGTCGATGGTGCGGGCGGGCGCGGTTGCCGTGGGCACGCTCATGTCCGGTGTCGCAGGCTTCGGCGCAGGCGCGGGCGCGGGATCGGGGGCCGGATCAGGCGCTGGGGCTTCTGCCGGGGCAGGCACGGCATCAGCGGGCGCGGCATCCACTGGTGCGGCTGCAAGCGTTTCTTCTTCCACAGCTCCTCCACAACCAAGTCTGGCGCAGACGATTCGCTCGGGAGTTATGAGCGCCGTGAACGGTGCGGCTCCACCTCCTCAATCATCGGCTGCAAGCGGAACCGGAAGAACCGCGCCAGGCGGTTCGGGCAGCTCCGGAGGGGCCGGTCGCACCGCAGCGGGGAGCGCAGGCTCCTCGGGTGGATTCCGCCCGGTCGGTGTCACTCAGACCGTTGCGTTTCACGCAGGAAAGATCGCCGGAAGCATGGTCAGCAACGCTGGGAAAGGTGGAAGCAGTGACAAGAGCAATGGGTGAAATGACCAAAGGAGGGCTGAAAGGATGCTGCCATGGGAACGAGGGCCGATCTATGAGCCGAAAGACTCAAGGTTCCGGCCCTACAACATCTCGACGCTCATTGCATTTTTCATTGGCAAGTTTTTTGGGCGTCTGTTTCGCCGTTAGGAGAACACCACATGTGGTTTAAGAAAGCAGATGCAACAGAGAAAAAGGAAGCTGCGGAGAAGCTCCGTTACAGCCGTTATTACGAGCACGACGGCGCATTGCGCGCCTACGCAAACCGGGCCATGCTCCTGGCGCTTATCACGGTCCCAACTGCCCTATTGGCGATTGCCCTGGCGGCCTATGTTCGCCTGCAACCGCCGACGGTAATCCGCGTGGATTCCAATGGCGAAGCCAGTGTGCTGGGCCTGCGGACAACGGCGGCAAGACAGACGGTCAGCGTAGCGCAGGGCGCGAATGCCGCGCCGGATGAATTGGAAAAGAAGGGCCTGGTGCGGCTGTTCCTGGACCGTTATCTGGATTTTTCGCCCGATACGGTCAACCGAAGCTGGGCTGACGCGCTGAACATGATGACCGCAAACCTTCGCCACGCCAGCCTGAACGCCATGGAGAAGGACAACACGGTGGGCAGGATTCAAGACGAGCAGATCACCTCGGTTTTTCATCTGCGCTCGATTGAACCGGTAAAAGACGACCCTCTCAGCTTCATCGCATTTGGAGTGAAGGAAGTACATCACGTCCGCGACCACCAGGAAGCGACCGACAAGCTGGTGGGCGAATATCACATACGGCTGATCGGCGAGAGACGCTCGGAGCAGAATCCCAGCGGGTTGCTGATTGCCGAGTACGGCGAGCGGCTGATCGAAGGCGAAAGGCGCGACGCCATGCTGCAGGATTCGGCCCTCAATCAGCCGAAGTGAACTTGGGCAACAGGCAATGGGTGAAGAGAGGACAACCAGGACGAGGCCGAAGCACGACCGACGTACCGAGCTGCGCCGGCGGCACTTGCCCATGCGCTTCAATTTCGTCTACCAGAAATTGACGGCTGGGATTTGGAACAGATTGATTGAGAGAAAAGATCGCTTCAGGAAGGAACAAATATGGATGCAACGAAGACAGCAACGGAAGCCGGTTCGCAACCAGCGGCAAGGCAGAACGGCCGCCGGCGGCGCTGGGAGATGACCAGCGAGAACGTTCGTTATTTCCTGCCGAAAACCGGGACCTCTTCCGAGAGGCCCGAGCTGGGACAGGAGATGAAGAGTGAAGGCGAGGTGCTGGTCCAGGCATTCCGCAGCGGGCAGGTGTTTTACACGGTCGTTGCCTGGAAGGCCGTCCCGGAAGTTGACGGGAACGAACCGAGGATTGTGAAGCAGGCTTTGACCCGAAGCTGATTGAGCAGCGGGCGAGTTGGCGCGATTTTTCAAAGAGAAACCGAAAGCTGTTACCAGTTTCGGTTCTTTTGAAGACCCTACGCGGTTACGTAGGGAGAAGTGCTGACCCGGCTCGAAGTTTTTGCCTGGTTAGTCAACAACCCCAAAAATACGGGGCGCCAGGTGGAAGCCACGAGCTTGCGGAAAAGCAAAACTCCTTAGCTGATGCCGGGTGACCCCGAACAAAAACTAAGGAGCTAAAAAGTGATGAACAAGTATAGCAAACTTTCCGTCGAGCAGGTTGTTACGCTTGACATCGACAGCCAGGGCAACGTGACCCAAAGACTCACGAACCTGGAGAGCACCCTGGAGAATACTCTTCTCAATGCTCTCCACCCTGGAATCCACGTCGCCGTCGTGAACGTGCCCAAGGAACCTCTGGATGCTTACGAGGAATCCGTGGTCGAGAACGCGATGGCGAACCTCAAATACAAGAACACCTGTTACAAGTTGGTTGGCGCGAGCGGTTCGGCGAAGGACGGCAAGTTCTACTTCGTGGACGCCGCGCACAGCCAGGCGATTGCGGAGCGGTTTCAGCATTGGCCCCAGGCGGCCATCATCTACTTCGGCATCCTGGTCTCGGCCTGCAAGGTCGTGATCGAAGAGTCCGATTTGACGGTGCTGGTGGTCGAAGACCATGTGCTGGGAACCAACGACTGCCGCGGCTGGATACGGCGGTCGTTGTTCAACAAACTGCAACTGCCGGACCACTGCTTCTACCAGTTTCGGCTGGGCTTCGAAAAAACCCAGGCGAAGGGTTCGTTTAAGGTCATGGAGGATGAGGTCGCCGAGCTGGTCGACGCCGACATCGTTCTCCCGGAGAGCGCAGTAAAGCCGGGCCTCAAGGTCCCAGTTTCTGTGTTCTCGGTGTTCGGCAAGGGGCGGAAGTTCCGCGGGCCTGCGGTTCTGGGCATCCGTGAGCATTCGCGCAACCTGGAGTTCGAATCCAGCTACACCCTGATCGAACATGCGCCCGACGATTCGATTCAACTCGAGATCCTGCCGGAAGCTCTCAAGCAGGTTCGCAAGTTGAGCGACGCGGTCGGCGAAGGCCGCTACGACGAACTGCGGGAACTGCTCGGTCTTAACGGCGTCGAACGGCACGAAGACGATGAAGTAAGAACCGTGGAGGCAGTGCTGCACGCGGATACGTCCGGTTACATCGTGCGTTTCCCGTGGGTGAACAACCAACTGAACAAGCTGCTCGCCCATTGGGCGTTCAAGACATGCACAGGCGGAGGCTTTCGGTTGCCGGCATTCGCGTTGGCGGATGACGGATACCTGATCGCCTTGAATGGCCGGCTGTATGCGGGCTCCGATTGGATTCCGCAGGGCCAGGCCATTGCGCCGATTGAGTCCAAGCGCGGTTTGTGCGTGCGTTATCCCATTCGCATGTTTGAGGACCTGCTGCCGGTAGAACACATCGGGGCCTCGGACCTCATCATGCGGCTCACCCGGAACCTGGATGAGCAGGGATGCAACTATTCGTACCAGTTGGCGGAGCAGATTGCCACCAACCAACTCTTCCTGGAGGGCACGTACGTCCTCCATTCGGAGACAGCCAAACGTAACGGCGGCGATTTCGATTTCGACCTGGTCGCTGTTCTGGACGAGGACCGCTTCCCGCGCTTTGTGAGAAGCCGGTTTGGTCTCGCCCATGAGTTCCAACAGCAGAAGACGAAGCACCGGAAGGCGCGGAGTCCCTACTGGAACATGGAACACGTGGCCATGAAGGCGCGCGGCAATCAAATCGGGACGATCACTGATTTGAAGACCTCGTGCCTGGCGGCGGGCAGGCCCGAGCTTGCCTACCAGCTCGTCACCGAGCTTCAGAACGCGCTCGACAATCTGAAGCACGATGTCGAACCCGATGCGAAAGTCATCGCCGAAATACGTCAACAGGTAGAGACAGCCCCGTGGCTCCGATGCAAGAACGAGCGACGGATCTCCGATCTGCCTTTACACCTCGATGTGGCCGAAACCGACCGCATTGGGAAACTCTATAACCATGCACGAAAAGAAATCGAGGACCTGCTGGTCAGCGTGCTGCCGGTAGCGGAGTTCAAAGGACTGATTGCGGGCGAAACAGTATCTCGCCCGATGTTCGATGAATGCCGTTACATCAACACAGTTTACGCGGCAGTCGTAGGCAAGGTCAGCGAACGGCAAGAACAACTCAAAAAGCAACTCGACCGGGCACAGGCCGAATGGGAGCAGGTGAAGAAAGATCCCGACAAGGAGCTGCGGAAGCAAAAGATGCAGGCGCGCAGGAAGGCCCAGGCTGCTTACTACTTTGGTGAGGAGCGGGCCAAGCAGGAGATGAAATCGATCATCGCCTGGGTGCGCGTTTGGGCCACGGGAAAGAGAGAAAACCGGCTGGGCTGGGTGCAGGCGATGAATCGGATCGTCTGCAACGGCAGCGGCAAAAGCACCGGGTCGATTCTCTTTCATGCCTTTCCCCAGGAATTGATCGACAAACTGGCGGAGCGAACGGGCGGCAAGAGCGTCCGCGTCGCGCTGCCGGATGTCTGCGGGCTCTCCATTCACAATGACCCAGAAGGCCGCAGCTTCCTGGTCGAGCAGATCGAAGGCGGAGAAAAACAGACCTTCCTTTTTCAGTACAAGGACGGAATGTTTCTCTTCGAATAACTCACCTTGGGCGCCGCTCCTTGGCTGTCCATCAACCACAGCGGGGCCGGTATATCCGGCTCCGCCCAAAGAAGGTAGCTGAAGATGAAGCGCGCATTGATTCTGGTCCTTTTCCTCTTGACGACACTCACTTTCGCGGAAGACGCACGGCCATCGGGCACCAGCGACGTCATCCATGTTGCTACAGCGCTGGACCACCTTACGGTCCTCGAATTTGGGGAGCCCGTCACCATGGCCGCTGCCGGCAGCAACGCCTTTCAGATCGAGCGGCAGGAGAACAAGGTTTTCGTGAAACCGCTCAAGCCGGGAGTGTCCACCGACTTGTTTGTTTGGACCTCTTCCCGGCGCTTCGCGTATGAGCTGGAACCTGCAGGAGAAGTGAAGAACATGAACTTTGCCATAGATAGCCTGACGCCCGCGCCCAAACCCGTCCCCGACGCCCATGAACAGATGGCGAAAATCGCCGACATGATGTTCACCAAAGCCTTTCTGGGCGCAGAGTGGATTGACAACACCAGTATTAAAGATACGAAAGACCGGATTGAGTCCAGCAATACCCTCTACATCCACTATGCCATCTCTAATTCGAGTCGCCGTCCGTACCGGGTGCTGGAGCCAACTCTCTATCAGTTGTTTCCTTCCGCGTCTGCGATCTCATTGCCGGCCCTTGCGCATACGCAACTGAGCCAGAGTTTGGTCCGCAAGCTGGGCCCGGCGAAGCGGACCACGTTACAAACAGCGAATGCGGAAACCCAAACCCAGGACCTCGCACCGGGCCATGAGACTCGGGGGGTGATTGCCATTCGGCAGCAGTTCTCCGGACCAATTGTGTTCGAACTCGTGTTCCGAGACGCAGGAGACCACAATGTCACAGCAGTCTTCGTCCGCTAACAACTCCCAAGCCAGGCAGATGAGCGAAACGGAGATGCGCGCGCCCCTGCTGAAATATTTTGCGGAAGATGCGAAGCCGAATCTTCTCTGGGAGCTGAGCCACCACCTGAGAGACCCATTCACCGAGAGCAAGGATGGGCGCTTCCGACTGAGCCCGCTGTGGCTGGCCCTCGGGACGCTCGCGGCCCTGGGCCTTTCAGTTTTTCTCTATTTCACTTTCTGGAGCTAACCCCCATGAACAACCACAACAGCTATTACTACGGAAGCCGCGAGCATCACCGCACGCAAGAGGAAAATGCGCCCCTGGTGCTGACTGTCCTCATCCTGGTGATTCTCGGATTCGTCTTCTACATCCTGGTCCGGCGATATCACATCCGGCCGTATCAACTGGCGGAAGGCGGCATCTATCTGATCTGCCTGCTGGCAGCAATCGGGGTGGCCATTCACTACCTCTGGACCCGCCGGGAGAAGCGCGAGAACGCCTGGCCGCATCCTCCGATTTACGTTCCCGCGCTCAAAGACGAGCGCCATGTACGGAACGCGTTTTCGCAAAACGCGGTCGTGCTCGGTTACAACGTGCACAAGGAACCCTGGAATTGGTCCGATGAGGTCCGCCGCATGCAGGCCATACTGCTCGGCCAATCAGGTTCAGGCAAGACAACTCTGCTCCACAACATCATCACCCAGGATGTCCACAGGGTCGCTGGGCCGCCCGAGCGCCTGCATCGCATTCCCATGATTATCTTCGACGGAAAAGGCGACCAGGAGTTTCTCAAGAACCTTCTGTATGAAGTTTCGGCTGCCGGCCGCATGCACCAGCTCCGGATTCTCGATCCTTCGCGCCCGGACATTTCGGTGCGTTATAACCCGCTATATATAAAGGAGGACGATTCCTACCAGGAGCACGTCAACTTCATCTTTGAATCCTTCGCCTTGAAGGACGACTTCTTCAAGGGGCACCAGGCCAATTACTTCAGCGATCTGGTGCGCGTGTTGGTGCATACCGGTAAGCGCTTCAACATCCACGATGTTCTCGTTATGGCGCTCGATGAGAAGGTGCTCAAGGAACAGATTGAGGCCTCCGGCATCAGCACCCAGAAGAAGTTGAACCTGCGGATGTCGGTCAAAAACCTGCTGCAATCGCTCGAAGACCGCGAGCGTGTGCCTAAAATCCAGGGCCTGGTGAACGAACTAATGACGTTTTTGGAAGATGAGCTTTCCATCATCACCGGCCCCTATGACGACCTGCTGACCCTCGATGAAGTGATCGACCGGGAACTCATCCTGTTCGTGTCGCTGAACGCCAATCGCAACAGCCGGGCCGTCACCGCCCTGGGACGGATGCTGCTGCAGAACCTGCAATTGATGGTCGGAAAACGTTACCAGAATGGGCATGATCGGCTGGGCGAAGGACTGCCGATGGTCAGCGTTGTGCTGGATGAGTTCGCGCCTTTCGCCTACCCCAATTTCGCTCAGATCCTGCAAACGGCGCGGGGCAGCAACGTGGCGTTCCTGTTTTCCTTGCAGTCCATTCCACAGCTGGAAACCGTCAGCCGGGGCTTCCGCGACGAAGTTTCTTCCGCCCCCAATACCATCATGCTCATGCGCACCAGGGATGAAGAGACTGCCCGGTATTTTGAGAATGCCTCTTCCCGCGTGGCGGCTGAAAGGCGCACCGAGACCGTGCAAAAACGCGGCATCCTCGATCAAAAGTATGAACGCATCGGCTTTGGCAGCGTGACCGAAATCAAAGAGACGCGGGTGCAGGATGACC
>WNFJ01026330.1_pt1 | contig 10199 bp, 14 predicted proteins | sample 5400461 | NCBI WGS metagenome assembly WNFJ01 (sample SAMN13153349, study PRJNA577476) | soil metagenome | isolation source: 115 cm saprolite on Douglas fir-dominated hillslope | place: USA:California | collected 2013-09-17
TTATTGCTTGAATTGGGCCCCTCGCCTATCAATGACTTACTTGTTGTTTGCAAGATTATGGTTGGCTCAAGGGGTGCGATTACGAACGCGCTGAAGTCGCTCTCAACAGTGTCAATCGCGCAAACAAGATGTTGAGTCGGGCAGTCGAGGTTCGGATCGACGGCAAAGGGGAGGACTATTACTAGCGTCGGGAGAACCGATGTCAGGTTTAGATGAACGCTCACTTGGATGTTTACCACACGAGAATCCGTTATTCTGAAGTCAAGCTGAGGGTTGTTGCTTGTGTCAGCTTTCGTTGCTGGAACGATGGGAAAATGATTCGAGCTGATACACTGGATGCACAGCAAAACGAGTGACAAGTAAAAGGTGAGTCTCCTGAGACGGAGCACTTGCTTCGCCTAGTAGAACAAGCCTTGTAGAATCAATATGACAGGGAGTACTAGGCCCCAGGTTAGCCCTAGGGCAATGAGAAAAGTCGAATACTGCTTTCGGCTCTTGAGGTAAATTTCGACAAGCTTCGTCAATTTGTCGTCAGTAATGGGTTTGTCCAACAATTTAGCCTGAACAACGATTTCTCCAACTTTTCTCCTGCCTCCATAGATCATGATCACGTAAAGCCAAAGTATCAACAGCGGGTATGGAAGCACGAACGGGACGAGAAAAGAAAATGGATTGAAAAGGTACGAACTTGACCTCGTGTAGGAAACCAAAACAAGTATGGCCAGGCTAGAAACAACGCTGTAGAGGAGAGCGCTGTTAAACGTGCTACCAAGATTCTGTTCGATGAAAGAAGCTTTTTCGAGATTCCCATGAAGTGATCCTACTGCGTTAGTATCATACGAGTTCATTTGACGCCACCCTCCAAGTCAGCGTGAAGGCGCCAAATGACTTAACAGTTGCTCATTGCAAGCCGAACTTAGGAGAGATCTGACAATCCGGAGAAGCATACTGTCTCCGAGTCTTTAGAGATGCGTGCCCCTACCTGCCCTTTTGACCATGTCCTGGGGACTTCCTTCATGCCACGTTATGGCTTCCATGTCCAATTGGAACCGTAAATCCTGATCTTCTCGCCTACGAACGTATAGTCCAATTCCGACCACATCAATGCCCTCGCTTCGCCGCCGTATTTCGCAGAATCCTGAGTTGCTGAGAAAGCGTCGATTGAAACGAACGATGTATACGATTCATATCTGATTTCGCTGAGTTTCGCGGCCAAATTTGGAGGACGCCCGACCCAGACCAAATCATTCGCTCCCTTTTGCCCGGCTTTCACAGCGAGGAAGGACCCCGTATCAATGCCGACGCAGTGAGATATTTCGAAACTAGCTTCGTTTAGGCTTTTGAAATGTTCTATTAGTGTTGGTCGCAACACGTTCCTAACGACGTAATTGGTCTTGAGCGCACATGTCGCGGCGCGAGTTTCCTTTGCATCACCAATGAAAATCCCCATTATTCTATCGCCGTCATAGGCAGTCACTGCTCCTCCATCTTCAGCCTAGCTACCGAGTGGAGATAAGCCCGATAGACCTTACCCGCAACCCTTTGGGAAAAATCGGTGGCAAGCTTCGATGATTCGAGCAAGTCGGCATACAATACGGTTGCATCGAGTTTGACGGCACCTCCTGAAAGTGACACGTCGGAGTCTGAAGGAACTGTTCTTCCTTGCCTTACCTCCCATGGCTGCGACACGATGGTCGCAATTGCGCTGGAGAGCTCTTCATTTAGTCCCAAACCGATTCACCATACTCACGAAAGCACTAGGGCGAGAGACCATGGAATAATCGCAATAATGATCAATTGAAACGCGCGTTTGAGATAGCGAAACTTTGTGTCAAGGATCTCGGAATTCCGGTGACACTGAGTGAGTAAGTCGTTCAGGTACTCTAGTTCGGTTTGATTCTGAAATGCTTTCTTGTACTCAGAGGCCTTCTTCTTCGCGATTGTACCAAAGAACAACAATGAGTCAATCGGAGCTTCGAGGCGGGGATAAGCGCCGATGAATAAGCAGATGATACCGCTTCCCAGTAGAAATATGGCAACGACTACCGCGAAAGATTCCAGCGGACTTGTTCCTAAGCCATGAATTATCAGAGCCAGGGCTCCAATCATGGCCGTATCAAAGCCTAGGAGAGCCGAAGACTTGTTATCATAACGGCCGACCCATTCCAATAACCGGTCGAGATTAGTTTCTGCAGCGCCTATACGTTCATTGATAGACATCGCTCTCTCCAGGATTTTATCCAAACATTGTCCCGTTACATAGTATCTTATTTGTCCATTGGTTTACAAATGCAACATCTCCGCGACCACCTAACATGGAAGCCTCTGCTACAGTTTCGTTCTCGTGTCTGAGCAATAGCCAAAAAATAGCTCAACCCTGCAGATGTCGGGTCAGCGGAGCGACTGGCGAGAACGACTACGCGCCAACCCCTCACGGATGGAACAAGAACTAGCAATCAAACTACAAAACGACAGAATACACTACCAGACACAAGTCGAGATACCAGTAACCACGGTCGACTTTTACTTCTCGCTTGAGTCTAGACCGTTGCTCGTTTTTGTCGATGGCCGGGTCCATCTCGGAACAGCGCAGATGGCAAAGGACGAAGAGCTGCGAGCAGTCCTACGGAAGAGAGGATACAGAATCCTGGAATTACGCTACTACGGCTATTCTGACAAGAAGAGAGACCAGCTATACCAGCAAATCCTAGATGATTTAAGATAGGCTTAGTCACTACCGTGATACATAACGATAGAACCTAACAAGGCTTTCACCCGAAACAACATCCTGCTACGCCCCATAGCGGTTCTTCGTTGCCGGCTTTGAACACCCACATAACGAAATCTATTTCACAAGTGTTCGCCCAGCACGCTCTGGGCAATGGCACGAATTAAGGTCCCGGTAGACGAACGAGTGATCGAAGTGTTTCACGGAACCTCGAAGATTCGAGCATTGGAGGCGATAAACACTCAGCAGCTCTACCCTAGCAAACACTCTTGGGATTGGCTTGGAAATGGCATTTACTTCTGGGAAAGGAGTCTCCTTAGAGGTATTCAATGGGCCCGCCGTCGGTGGGGGGACGACGCTACCGTTGTAAAGACCAGCGTTCGACTGGGATGTTGCATCGATCTTTTCGATACAAAATGGGTTTATGCACTCAGTGAAGCGCATGACTCTCTCCGACGAGAGTTCACTGCCAAGGGTGCTTCGCTACCAGTCAACGATGGTGAGTCTCGCGAACTAGATTGCTCTCTCGCCAACTACCTTTGTGAGAAATACTATGAAGTTGATACAATCAGAGCTCCCTTCTTCGACGGAGAACCGATCTTCCCAGGCTCGATGTTTTACAACCTTACTCATGTACAGCTCGTGGTTCGCAACAGCAAGGCTATTGTAGCACCGCTCAAATTGGCGTATGGGGAGGCTCCCTTCGGTGAGCGAGCTGTCTAATCCTCCTAAAGCACCAGTCCCGTTGATGGCCTATGTTGCTTCTGCACTAACTGGCCTGAGTAAGGAACAAGAAGATCAGATCTTTGAAGTCCAAGACTTAATCTCCGAAGTTTGTTCCGCTCATGGCATAACTCTGTACCAACCTCGCGATCGTTCTCACCCCACTATTCACAAAGAACTCCTGCCTCCCACTGTGTGGTATCTCGACCATGACAGCGTCCTGTCGTCAGACTTACTCATTCTACTGGCGCACGAACCGAGCTTCGGAGCAGGCCAGGAGTTGGAGCTTGCCCGTAATGCGCTCTTGCCAATCATTGTCATTGTCCCGTGAGTCGTATGGTGTTAGGGATACCCTCGACTGTTTTGACTGTGGGTTACAATTCTCTGAAGGACCTTCGATCTAATCTTTCCCAGACACTAGGACTCCTAGTTCCCATCCTCTTTGACCGCAAGATGTCCTTTGGAAGTTCGGAGGAAGTTGTTCTCGGAGCGAAAATAAAGGAGCTTGGACAACAGAACCACATCTCCGAGGAAGATCTAGCTAATGCGCTGGGCGTCACTGTCGAGGAAATCCTACGACTCGAGGAGAAACCCGATAGAATTTCCAACCCTTCGCTTCTTCTATTACGTAAGCTGGCGACAGTCCTGAAGGTTAGCGTAGCAGAACTAATCCTTCCCGACTACTCAGGGATAGTCGCCACACAAATTGTAGAATTATTACAGGAAAGAGCCAAGGTGGGAGGTGCCCGCAACCTTAAGGAGATGCCCCCCGCTGATCGACGACGGTTTTGGAGGAGAGTAATGGAACGAGCTCTCCAGGAGATGGGGCGTGAATAGTGGAGACAACGGGAAGCCTGAGACCCTCCGCTATTCGACAGTCCTGAAGAGGGACCCACAGGAGATCGCTCGTCAAGTCCTTGTCCAGTGTGATCAACGGAACCCACCTGCTGATCTACACCAGATTCTGAGACACTTCAATATTCAAGTGGTACCTGAAACCCTAGAGGGTGATGGCTATCTTGTTGAGATGTGGGATGGCTCTGCCGAGGTACTAATCAGTACGAAGACCCAGCCTACCTTACGATGGAAGTTCACTGCAGCTCACGAACTTGGCCATTGGCTTGTCAACCGGTTCACTGAGAGCAAGGAGATTGCATCAAGCCCCGTTAGAGAAGCAGGCCACGAAGAGATTGAAAAATGGTGCAACAACCTCGCGAGCTGTTTGCTTGTACCAAACAATTGGCTTACCAAGTACGTGGGTAGATTCGAGAACTTGAAGCGATGGAGAATTGTTGTTGAAGGTCCTGCAAAGTTCGGAGTGTCGAGAGAGTTCTTCCGAACCAGATTGAGTCAAGTCTACAGGGTTGCAATGGTCGATTATGACATGCATGACAATTCTCCGTTAGTCCGTTCCATAATACCCCGTAGACTAATGACGAACGGGGAGGCTTTTCAGAATAAGTTGAACGCGTTGCCGCGCAAAGAGGTGGAAGGAAAACACACCATAGGACCATTAGAGGTTGGAATCGGAGGCAAGAAACTGCAAGTTATCTATACGAACTTTAGGATATCGGAACCCGTGATAACAGAATACGTTGAATATGCATATTGATAACGACGGTCATGAACATCTTGAAAAGTAAAGGCGGGGCTAGCCAGGACCGCGAGAATGAAGCTAGAGGGGTCCCTTAATGTGACTACGCGAGTTTTGAATTTTCTCGGGGATCAGAGGTTTTGGGACAACGCTCCTCAAATTCTTCTTTGGCCAAGATCAATCAATTACGATCATCCTTTTCGGTACAGATCTGAGTGGATTCCACCCCGACTAAGATCTCAAGTGCTAGACTGGAGGGGTGACGGGTTGTTATGTATGAAGGACTCAACAAACCCTCAACTCTATGTGCCCTTGAGATACGCGACCATCAGAAAGGTCGAAGCAAAAGGGGAATACACTTATTTTCACTTCTCTCCGGAAGATTTTGTAAGGTACACTCCCTCGTATTTGGTGGACCATTACTCCGACGCCGTATCCTCCCGCATACTCCCTGACGAAAGGCAATATCTAGTTGGCGAAACAGAAGTCGCCCTGGATGTCGATAAGGCCGCCCCTCAGGATGAACTGAACACTTGGGACGCGCTTACGAAATTGTTAGTAGGCAACGAACCTGTGCTACAAAAGGTAAGCCGTTCAATCTTTCTGGGTAACATTGAGATTACTGATCCCAAAGGTAATCGGGTAAGACCTCAAGACGATGGATCCGGTTTCAAACTAAAGATTGACACGGAATACAGATTCAGACTCTTGGCTGTAATTCCTAACGCCAGCAAAAGAGGCCTGAACTTTGACCCTTTCCAATTGCAAATCGAAGGCCCATTTTCTGGCAATACCTCTAGGATCCTACGAGTGACCAGCAATTATGACCAGCTAGAGTTGCCGTTTCGTTCAACGAACATTAAGTCAAATGGATCCTTCGCGATCTTGCCTAAGCCTGTTGAGCTCATTGGAGATCGGGAGCACCCGCTGTATGTTCCAAGTGCTCAAGTCCCCAGTAAAGTTTCCACCTCAATCAAACAAACGATTGCTCACGTAATTCTACCACTTGCATTCATTACGGTCGGTCTGTTATTGGAAGGATTAGCTAGTGTGTTTCCAACGGACCAACGAATTATTCCAATAACCACAGGCACTATACTCGGTGCCATAGGACTCTTTTTCAAGAAATAAGAGGGCGCCCTAGATAGGAAACACGTTTTGCGATTAGTTGCTATACCTGTAAGTTCCGAAAAATCAATGAAATTCAACCAAGCACTCGACCGTCTTCATTACGCAGGACGGTGCCATCCGGTTGGGAGGTTCGTTCGATTTGCTGTCTATGAATCAGAAGACTGGGTTGGCGGTTTCGTGTTGCGGAACACAATTCCTCATGTGACATGTCGAGACCGATTCTTTGACCTTTACTCGTTTCGGAGAGGAGGCCGGTTTCCGTCGGCAAGATCGGGTTACTGGTCTCTGCTCAACGAAATAGTAAACATCGGAAGAATCTTTGTGTTTCCCAAGGCTCAAGGACAGGGCATCGGCGTCAGAATCGTAGCACTTGCAGAGTCGAGTGCAATCAAATATTGGAAGAACCTCTACGATTCCGAAGTAATCGGCCTGGACTGTCTTGATCTGGCGACACCGGAGCATGCTAAAATCTTCACCAATAACAGATGGACGTTTTTGGGAAGGACGACCGGGCATTCTCGCAAGGGAAGACGGCCTTCCATGCGCGACTCCCCGAAGAAACATGTGGATGTGCCGTCGTTATCCAAGATACATCCTTCATGGTACGTGTATGGTAAATGCATCGTCGATTTTCGTCACGGCCGGCGAGTAGGCCGCGGACCTTTCTGACGATAAGTCATCGTCGAAACCAGCGTCCCTAATGACGAGAGATAGACTGAGCGGATACGGAACTTGTTTCTGGATTCAGCTACACTTTCGAATTCGAAGGTACATACTGGAAAGTTCCATCTTCAAGTTCTCTTCTTGTGAAGTCTGAGTACAATAGAGGGTGGTCTCTGATACAGATCTCGGCGACCATTCCAAACACCTTCCTTATCTCGACCTCTGCAGAGGGGTCGGTTGGCATTTCTATAATCCACCTTATTGCTCTCTGGTTCGCCGTCCAGATAATGTTAGTCGCGATTCCATCCGGAAGGAGCCTGCGTAATGCAGATGTAAAGCGCTTCTTTTTCTCGAAACTCAAGCTTTGCCAATCGATCTTATTTTCCAACGCTCTGTACCCATGCTCCAGAGTCTCAATCACAGAGAGAAAAGGCTCTTCAATTCCTTGGAGGTCAGGAGGTAGCCACACTCCAACCTGACTTAGCCTCACGTAACGAAGGCTCTCTTGACTTATCGCTACGCCAGCCCGATGTCGTACTAGCTCATGAGTAAAGACCCGACTAACATCAAGAAACGCAAAAGTATCACATGCGTGCTCCATGATGCTGCCGTGCTTGGACCTTAGAATGTTCGAGATGTACTCTTTTGGATCCTCTCGAATCTTGGTGATGTTTGGATTCAGACCGACTCCAAAACTCCTATAGCAAACTCGACCTGCAATTTCTGTCAGAAATTCAGCATCAGACCTTTGATGAAGACGACTCTTATCGATCCAGTCCTGCGCCTTATAGTGAGCACCTAGCGAATTCACCCCGCTCTCAATTAGTTGGGTCTGAGCAATTTTTATGACACGGGGTTCGCGTCGATCTATCATCGCGCTTGCATCAATCTGAATCTAATCTTCTATCACATTAACTTACGTATTCTAGGTTGACGATTATCTCAATTGATTCAGCAACTCGTCGCTTAAGTAAAATCGACTCCTTCTCAGTCGCTCTCGAATCGAGCGGATTTCAGATCGTGTCAGCAGATGCTCGGCAAGCATTCGTTTTATGATTCCAATCGAGCCAGTAAGACGCACGTCAAAAAGTCTGCAGATTGCTCGGGCGTATTCTTCATCGATCACACAAGAAACACCTGTGTTCTGCATAGCATAAGATATTACGCTAATCTCGCCACTTGTTGAGTCAAAGTGAAAATAAGGGAGAAGTCCATCGGTCACTTGGACATGGGTTGTTACGAATATACTGTCTATCAGTTCACGTTTACCAATTGGCCTTTGTCCAGCAGCGTATTCTTCTCGTACGCGCTTTGTGATGAGAAGCCCGTGGTTTTCGCTGAAAATCTGAAGGGCAGCGTCAATGGAGCAGGTTTCAAGCAATACAACGACGGCCGAGGTGTCGAAGACGAAAATTTTCGCGCAGCATCGGTCAGTCCTACTTCACAGAGGTGAGGAAGTCTTGTTCGGTCATCTCAAGCCAGTTTGCTGCGATAGCTGCACTGATTCTTCCCTTCTTGAACAGCGATTCGGCAAGTTCTTTTTCCTTCCTAAACAGCCTGCTCACTTCAGTGGAATTGGCTCGAGTTTCGGGGAGAAGCTTGTACATGAAGAACATCACTTCGTCATTACTCAGGTCGTTGAGCTGTTGCTTCGAAAACGTAAGCTTTCGGAGATCTTCGGCCCCGAATCTTGAGTGAAGCTCCGCGGCAGCTTTTTTTCCCTCGTCAGTGAGTTCGAAATGGGTTTTATCTGAATTTGTGATGAATCCGCATTCCATCAATGTACTCAGGCTTTCCTCCAATTCGTATGATACGGCTCCGAGTTTGAAATTTGAGAAGTCAACATCCTTCTTCTGACCCAAGAATTCGAAGTATCGAACGACCTTCTGAGCATGTAAAATGTCCATTGCCTTTTGCTGCTTCTTGTCCTCCACTGCAAGTGCCAAGATCAAGTATGCACGCGCAGGTTGCTCGAGACCGTAATCCTCGATAAGAGACATCCTTAATTCCAGATCAGTGGTGAATGTGAAAGCATGGCTGCGTATTTGAGAGTTCGCGAACAGGATCGTGACGACGAGCTGGGGATAATGAGAAAGGATATCCAACTAGCCGGAGGTTTTTCATTCGAATCGCCTTCAAGGGCTGTTGCGCGGGCTTCAGCCGAAACTCTAACTCGCGTTATGGTCAATGAGGTTCCCAAGAAAATCACCGACGCGACTGTAATGTCATTAGAAACCGGAACATCGACGCTACGCAGAGATATTGAATCACAATTCATTGACAACGCCCTCAACCTCGTGATATTCGACCTCAAGTTTGATGATGTTCCCCCGTCGACTAGTCTGAGAACGATAGCAGAGTACCTCTACGCCGCGAGTGATAAGGTAGTGATGCTACCGACAGTAAAGCCGGGGCTTTTAAAGGAAAAATCGGAACGTCCCAAGTTTTCCGATCCGAGAATCCAAAACTACCTTAGAATGATGTCCGAAATAATCGAGCAGATCGGCATGAGAAACAGCAAGGCTATCATGGGAACGGTTCCCCTTGTGCCTGCAAAATTTTCGCGAGAAATCCTTCAGCTTTACTTCTCCAAGGGAATCGAGGCGTTCGCGATCGATGCGGGTACGAAGGATATTCTGAACAATGAGCCCGATTTAAGGTTAATTCTCGAAGCGATCAACCGGCACAAGCCGCTCAGTGAGGTATTCGTATATGCATGCAATCTTGGTTACCCCCAATTCGAAACGCAATATGCGCGGGCTGATGATTTTTTGAGTATTTTTGCATACGTGGATGTTCTCGGCGGGACTTTCAAGACTAGGGGTGGTCCAATGGCGATCGGACAACTCAAACGGCCGGAACCTAGGGCGAAGATTTTCCTTAGAGAGCGGTACGCGTACGAAATGTCAACATTTGAAAAAATTGGTCAAAAGTTGGGCCGCTTACTATCTCGATCAGAACTACAGAACTATAATCAAATGGTGCAGTTGCAAGAAGCAAATAATGTACGATCTCTTGTGGGACAAGAGTCAATGCGCCAGTACATATCTGCGAAACCGCAGGTCGATCATCGCTCTCTCAACGATTTGATGTCTATTGCGAGAGGAGTAGCACGATGTTAGGCCGTATCGATGGCCCTTCGCGATATTGGGCGTAGAGTATACACTGATTAGTCTGCTCCCGAAAAACACCTCATTTCACTTTCAGAAATGGGCTAATGTGGGTCCCTGCGTATGACCCTCCGCTTCTGGAGACCCTTTTTTTGCTTCGACGGTCCCCGAACGTGTCTATGGCGCTTTTCTTCTGGACGTTCTCGCAGATCCAACAGCTACAGATCTTTACGCGCGTCAACAGTCTTGG
>WNFJ01578479.1_pt1 | contig 10199 bp, 9 predicted proteins | sample 5400461 | NCBI WGS metagenome assembly WNFJ01 (sample SAMN13153349, study PRJNA577476) | soil metagenome | isolation source: 115 cm saprolite on Douglas fir-dominated hillslope | place: USA:California | collected 2013-09-17
TCCCACCACGGCGGCGGTTGCCATCAAGAGCGGATTGCTCACCTTCCATCGAAACAGGACGGCCAGGGACGCAAGGCCGATTAGAATCGTCAGCCAGTCGCCGATGGCAATGCGACCCAAGAGAACGCACGCACCCAGAATGGTGCCGATCGCCGCCGCGTAGGCGCCTTTGACGAACCCCTGCACGTTGCGGTTGGCGCGATGCCGCTGAAGGATCGGAGCGGCGACCAGCACCAAGATAAAGGACGGTAGAAAAATGCCCACCGTCGCGGCGACAGCGCCCCACAATCCGGCGACCAGATAGCCGACGAAGGTCGCCGTGATCACGACGGGACCGGGGCTGATCATGCCGATCGCGACCGCGATCAGAAACTCCCGCTGCCCGAGCCACCCATGTTCCAACACCACGCCTTGCTGCAAAAACGGCACGATGACGAGGCCACTGCCGAAGGTGAGCGCACCCGCTTTGAGAAAGAACAACAAGAGTTTGCCGAGAAGGGGGCCATGAGCCACCGGCGCAACGGGAAGCGCCACCAGCAGCGTCGTTGCCGTCGGCGGCCGCCGCCACAGCGTGCCGTAATAAAGAACACCCAGCGTACCTGCGCCGATGAAGAGGAGCGCCACCTCGGATTGCAAAATCACCGTGATCAAGAGGCAGGCGATGGCGATTCCCCACTGCAGCCAGTCCTCCATCCCGAGCTTGGCGAGGCGATAGCAGGAGTGCAGGATTAGGGCGATCACGACCGGACTCACCCCGTAGAAAATCGCTGTCACCGGCTGGAGCGCCCCGAAGTGCACGTACAGCGCACCCAGTCCGGCAACGATCAAAAAATTCGGCAGGATGAACGCCCAGCCGCCCGCCCACGCCCCCCAGAAGCCGCCGCGCAGATACGCGATGAAGATGCCCACCTGGATCGCGAGCGGTCCCGGCAGCGATTGACATACGGCGATCGCTTCGCGCATCTGCTCTTTGCTCAGCCAACCGCGCTCGGTGACCAGTTCGCGTTCCATCTGGCCAACCAAGGCCACGGGTCCACCAAAGCCGAGCAGCCCCAGGCGCAAAAAATAGAGGACGAGAGCCTTGATCGGCCGGGGCCTGTCCCATGCCTCGGTCAAGGCGCGGCGCTCCGTGCAAGCTCATCGATCAGATCATCGACGTGCCTGACGATCTCATCTCGGCCGCGCGCATAGTCCGTTAAGACTCCCGGTAGGTTGTCCCAGGCCAAGTGCCGTGCTTTACCGCCGACGATCTTCGCGATGTCCTGATCGAATGACACGACGAGTGACGCCTCCTCCACGTCCGACGCTTCGAACAATCGCGGCACGAAGTGCGAGACATCAAATCCGGCGGTGCGCAGTCCTTCTCGAACGGAACTGGGCACGATAGGCTCCGGCGCGGTTCCCCGCGCGACCGCTCGATAAGCCAGACCCCGCTCTTGAACGCTGCGGTTGAAATACTCCATCGCAATCAGACTCTTGACCGAGCCGTGCTCGCACACGAACACCACTTGGGCCGGCACGCGGGGGCTTTTCGCCGCAATTCCCTGCGCAAGCCCTTGAGCGCCGTACGACAGCGCAAGACTGCACAGAAGGATCCGCCTCATCATCGAGTGCATAGGAGCGTCTTCGGTCAGGACCCACGCTTCACGTTGGCAAGATCCAGCGCGGCGCGTAGGCCCCGAGCGAGCTTTGCCGCGTCGTCGTTCGCCCAAAAGTGCATGAAAAATAGATGCGGCGAATCGTCGATCATGTGACTGTGCAGCGCGGTGACTTCGATGCCGTTGTTGCGCAGTGCCTTGAGCACCGGGTTGACCTCCTTGCCGAGCAGCACGAAATCGCCGGTTATGGCGGCCTTGCCGCCGCCCGTGGGTTCGAAGTTGATGGCAATCGCCGTGCCCATCGACGGCGGAATGGCCATGCCATCTTCGGAAATCGACTCGGCGCGGGGAATGTTGAATTGATACACCCCGCCGTTAATGCTGCCTTTGGCTCCCAGCGCGGCCTCGATCGCCGCCGTATCCATATCCAATGGTGCGGGCGNNNTTGACTCAACGCCAACCCGGCATGCAACGTTTGCGCGAGTTTGACGGGGTCGCCCTGACCGCCGACATGCATGTAAAAGACCGCCGGGGAGGTCCGCAGCAAATGATTGTGAACCGCCGTGATCTCGACGCCGTCGTCGATCAGCCGTTTCATCACCGGGCTGATCTCATTCTCGGTCAGCACCAGATCGCCCATGAACATGGCGCCGTTCCCCATGGGCAGAAAGCCGATCCAAGAGCCGAGCGCAAACGTGGGTTTGATCGCCACCCCATCCACGGTGATTTTAAGGTCCGTTCGCGGCAGTCCGTACTTGTGGACTCCACCGGGCTGGCTGGTGCCGGGTTTGCCGAGGGCCTGATCCACCTTGCTCCAGTCGATGTCGGCGGCGCTCGCCCCCACACTGAGTGCAATTCCGGTGATGCCGGCAATCAAAGGTGCGATGCGATACATGATAGGTGTCTCCTGAAGTTCAGAATCTATGAAGCCAATGAGTAACCGGCAGGCGGCCAGCGGTGCGTCTCGTTTTGCAGAGTGGCGCACCAGGCGTAGAGGGCGTCGTACATGACGAGCCCGTGACGCAGCATCTCGTGGTCGTCAGTTATGTTCGCGGAGAGGCCGAGCGAAATGGCATAGAGGCCTGCGGATTGCGGGGCCAAGTCGAGCCGTGACGTGTCGGCACCGCGCACGATGGTGGCCAACTGCGACAAAGCGGGGTCTTCGAGTTGATACTTCTCGAGGAAGGCGTCGAAGCTGCAGAGCTCGCCGACATGGGTCAGCTCAGCCCCCGGGATATCGTAGGGAATGGCCCCTGTTTGCGTCGCCACGCTAAGCACCTGGTCGGCTGGGACATAGCGAAACTGGGCGTGCGCGTCGATAAATCGCAAAATGAGCCACGGACACGCGATGCGATCGATCTTGGGGCGTTCGCGAGTTACCCAAATCATAGGGAACCTCCTGATCTCTCAGCCTATCGACCCTACATCTTTGTCATGATAACTACAACCGTGTAGGATACGTTACATCAACGTATCATCTCACGGCGAGCGCTGAAAGGCGGCGCCCTGCAAACAGCGGCATCAGGGATTGCGCAACGGCGCTCCCACGCTGCGCATCAAGCCGTACTGCTCTTGATTCAACTGCGTCACGATGCCAACGTAATCGGTGCGTGCTTTCAGCAACTCCTGCTGCGCCTGGATGTCTTCCAATACGACGCCTACGCCTAATTCCTTACGATGGCGCGTCAGACGCAGCGTTTCCTCGGCGGAACTCAAGTTGAGGCGTGCCACACGCAGCTGCTCGAACAGCGATTGAACTTGGGTATATGCGTCCACCACCTCGCGGCTGATCTGGTCCCGCAGTTTTTCGTCGGATAGCTGAGCTGCGGTCAATCGGGCGCCACTCGCCCGAATGCGCCCAAAATCGAACAGGCCACCTGGGCCGATCTTCCAGCTCAAGCCCACCGCGTAGTCCTGTCGCGGGCCGCCGCCGTTGGCCGTTACGCCGTTGACCCTTACGTCTCCCCCGCCGTTGAACTCGCCGGCGAACGCCTGCCCACCGATCGTAGGAATCAACGGTCCATACATCGCCCCACGGCGCGACTGCTCGGCGGCGCCGATCAGAGCCGTGCTGCGCGCGAGTTCCGGACGGTTTTCCAGCGCCGTTCGGATCAGTTCCTTGGGCGACTTGCTGAGATCCGCCAACGCGAGCGGCGCCGGCTCCCCCTCGGCCGGGATGAGCTCGAGCAACGGTTCAAGATGCAGTGTTTGTACGAGCCGTGCCGCAGAGAGCCGTTGCTGTTGCCTGGCGCGGGTCAGATCGAGCTGCAGACGCTGGGTCTGAGTCTGCACGCGGAAGGCATCGCCTTTGAAGGCGATGCCGATGCGAACGGCCTCATCGAGCTGCAGTTCGTAACTCTGAGAGATGCTCAGTGCATCGCCCACGACACCCACCAGAGCCCGGGCCCTCACAAGATCGAAATACTGCTGTGCGGCGGCAAGAGCGGAGTCTCGCTCCTGCGCAGTTGCGCCCGCATCGCTCGCCGCCACCAGCTGATGGCTTTGCAGGGCCGTGAATATTGCATCTCCCACAGGAATTTGCGCCGTCAGATAAGCGCCGGCCGTATCACTATGCTTCGAGACGTCGAGCAAGGGGCCTTCAACTCTTTGATCCCTGCCCGTGTGGCTTAGGTAACTCGCGGAGGGCACGAGCGAAGGCAGGAAACGTTCCACCGCGCTCGTGTAGTTGGCATGGGCCTCGTCCACCACACCGCGCGCCAGTTGTACGTCGAGATTCTGCGCGCCGGCGAGCCGCAACACCGTGGCCAGATCGATCGGGTATGTCGAATCTGCGGCGGCGGGTTGCACAGGCTCCTGCGCCGTCGCGGCACCCGTCCAGGACGCAGTCAGGAGGCAACCGAGGATCAGGGCCGTCCGAGCGGAGAACGACGCATTCCTGCAATTCATGGCGCTGCCGCCACCTGCACCGGCTGGCCGTTGTTCAATTTGAGCTTGCCGGCTAGGATGACTGCGTCGCGGGCATCCAACCCCTCAAGCACTTCAACGTTCCGGCCGTCGTTAAAGCCGATTTTGATCGGATGCTTCGCAGCCTTCCCGCCGTCAACCGTGTACGCGAATGCATTCGCCTTCTCGGTGACTAAGGCCTCTACCGGTAAGAGGAGCGCGCTTTCCTTGTGTTCAATGCCCATCCTGGCGGTGACCAGCATGCCCGGGCGCAGCCGGAGCTCCGGGTTGTCCAGCATGACCTCCGCCAACATGGTTCTGCTCACGGCGTCCAGCGCATACGCGAAGCGCGTGACCTTTCCGTCGAAGTGCATCCCCGGCAGGTTTTCCGTGGTCACTCGCACCGGTTGCCCAACGGCAACGCGGCTTGCCTCGAGCTCCGGTACTGCGACCTGCAGGCGCACTTTGCTGAAATCCATCAGCCCCAGGATCGAGGAATTGGCCTGGATCAGCGCCCCGGGATCGACATCGCGCCGCGTGATGATGCCGCTAAAGGGCGCCGTGATGGTCGCATAGCCCAGGAGTGTTTCGCTTTGGTCGAGGCTTGCGCGAGCGACCTCATATCGCCCGCGCGCCTGGTCGACCATTTCCGGAACGACCAGATCCGGCGCCTTCTGCAACGACTCCTGCAGGCGGCTGTAATCCGCCTGTGCCGCCTTGAGTTCCGCTTCCTGCTTCGCCCTGGACGCCACGAGTTCCGGTATTTCGATACGCGCGAGCACGGCACCTGCCGCGACTTTGTCACCCTTGTCCACGGCGATGCTCTTGAGATAGCCGGACACCTTCGCGTACAACGTCGCCTGCTGGAACGCAATGACCTGCGCCGGCAATAGAACCGAGCGAGTGATCGGTCCGGGGGACAGCTTTGTCGTACGCACCTGCATCGGCGGATCCTGAGGTGTCTGGGTACTCTGCACCTCGCTGCGATGGCAGGCGCCCAGGAGCGCAACCGCTGCGATCGCGATCGGATAGAGCACGGACTGGGGGTTCATTGCATTCACCATGGCATCCTGGAGTTTCGTATTTTCCCGCGCTTCAGAGGCGGACCCGGCCGCGCGCGCTTCATGCACGTTCTTCCCGAGTGTCGGCCGGCAGCAAGGAAATGGTCTGCCGCACGCCGCGGCTCAAAAGAGCGAACATCGCGGGCAACACCAGCAACGTCGCGATCGTAGCCAGGGCAAGCCCGCCCACGACCGCTCTGCCGAGCGGCGCCGACTGCGCGCCGGATTCACCCAAGCCCAATGCCATCGGCATCATGCCGGCGATCATCGCGAGACTGGTCATCAGGATTGGCCGCAGGCGGCTGCGACCACCCTCCACCGCAGCGGCGGCCGTGTCTCGACTCGCGCGCTCGCGTTCGGCAAAAGTCACCAGCAGGATCGCGTTGGACACCGCGACACCCACGGCCATGATCGCACCCATGAAGGACTGAATGTTGAGTGTCGTACCCGTGAGCCAGAGCGCCAGCACGACACCCGCTAGGGCCGCGGGGAGCACGGACATTACTGCCAGGGAAAGCCGCAGCGACTGAAAGTTCGCCGCCAGCATCAGGAAGATCGCGAGGATTGCGACACCTAAACCCGTTTGTAGGCCGCTCATCATCTGGTTCAAAGGCTCGACCTGCCCTCGCAGGGCAACGGTGACCTTTGCGGGAGGTTTCCCCAGCCGGGAGATTGCGTCATTGACGGCTGCCGCCGCGCTGCCGAGATCTGCGTTGAAGAGGTTCGCTGTCACGCTGACCATGCGCTGGCCATTGTAGCGTGCGTATTCTCCGGCAGCGTTTCCCTCACTCACGCGTCCGATGTTGCGCAACAGCTGACCCTGGCCGCCGCGGGTGGTCACGGTGACATTGCGCACCTCTTCCGCCGAATTCATCAGGGCCTGAGGAAGTTGCACCTGCACTTGATAGGACACGCCGGTGTTGGCATCCGCCCAGTAGTTTGGAACCACATAGCGGCTGGAGGACGTGGCGCTGACCAGCGAACGCGACACATCCGCCATGCTCACGCCGATCAGCCCCGCGCGTTCCCGATCGACGTTTACATCCAGCGTGGGATAGTCGAGAGTCTGTCCGAATTGCACGTCCCGCAGCTGCGGCATGCGCTGCAGGGCATTTCTGACCTTCTCGGCAAACGCACGGTCGTCGGTGAGACTCGGGCCTGTCACGGCCACCGCAATCGGTGTCGAGGAACCCATGCTCATGACCCGGCTGACGATGTCACTGGGTTCGAAGGAAACACTGATCTCCGGTAACTCGCCAGCAAAACGCGCACGCAAGCGTTCCTTGAACGGCTCCATCTGCAGATTGCTATTGCGCTTGAATTGCACCTGCAGAACGGCCTCGTCCGATCCGCCGCTCCACTGATAAATGAGATTGATGGGATAATTGGGCGGATGCACGCCGACGAGCCCCAGGGTCACATCGACCTGATCCGGCCCCCCCGCCTCGCGCTTGATCAGGTCCAACACCTTGAGCGCAATCCTTTCCGTGGCCTCTACGCGTGTTCCCGCCGGCGCATGCAGGCGAAGCTGCAATTGACCGGCATCGACTTGCGGGAAGATCTCATTACCCAGTCGAGGGCCGAGCAGCACGACAACGAGAGCCGTCAGCGCAAAATAAACGACGGCTGCGCGGCCGCGCACAGCCACCACCCTGCGCATGAACCGGGCATAGCGCTCCCGAAACCGCTCGAAGCGCCCGGCCCGTGACTCGTGCTCGGCTGGCTTGCCGGCCCGCTTGCTGAGCCACACCACCAAGATAGGTACCAGCGTACTGGCCAGAAGATAGGAAGCGAGCATCGAGAATCCGACCGCCAGTGCGAGCGGCAGAAACATCGCCTTTGCAGTGCCCGTCATGAAGAATGCGGGGACGAATACAGCGAGCACGCACAACATCGCCAGCAGCAGTGGCACCGCGACCTCGCGCGCTGAATCCACGACGGCGAGGGCGAGGGATTTGCCCGGCACATGTTTCGTCGCAATGTTTTCCACGACCACGGTGGACATGTCCACCAGCACGCCGATGGCAAGCGCCATACCACCCAGCGTCATGATGTTCACCGTCTGACCGGTGATGGCGAGCGCCAGCATCGCCCCCATGAGCGCGATCGGAATATTGAGCACCACGATCAGGGCGCTGCGCCAGTCACGCAGGAAAAGCAGAACCATGAGGCCGGTCAACAAGGCGCCGAGAGCCCCTTCCGTGAGGAGGTTCGTGATCGCGCCGGTGACATACACAGACTGATCGAATTCGTAACTGACCTTGATATCTTCGGGCAGAACATTCTGGAATTTCTGCAGACTCCCCTTGACGAGATTCACGACGGTCAGGGTTGAGGCGTCGGCACGCTTGGTCACAGGGATATAAACGGTACGGCGACCGTTCACGAGCGCGTAGCTGGTCACGATATCCGAGCCATCCGTCACCGTGGCCACGTCGCGCACGAATACCGCGGGATAAATCCCGGCGCGCACTGGCACCGCTTCGAGATCCTTGATGTTGCCGACCACCGAATTGAGCGGCACCATCGGATACTTGTCCCCGAGCGCGATGTTGCCGGAAGGGGTGATCGTATTGGCCGAGGTCAACGCGACAACCAGCTCGTCCGGCGACATGTTGTAGGCCCGCAGCCGCTCTGGCTTCGCGTTGATCAATATCGTGCGGGCGCTGCCTCCGAACGGCGGCGGGGCCGATACGCCGGGCAGCGTCGCAAAGAGCGGACGCACCAGGTTCAAGGCCGCATCTTGCATCTCGCCGACCGAGCGGGTGCTGCTCGTGAAGACGAGGTTGCCGACCGGGACGCTTCCCGCGTCGAAACGCATGACAAAGGGCGGCACGGTCCCCGGTGGCATGAAGGCACGAGCGCGATTGGCGTAAGAAACCGTCTCGGCCATCGCCTGCGCCATATCGGTGCCCGGGTAGAACTGCAGCTTGATCAGCGCGTTTCCCTGGATCGACTTCGACTCAACGTGCTCGATACCGGTGATGTAGAGGAAGTGATACTCGTAGTAGTAAGTGAGATAGCCCTCCATCTGCGCGGGATCCAGGCCGCCGAAGGGCTGCGCCACGTAAATCGTCGGCGTGCCGAGATTGGGGAAGATGTCCCGGGCTGTCTGCTGAAGCGCCAACAGAGCGGAAAAAAGTGCCCCTACCACCACCACAACGATGGTCATGGGACGCCGTAGAGCAGATTCGGCGAGAGTCACTTGATTGGGTCCTTTACACAGCGGCGCAACGACGCACCGCATTCGATGACAGATGCGCTCTCAGGACGGCGTATAGAGCCGCCCAACACGACGGGCACCGTGGCCGCCGAGTTATTGGCGCGGTCCTTGACGGGTACAATAAAATTGACACAAACCATTATTGGTAGATACTACTACATCAATGTAATGACCACTACAAGCAATTCTAACTGGTACCTTTCTATCGCCGACCTTCCTCGCAGGTTCCGATCTTTGCATCGAGCCCGAATATTGAAATACTGTAACTCTTATTACAACTCGGTAGAGTCCGCTACATGAACGAGAATCCTTCGGCCTGGCTTCTTCTCATTACCAACCTGCCGGGGCCGAACCAGACACTTCGGATGCGGGTTTGGCGCGCCTTGAAGGCCGCGGGTGCGGGATTGCTGCGAGATGGCGTCTACGTGCTGCCGCAAACGGCCGCTTCGCGAAAACTCTTCGAGGAGCAGGCTCGTGAGATCCGGACGGTCGCCGGCGGCGCGCATATTCTTCCCTTTGAGTCCGACTCGGCCGAACAACACACAGCGTTCGTCGAGTTGTTCGATCGCACTGCGGATTACCAAGAACTCAACACTCGCCTTGATGCCTTCAAGAAGAGTCTGGCTAAACTCACCGAGCTCGATGCTCGACGCGCCCTGGCGGCGATCGCGCGCGATGTGGCGGCCACCGCAGCGACCGATTTCTTTCCCGGAAAATCCCAAGGACAGGTGCAAAGTGCGCTCGCCGACGCGGAAGCTGCCCTGAACGCCCGCTTCTCTCCCAACGAGCCACGGCCGGCCCATCGCAAGATTCCCCGTCGGGAGATCAAGGACTACGGTGGTCGAACGTGGGCGACGCGACGGCGCATGTGGATTGACCGAGTCTGCTCTGCCTGGCTCATCCGCCGTTTCATTGATCCTAAGGCAAGGTTTGTATGGCTCAAGCGTATCCAGGATAAACCTAAACGCGCCCTCGGGTTTGATTTCGATGGCGCCGAGTTCAGTCACGTGGATTCGAAAGTGACCTTTGAAGTGCTGCTCACGAGCTTTGGTCTCGAGAGCGATATCGGCCTCGCACGTTTAGGAGCACTGGTACATGTTCTGGACGTCGGCGGCATTCCAGTACCGGAAGCGGCAGGGTTCGCTGCCGTCGTCTCGGGCGCGCGCGAGCTTCAACCGGACGACGACGGGTTGCTGGAGCAAGTAAGCCCGGTGCTGGACAGTCTCTATCGTGCCTACACGAGTTTAGAGAATGAAGGTTCGGCCAAGTGAACACCCATCATTCAGTTCTGTCGTAACTACGACCGAGCGGCCGTACCAATAGGCCAAGGATTGCTCACCTCCGCCGTCGATTGCCCTGCGAGTGGGTGCGCTACAACGGTCATCCATTGGGTCGACTGAGATAGGGCTCACT
>WNFJ01728966.1_pt2 | contig 10199 bp, 9 predicted proteins | sample 5400461 | NCBI WGS metagenome assembly WNFJ01 (sample SAMN13153349, study PRJNA577476) | soil metagenome | isolation source: 115 cm saprolite on Douglas fir-dominated hillslope | place: USA:California | collected 2013-09-17
CGGGGATGGCCGCGGGCGCCGCATGACCTGCAGCCACGTGAGTTGAGTTCGTCCGCCCTCTGGCCTCGCCGACCCGCAGCGCGGATTTCATCACTCGTATGTGATCGGGGGTTGTCCCGCAGCAACCGCCAACAATGCGTACGCCGGCCGCGACAAACTTTCGCGCGTAGCTTGCCATGTACTCCGGAGAACATAGATAGATGTTTCTGCCTTCGACCGAACGTGGCATGCCTGCGTTGGGCTGCGCGGCCAGCGGCAGCGAAGTCACAGCGCGCACTCGTTCGACCGCCTCCAGCATTGCCACCGGTCCAATGCTGCAGTTGCAGCCGATGACGTCCGCGCCCCATTCCGCCAGCTTGGGTGCGAAGGTTTCCGGGTCAGCACCGTCCAGGCAATTGCCGTCTTCGTCGATCGTGACCTGTGCGACCATGGGCAGCGTGGTCACGTCTCTGGCCGCCAGCATTGCCTGGTGGAGTTCCTCCAAATAACCAAAGGTCTCAAGTATGAGGAGGTCGACGCCACCCTCCACCAGCGCCTTGATCTGATGCCGAAAGGCTTCGCGAGCCTCGTCGAAAGAAGTCTTGCCCAAGGGTTCTATTCGAGTACCAAGCGGGCCAACCGATCCTGCAACCCATACATCGAAGCTCTTAGCAGCCTCCCGCGCCAACCGTGCTCCGGACAGATTGATGTCACGCACTTTGTCCGCAAGGCTGTGTCGAGCCAGGCGGAAGGAATTGGCCCCGAAGGTGTTGGTTTCAACAATTTCAGCTCCGGCCTGCAAGTAATCGTGATGGATGGCACGAATGAGATCCGGCTGGGAGAGGTTCAGCTCATCGTACGAACGGTTGATGAAGATGCCCTTGGCGTAGAGCAGAGTCCCCATCGCGCCGTCGCACAATATTGGGGATTGCTTGATTCGAGTAAGAAAGTCAGCCGACATATACATTTTGAGGATACAAGATGATTGTTGATTCGTGCACGTCGCAAGAGGGCCGGCTCAGGTCGCGACGGAATGCCGCGCGGGCCTCGAGATGACACCATCCCGGTCTGTTATAATCCACGATTTCACATTTAAATCTCCATTTTTCATGTCGTTAGGAGCCTTTCGTTTGAAGAGAACCGTCCTCGTTCCTGTCATTCTTGTATTGGCCAGTGTTGGTTTCATCTCATGCGGTTCTTCAAGTTCTTCCATTCACAAGCCTCCTAGCGGTCTCAGCACCCGTGTGCTGGCTTCGCAGGATATTTCCTCTTCATCGAGTGTGGGCGGTTTGATTATCGTGAATGCGCAAACAGACATTTTGGCGCGCGCTTCAGAGATCAGTGCTGGAAATACTCCCGGACTGATGACGCTTTCCCCGACCCGGGCGACTCTGCTTGCCTATGACCCCAGCACTGTTTCGGTGCAGGTGATCAACACAACGACGGAAACGAATACTGGGAGAATTTCACTTCCAGGTCCGGCTTCCAGCATGGTTCTTCCTGCAACTACTTCGATCGGATACGCAGCAGTTCCCACTGCGGCGGTTAATGGATATCCTTCCGGAGCGGTAGAGGTCATGAATCTCACCACGGGGTCGACAACGACCATCGGCGTTCCAAATGCTCAAACTGTAATCTCAAACGCGAACGGAAGCCAGCTGCTGGTATTCAGCCCATTCTCCGGTCCGGCTGTCTCCAATTCCGTGTATGTGATTTCTCCGTTGATTGCAGTGCCTCCGGTCGATCAAGGCTGTGACAATCTTGCGGCCAGCAGCGTGTGCAAGGTGGTGTCGGGGTTCGATCAGCCGGTTAACGCAATTGTCAGTGGAAACACGGCCTACATTTTGAACTGTGGTGCGGAGTGCGGTGGGACGCAGGCAAGCGTAATGGTATTGGACCTCGCCAGTCTTACGATCACAAACACGATCCCGGTCAACGGTGCGACGACCGGTTTTCTCAGTGGTTCAACTCTTTACGTGGCAGGTACGCCAAAGGGTACGGCTTGCCCCTCCTCGACCAGCGCACCTTTTTGCGGCACGCTCGACATTGTGGATTTGAAGAGTATGACGGACCCGAATTTCACGAACCACAATCCGATCCTCATCACCAACGGCTACCACGACCGTATCGACATGAGCCTCGGGGGCCAGCTCTTCATCGGATCGCATACCTGCACCAATGTGGGTAATGTCAACAATCCAAGTGGAGAAGTGCGCGGCTGTCTCTCGATCTACAACACCGCCAGTGGGGCTGTCGTGATCCCTCCCGACAATGGTGACGTAACGGGCTTGCAGAGTTTTTCTACCAGGAATGTGGAGTATGTAGTGGAGGGCGGCACACTGCGAATCTATGACACGACGAAGGACGTTCTCCAGCGGACCCAGATCTCGATCGTAGGTCAGGTCATCGACGTGAAAGCTATCGACTTCTTCTAGAACTTCCCCCCAGCGGCTAAAGCCGCGGATAATTTTGCCGTGCTTACGGCGCGGCTTGAAGCCGCGCCCTTTCAAAGCTGCCGTTTCAAGGCAAAATCAAGAGCGGAGTTATTCCCCAACGTGCTGAAGTTGGAAACCGCTGCTCGAAGGAAACCGTTGCTCGAAGTTGGAAACCTTTGCCCGGAATGGGGAATCTCGAGTTGGAAGCGAGTCGCTTTACTGAGCCGGCTCAAGTATCAGCCGGTGTGCCTTGGACGCGTCCACGGCCGGGGAGGTGAATGGCAACAGGAAGGTAGCGCCCTCGTACCACGCCTTCCATTGATCCATGTAGTAGGGGCTTAGAAAGTTCCCGCTCTGCCCGGTTACAACGTTCAAGGTCGACTGATCGAAGTCCGCAAGGTTCGCGGTGAAGCGCTCGGAAGGCCCCTGATGCCGGCTCACAGCCTTCACTGTGTAGCCGCTGCCGGCCTGCTGCCGCAAGCCTGGCCCAGCCCAATGTTTTATCAGAGGAATTTTCCCGAGGATTGGATGCTGTATCTCGACCGCATTGAAGTTTCCCCAACTCCAGGAAGACAGATCCTTCGCTGCCTCCGGCCGGTTCACCGCGGCTTCGACGGCCGCCGCCAGCAGTTCGTCGTAGTTCGAAAATCTCTCAGGCAACCATCGCTTCGGGCGATGCAGCAGAATATTTTCCAGCCACACCGACCGCATCTCCCAGGAATAGGTCGTCCAGCTCAGCGCTGCTTCTTGCTTAGGATTTTTCTTCGTGCCGGCGGGCTGCGATCCTCAACGTGGTTCGAGCAGCAGACGCCGCAGTTCTCGTATGGAAACCTCGGCTATCGTGGGGGCCGCGGAGGAGGCCAACATGCGTCCATCCCAGTTTCGCATCAGCTCGGCAGCCTGCTTGGACCGCGGCGAAGGTTTGGCGGCGTGATCGACCGCATAAACGAAACGTTCCGCAGCAAACAAGTCGGCTTCCGAGTGAATGTCATTCTGCAGAGCCAGCATGTCGGCAGGAGAAAACCTGCGACCCGATTCCAGAACGTGATAGATACGCGCGGTACGCCACGGAGCTTCCCACTCCATGCTGACTGAGTAGGGGTAGCCGTCCGGAGTGATCCTCCCATTCGCAGTCGCGATAATTCCCGAAGGCGGGTTGTAGATGCTCGGCAGCTTCTCGTACGGAATGTAGCTGGTCCATTCGTGCGCGTTGTCGGCGCCGTTCACTGGAAGGCTTCCATCTCCGGCGGCGCGGATCGGAACTTTGCCCGTAGTTTGGTATCCGATGTTGCCGTCCACATCGGCGTAGACCACGTTTTGTCCGGGGGCGTCGAAGAGCGAGAATGCACGCCTGAAATCCTGCCAGTTCTGTGCGGTATTCACGTCGAAGAACGGAATGTGTAAACCGTCATAGAGGGTCCATCGTAAAGCCAGTTGCCGCGTCTCCCCCGGCAGCAACTCCGTGATCACGGGGCCGTGCCGGGTGGTCTTCACATCGATCGAGACATCCGGCTTGCCCTTGACATGAATCACCTCTGCGCGATGTCCAGGTTGCGTCCAACCTTGCGGCGTCTGGTACGCGCCATGCTCGTTGAAATTCTCAGTTGGTGAAGCCCCAGGCGATTCGCTGGTTGTGTCCTACGACCACGTAAGGCATTCCGGGTAGGGTCACGCCGGCAACATCCAGACTTCCCGCGTGCAAGTGTGCCTCATACCACAGGTTCGGCATTTGGTGGCCGAGATGCATGTCATTCGAGAGCAGCGGCTTGCCCGTGACCGTGTGTGCTCCAGAAACCACCCAGTTATTGGATCCGTTTACCGGCATGCTCTCCGGATGCGAACTTTCTTTATCCGAATTGCGACCTGAATTGCGATCCGAACTACGATGCGGATTGCGCAGCCTCGTAACTGCGTTGTCCTCGCCCACGGGATCATCACTGTTGTTGTCATCGTCTTCATCGGAGCTGCCAACATTGTTCGGTGGCTGGTCCAAATCCTCGCGTATGACTGTCGGGGGACGATCGTGCCAGGAGCGGTTCACATACAGGTCTGCTGTCAGCTCCGGTCCTAGCCCGGCCAGGATTTTCTCCTTGTTGAGCGCGTCCTCAAAATAGTGGTAGTTCAAATCTTTGACCATCTGATTGGCAATGACGATCGAATCTTCAGGCTGCCATGGTTTTGGTACATACTTCAGAATGCGGAATTCGATCGGCAGCCGGCTGCCATGTGAGCTGATATAGGCATTAACTCCGAGGGCGTAGGCTTGGAAAAAAGATAGATCACGAGGGTTTCCCATCCCCAAGGATTTCTTTGCCGTGGCGCGAAGCCCAAGAATTCGCTGCTCGCGATCGACTTGCAACGTATCTTCCCCGAGAATCTCGGAGAGTTCTCCAGAGGCGAAGCGCCGCATGATGTCCATCTGCCACAGCCGGTCCTGCGCCGTGACGTATCCCTGAGCAAAAAACACGTCCTCCAGGGTGACAGCTTCGATCGTCGGTACCCCGTGCGCATCGCGCGTAACGATTACGGGAGCCGAAAGCCCGCGGATCTGGAGCCGGCCATCGAGTTCGGGAAGTGCAGAGCGGGCTGCGAGGTAGGCATATCCGGCTGCGCACGCCAGAAGAATAATAACGGCGAAGGCAATCCAGAGGAGGATTCGAAGGCCGGAGAAACGGCGGGAAGGCGGTGCGCTGGTAGCGGCAAGAGTGCTCATGAGAATCTCTGATTGTATTTCAGAGGGGCGCACAAGCGGTTAGTGAAAATGAATTTCATTTTCAAGATGCTGGATGATATTCTGACCCTGCGGAGTTTGCGGCCCGCCGTACTTCCCCGCGCTGTCCCGTACGCGCTGTCCCGTACACCAGGATGACTGCTTGAGGCTCCTTATTCGACGAACTCATGCTGCAAAAACGCATTGATGATCAGCCGACTATCTCACGTCAGATGGTCCGCGAGGCCCAGGAAATTCTGCACCGCCACCTGAAGCGCGTGGGCCTGAAGCAGACCGCTCAGCGTGACACCATTCTTCGCACTTTCCTCGAGACCCGCGACCATCTCTCGACGGACGAGCTTCATCGCCTGGTGCAGAAGAAAGATCAAGGTATTGGATATACCACGGTCTACCGCACTCTGAAGTTACTGACCGAATGCGGCCTCGCCAGCGAGGTTGCTTTCCACGACGGCATCGCCCGCTACGAGCATCAGTATAACCGCCGCAGCCATCACCACATGGTCTGCACCGAGTGCGGCAGCTCGGTCGAGTTTTTTTCGCAGGAGGTGGACCACTTGGAGCAAGATATCGGCCGCAAATATCGCTATCTCACGACTCGCCACACTTTTCAGATTTACGGGGTTTGCGAAGACTGCCGCAAGAAGAACGACTCAGCCCGCCCGGTTTGAGCCCAGAGGGAAGATCGATGCCGATTTCATGCCCACATTGCGCCGCGCAGATGCCCGACACTGCTGCCTTTTGCCCGGGCTGCGGGCGCGCCATGCAAGTCACTCGCCGCGCTCAGGGGAAGGTCGGACCTTTGCCGGAAAAAATTGCCGGGGCGCTGGCTTATGTCACCTTCGTTCCAGCCGTCGTCTTCCTGCTCGTCGAGCCTTACAATAAGAATCGGTTTGTACGTTTTCACGCTCTGCAATGCCTGTTGTTCTGGGCCGTCGGGGTCCTCCTCGGAATCGTCCTCAAGTTTGTGAGCCTTATCCTGTTTATCATTCCCGCTCTCGGGCCCCTTCTGGTAATGCTGATTGCGATAGTGCTTGTTCTGGCCGTTCTCCTGATCTGGCTTGTGCTCGTGGTCAAGGCCCTACAGGGGGAGGCATTTAAGCTCCCTTGGATCGGCGACTTTGCTGAGCAGCAAGCTGGCGCCGTTTAGACGGAAGGGTGCGAAGATCAATCGCTCTCCGGACCCCTGGTGGCATCGAGTGACCTGCGCGAAAGCCTGCATGAGTTAGGAAATCTCAGTCGAGCCCTTGACTTTCTCGCTTTAAGCTGTCAATCCTATTAGCTTTTACCCTGCCCCGAAATCTGCACATGGTGCGGCTTTTCGGCGGCGGGAAATCTTGAGCACTGGGGAACTGATTGCAAGTGAAAGTGTTTTATCACGACAAATGCTTTGACGGAGCCTGTTCGGCTGCGCTCTTTTCCCGCTTCTACCGCGAGAGAATCCGTGGGGATGCTGACTTTGTGTTTTCTGGCTTGTTGCACCGCGCAGGAGCCCTCTTTGATGAAGTTGAATTCGACGGCGAGGAAAACGCTATTGTCGACTTCAAGTACTCGAGCTCGCCCAAAATCACGTGGTGGTTTGACCACCATGAAAGTGCGTTTCTGTCGCCCGAGGATGCCGCACACTTCGAACACGATCAAAGTAACCGCAAGTTTTACGATCCGGATTTCAAATCCTGCACCAGCTTCATCGCGATGATCGCGCAACAACGTTTTGGCTTCGATCCTGCTCCGGTCGCGGACCTGGTGCACTGGACGGACATTATCGATGGCGCTCTCTATCCCGACGCGAAAACGGCCGTGGAGATGGCGGCGCCCGCGATGAAGTTAACCATGGTGATCGAGTCGGCGCCAGATCAGAGATTTGTTCCGAACCTGATCCCTCTTCTGGCAACCAAGTCTCTGGGCCAGATACTTGAAGAGCCTTTCGTCGCCCCGCTTCTGCCGCCGCTTCTGAAGCGGCACGAACTCTCGGTCGGAATTCTCGAACAACGCACGGAATGCAAGGATGGCACGATCTTCTTCGATGTCACGGACCAGGATCTTGAGGGCTACAACAAGTTTATTCCGTATTACCTTCACCCCGAATCGATCTACAGTGTAGGACTCAGCAAGAGCAGTTTTCGCGTGAAGGTGTCGGTGGGGTCGAACCCATGGGCTCCAGAAGAACCGGTGGTGAATCTGGCGAAAATTTGCGAACGCTATGGCGGAGGCGGACACGCCCGTGTGGGAGCGATTTCTTTCAATGTGAATCAACATGCTGCAGCCATCCAAGCTTCCCGGGAAATAGTCGAAGAGTTGCGCTCCGCTGTCCGCGAAAAAAAGAAATGACGCCGGCCGCAGCTGCATAGGTGATCTTCAGCTCTCGTGATAACCTGCGTTCAGTCCTTGCCAGCACAGCATGCGCCACTTCGGAAACCAGCCTGATCCGCACCGTCGCCAAAGACGTGTGCTTCGGACGGTCGCCTTTCTTGAGTTCATTAAGGGGATCTTCGTCCTTCTCATGGGCCTGAGCGCTTTGATGCTTGTCCATCGGGACGTCTGGTTGATCGCTGAGAGTCTGCTGATGCTGCTGCATATCAACTCCGACCGCCACTTCGCCCTGGTCTTTCTTGATTTTGCCGATAGCGTGACCGATGCGCATCTATGGGCGGCAGCCCAGATCGCCTTTGCATATTCCGCTCTGCGGTTCACGGAGGCTTACGGACTCTGGAAGGAGCGCGCCTGGGCCGAGTGGGTGGCGTTCATCTCCGGGACACTGCTATTGCCCCTCGAAATGCGCGAGTTGTTGCGTGGAGTGACTCTGCTCCGCTCGGTTCTGTTTCTGGGCAATCTGGCGATTGTCTTCTACATGCTCCATCTTCTTCGGGCCGCCCACCGCGAACGTCGAAGTTCCGCGGTCGAGGCTGAAACCCCCGATAGCAGCCCGAAGTAGAGTCCAACGACTCTGGCAAATGGCTGCCTGTTCGCTTCATAATGGCATCAGATTATCCGGCTGCGAGGAGAGTTCATGCGTATCCGTATCTTTGGCTGCTTGCTTGTACTGGCTGCGGTTTCTGCCGCGCAGGACTCGAACTTCCCGGTAGGTCCCCAATACTTGATGAACTATGGCTCACCAATTTTCGCGCGTCCCATCGCTACGCCCTCTTTGTCACTCGATTCGTCATCGCTCGATAGATCAGCAGTCGCATCCGAGATGACTCCACAGGACAACGTTGCCGCAGCCGAGAATGAAGCCGTCGCTGCTGCTCCGGAATTTCTACCGCAGGCCGATCTGTTCCCGATCTACTATGGCGCGCCAAGAGTGAGCTTCATCGGACTGAGTTTTCGGGAACCAAGCGAAAAAAGTGCTTTACTCCATCCTTTGCCCATCAGTTTTGTCGAGACCGGTGTCGTGGAGATCACCGATATGCACAGTCTTCGCCTGCGTGGCTACGGAGTCACCTTGCCCGAAGCCGCCGCGTACTGGAAGGCCCACCATGTTTCGCAGCCGCGCGTGTACACCAACGTAGACACGGAGCGACTGCGAACTCGCGATTAGCCACTCCCACAAACATAGCCGCGTCGAAGAACGGCATGAAAGAGAACTCGCCCTCTCGGCTGGTAGCGGCAGCCTTGCCCACACGTGTTAGCCTATCCGGACCACTTTTCTGAGGACGCTCATGCCCAACGCCGCTACCCGGCACCTTGATCTGCAGGCAATCGCAAAAGAAGTGATGCTGGCGCACGGTTTTGAGCCTGACTTTCCTCCACAGGTGCAGGAGCAGCTGGCGGAACTGAAGAGAAAGCCGCCGCAAGTGGTGGCAACTTCGGGAGTGCGCGATCTAAGAAATCTGTTGTGGTCGTCGATCGATAATGACACGTCGCGGGACTTGGACCAAATCGAGATCGCGGAACGCCTGTCCGACGGCCACGTCAAAATACTAGTGGGCATTGCAGATGTGGTCGCTTTCGTTCCCAAGCAATCGCCGATTGACGAGCATGCGGCCCGGGAGACAACTACGGTGTATGCGGGCATCCGGAATTTTCCGATGCTGCCGGAGGAGTTGTCGACCGGCCAGACTTCATTGCTGGAGAACCAGGATCGCCTGAGTGTCATCATTGAATTTGTAGTCGATGCTAGCGGTGTCGTCACTTCGAGCGATGTTTATCAAGCCGTCGTCCGCAACAAAGCGCAACTGCAATACAACTCAGTAGGGAAGTGGCTGGAGGGATCGGCGGCCGCCCCGGCGAAGGTGGCGGCCTCCGGCGATCTGCAGGAACAGCTCAAGTTGCAAGATAAAATCGCTCAGAAATTGAAGAATCAGCGTTATCGGAACGGAGCACTAAACATTCAAACCGATGAAGTCCGTCCTCTCGTCCTTAACGAGCAGGTTGTGGACGTAATTAAGCAACAGAAAAATCGCGCCACGGAATTAATTGAAGATTTCATGGTTGCGGCGAACGGCGTGGTAGCACGTTTTCTCCAGAATGTTTCTTCTTTACGGCGAATCGTGCGAACTCCGGAGCGCTGGGACCGTATCGTGCAGTTGGCAGCCACAAAGGGATGCAAGCTTCCTTCGGAGCCCGATTCCAAAGCGTTGAATGATTTTCTCCTCCAGCAAAAGGCATCCGATCTGGATCATTTTGCTGATCTTTCGCTTGCGGTGATCAAACTCATTGGTCCCAGCGAGTATGTTCTTGAACGTGCCGGGGAAGAGGCTCCCGGACACTTTGGACTCGCAGTTCAGGACTATACCCACTCAACAGCACCGAACCGGCGTTTCCCTGACGTGGTGACTCAACGATTGATCAAGGCAGTGCTTTCCGGTCAAAGAAATCCTTATTCTGACGATGAACTAACGGCTATTGCAGCGAACTGCACGCAAAAAGAGAATGCCGCCAGAAAGGTCGAGCGAGAGATGGCAAAACGACTGGCCGCTGTAGCACTGCAGCACAGAATCGGCGAAGTCTTTGACGCGATCGTCACGGGCGTTACACCGCACGGCACTTTCGTTCGAGTCCTGCAACTGCACGTTGAAGGACTTCTCGCTCAAGGCCAGCGCGGGCTTGACGTG
>WNFJ01041784.1_pt1 | contig 10198 bp, 11 predicted proteins | sample 5400461 | NCBI WGS metagenome assembly WNFJ01 (sample SAMN13153349, study PRJNA577476) | soil metagenome | isolation source: 115 cm saprolite on Douglas fir-dominated hillslope | place: USA:California | collected 2013-09-17
GAATGGTCCACGTATTCCACGAAGATTCGCCCGACAAGTTCAGCGAAGCCGAAACGATAAAAACAGAATACGGCGCCAAAACCATGGGTCTCGATACGAAGACTCACAATTTGTTCCTGGATACGGCGGACTTTGGCCCCGCGCCTGCTCCCACGGCAGACCGGCCGCACCCCAATCGCGCTCCAATTCAGGGAACGTTTCACGTTTTGGTTTACGGACGCTGACGGCACTGCAGGGACACGCGTGGGCTACTGGTCGGGCAATTTGTCGTCCAGTTCGCTGGCCGGCTTGTGGACGTCCGTGGTCTCGCTAAAGCCCTGGACTTGCTGGGTTGCCGATTTCACCTCTTCGCCGATGTGTTGACAAAGCTTTTGCAGCATTTGCAGCATCATCGTGAGCTCCTGCTCCGGCGAGCCGGGGCTAACTGTTCGGCTGAGAATGGCAACGCGCGATTGTTCTATGGGCCAGAAATCTAGGTGCGTACGGGGTGAGGAGTTTCGAGGTAGGCCCAACGCTCGCGATCCGGCAGATAAGAATTCCGGAGAATTCGAGGCGTTGGTTTGAGGCTGCGTCGGTGCCCGTCCAGTGGTTGCGAACGACTACCTTGTCTTCCTCGGCGATTAGGTCTTCGATGACTACTCGCAGGTCGGGAACTCTTTTGAGGGCGGCGCCGACATACTGAAAGGCGCCGACGGGGCCTCGAGGAAGGCCGGGCGGAACGTCGGCGCCGTGATCGACAAAGCAAGGTGCGAAATTCACTTCGCCGATGCGCAGGTTCTTACGGTTCACGAATTCCTCAAAATGATTGCGGATGAAATCCTTCATCTCAGACAGAGTCATGCCTGTCTTCGGATTCTTGCCTTCTGATAATTCTGCTGAGGTGCTCATCGCGCATCTCCTAGTTCAGGCTGTGGCCGCTTCGGCTCTAAATTCGTGGGCATTTGCGGTGAGATATTGATCCAGAGTTATGGGTTCACCCTCGATCAAGGACTTCAGCAGGCCGTCGGTTTTCCCGCCTCCACCTTGCTTGTAGTATTGCTGGAGTTCGAGCAGTGCGGTCACTTGCCAGTCGGGCATGCCGAGGCCGAGCATGGCTTCGCGTTGAGCGGATTCGGGAATATCCACAAAATTCACCGTGCGCCCGGCCACTTTGGAAATGCGCCTCGCGAGTTCTTGGTTTGAGACAGCTTCGGGACCGTTTAGTTCGTAGGTTTTGCCGGCGTGCGCACCTCCGCTAAGCGCTTTCACGGCGACGACGGCGATGTCTGCAACGTCTAAATAGCTGACCTTCGCTTCGCCCATGGCGGCGTAGAATGCTCCTTGAGTGCGTACGCTCGCTGCATTGAAGGCGACGATGTTTTGGAGAAAGCCGTTGGGCCGCAGGATCGTAAAGCTCAGTCCTGTGGTCTTGAGCTTATCCTCGACCTTGCGATGCCAGCTGGGAAAAGATCTTCCGTAGTCGCCGGCGCCCATCGCTGAATTCAGAACGACGTGCTTCACGCCGGATTCTTTGCAAGCGTCCAGCATGTTGCTCTCGAGTTCCACCAGTTGGGGAATAGGAGAACAGACGACATAGACGGAGGTAACTCCTCCGAGCGCGTTACGAAGGCTTTGCTTGTCGGCGTAGTCGGCCAGGACGGGCTCGCAGCCCTTCGGGGCCCTGGCGGCTTCCTCCTTTGATCGATACATAGCGCGGACTTTGGATTGCCTTCGGATCGCTTCCTGAAGAACAGCTTTGCCAACGCTTCCGCTGGCACCGGTGATGAGAATCATTGGTTTTCTCCCGTTCTGTGGGACTTGCATTGCCGACACGCTCGGATCTCGTACTGATTGGCGCGCCCGGATCTGTCAATGGCATGGTATAACGGCGATGAAGCGCGCAGAAGTACGCACAAAAATGTAAGCCCTTGGGCCCGGATGAAGAGGTATTGATGAAAGTTCACCACAGCTGTGCGGTTCAGGCGACCATCAACGTGTTAAGCGGCAAATGGAAAGTTCAAGCAGTGTGGCGGCTTTCTTTTGGCCCCCTGCGCTTTGCCGAACTCCGGAATCTGCTGAAAGGGGTTAGCGAGAAAGTGCTCACGGCGCAGCTCCGAGAATTGGAGAAGGATGGCGTCGTCATCCGGACGGCTATGCCGTCGACCCCGCCAAAGGTCACTTATTCGCTAAGCGCGTCAGGTGAGAGGTTGATTCCAATGCTCGAAGACCTTTGCGATTGGGGATCTAAACAGTTTGGGATTAAACCAAATTTGCCGCGAAATCCCGCAGCAGCAAAAAACCATGCTGGACTCTAAAATATTTGCCTAGTTGGCTACGGTGAGTTCGATGGTGCTGGCGGCCGGGATGCGCTGGCCGGCCAACGGAGTTTGATCGATAACGGCCCCGTGAGGCCACTGTGGGGCCGAAACGTAGTTCACTTTGCGGCGAAGTCCCGAGACATCGAGGCGATGCTGAGCGTCGGCTTCGTTGAGTCCGACGAGATGCGGCATGACATAAGCGCTGTCGCGCGGGCCACTGGAGACGAGGACGTCCACGCGAGGAGTGGCGGCACCGCCTCCCGGGCGCGGCGTCTGAAGCATGACGGTGTCCGCGGGTTCATCGGCGCTGGTGATCCCGGAAACTTCTCCGACTTGCAAACCAGCGCGGAGCAATTCAATCCGCGAGGCGCGAAGCGAGTTTCCTTCTAGCAGCGGAATTTGCAACTGGCGCTGGCCCAGACTGAGAACGACGTGAGCCTGTTGAGAAACTTTCATGAGCATGCCGGGCGGCGGACTTTGCCGAACGACAACGTTGATGGGAAGTTCGCTGTAAATGCGGTCCGCAACACGAAGTACAAGCCCGCGCGAGCGCAGCAAGCCGTTCGCTTCGGTAACGTTTTTGCCGACGAGATTGGGCATGTTGACTTCGCGGCCGTGAATGGCGATGCGCATGGCGGTGATTGCGCTGAGAAATGCCGCTGCCGCCAGGATGAACACGAGCAGCGCCATCCGGCTTACCCATTCGAGTCGTTCTCTGAGAGTCATAGAGTTGGCAAGTCGTAGGACCTGGCTTGGTTCCACCTCAAGTGTAAAACCGCCTGAGCTGCATCGGAAAGCGTTTTTACTTCTTAAGCGGCGGAGCAGGATACTCCGGCAACTTGTCCTTACTGGTGTCCGCGCGCTTAACTTCGAGTTCGTCGAAGAGCAACGAAGGGCAAATTATGGTTGTTGGACCGCCACCGCTGCGGTTGCTGACGAGCGGGTCGTTGCCCACGGCGATGAGATTGCTCCTCAGCGCACGGACATCAAGCTCATTGAAAACAGCGCCGCGGACCAGTTCCTCGTGGCCATCCGCGTATACGCGATACAAGAGACGCGGTGTATTCGCCGGGCCCAGCGTATCAACGCGATAGGCGTATGGCTTGCCCTGCTCGGTGACCATCTGGAGTATTTTCTTCTTGAGCTCGTCCGGAGGTTGCGCTTCAGCGCTCTTCAGAAGCAGCACGCCAAGACTCGGAGAAGGGAAGGAACCTGGCGCGGCGCGGCCGTGGCCGTTGGAAGTGGGGAAGTCGCGGACGGGCTGGCGGCCAAGCAAATAGTTGTTGAGCATGCCGTTTTCAATCACGTTGACAGTCTTGGCTTTCACTCCTTCATTATCAACGTCGTAACTTCCCACAAGACTGTGCCCTTGAAAATCTTTCAAGGTCGGGTCGTCGATGATCGTCAGAAAGCTCGGCAGCACGCGTGTTTTGTAGCTGGTAGCAAACGCGCCGACGGTGCGATTGGGCCTGCCAGGCTGCGGCTTGCGGCCCACTACATTCGAGCCCACGAGCGAAGCGATCACATCATCAGCCGCGTCCGGAACGAAGAGCACGGGCCCACGATATTCTTCCTCAACGATAGGCGCTTTGCGAAGTGCGACGACGGGTTCAAGAGGCTCGGCCAACCATCCAATAAGGATTGCGGCTCAGGCGCATCCCGTCTTCGGCTTGCGCGGAGCTGTTCAGCTGAAGATTGTATGTGGTCTTGCCATTCCTCGTAACGGTGCCTTCGGAATCGACAAAGTACTCATTCACCGCCGAAAAGCGAGCCGAGGCACTTACAGATTGAATCTCGGGATACTGGCGATAAAGATTGGTCATGTCCTCGAGCGTTTTGTTCCAGCTGGCTTCATCGATCTTGAGCGAAACGATCGGATCGAGTGCGGTGACTACCGGCTCCTTCGAAAAATCATCGACGGGGTTAGGGTCCGCGCTGAAGCGCTTCATTTCCGCTTGCTTTTCGGCAAGGGCTTGCCCGGCGGCTTTGTAAGCTTCGTCGGTGGTCAGCCAGATTTGGTGGCGAAGAGCGATGGGATCGTTGTCCAGCGGAAGAATGTTGGTCTCGCCCATGCCCTGTCCGAAGTAGCTGTCCTGTTTGTAGTCGCCCACACGAACGACGACACGGAGAATGCGCAGATGAACGCGCTGGCTTTCGCGCAGCGCCCCGAAAGCGGCTTCGGCGTCGTAATCGTCGACGTCGTTAACGCGATATTCGATGTAGTAGGGAGATTGGACTTGATCAATCTTGAGTTGCGCTTTTGAGCGGTCCAATTCGGTGAGGAGCGCTTCCAGCAGGGCATCGCCAGCCGCGCCAGGATGTGCCGCGACGGAATCCGACGCAACGGCGTCCGGTACGCCCAGGGTTCCCGGCAAGTTTTTTGGGGCGGCATCGTGCGTGGCTGCGCGAAGCTGCGCGACGCCGACAAGAAGCAATCCCGCTAGAACGGAATATGTAAGCGTGCGAAGAGTCTTCATGGTTTCACCGCCGGCTTGGCTTGGTCATCTTTCGCGGCAGATTTTGCCGCGGGACTGCCATCAAAACCGGGCGCAGGCAAGATAGGCGGTCGATCGTGGGAATGTTGCCGTTTCTGGACTTCCATTTCCGAGAAAAGCATCGCCGGGGCCACTGCGGAGACCGGCACTTGCCCGCTTTCCGCGCCGCAAACGCCGTTGAAGACGTGCTGCTGGTCGCCGGTCATCAGGATGCGCGTGAGAGCCGCAAGCGGAGTTCCGACGATGTCCACGCCGCGGACCAGCTCATCAGGCCGGCCGTCTGCGTAAACTTTGTACACAATTACCGGAAGCACCTGGAAGGCTTGCGGGAGAGAGCGTTGGGTCAGCGTAAAGCCGCCCTGAATGTCGTCGAAATATAAACCATAAGGCTTGTTTTGCTTTTTGATTTCGTCGATGAGCTTTTGGCGCATCTCCGATTCCGGAACGCTTTGCGTTGAAGTCACGATCAAATTCCCCTGGCGGCCCGTGGGCATCAAGCCGGGCTGATTGCGGCCGTGCCCATTAGACTGGCTAAAATCTTTGATAGGCATGCGCGACAACAGGAAATTTTTCAGGACGCCGTTTTGGATGACGTCGACGCGTTTTGCAGGCACGCCCTCGTTGTCGAAATCATAAGAACCCGCCAGCTTCAGGCCTGCCAATTCGTGGAGAGTGGGGTCGTCGGAGACGCTCAAGAATTTTGGCAGAACTTCCTGTCCCACCTTTTTTGTAAACGTCTGCCCCTCGTCTTCATCGCGCTGTCGGTGACCTTCGAGCCGATGGCCAAGCACTTCATGAAAGAAGACGGCTGCCGCGCGTCCGCTCAGAAGAGCAGGCCCATCGTAAGGCTCGGCGACCGGAGCATTCTTCAGAGCCTTCAAGTCGTCGGCCATCTTGGCGATTTTGGCGTTTAGATCGGCCTCGCTCGGCAAGCCACTGGCGGAAGGAGCCTGGAACGTTTCGACACGCAGCAACTCCATTCCATCGTCCGCGCGGGTTTGCGCTTCCATGATGAGGCGCGTGGTGGCGCTCGGAGTTTCAATGGCGCTGCCTTCGCTGGAAACCATGCGCGAATTGGAATCCGTAACTTGCAGGACGACCGTAGCGAAATAAATATCGGAATACTTGCGGAAGGCGCTCGACAAACGGCGGACTTCGCCTCCCCAAGCCGCGCGATCGAATGCCGGCGGCGGATTGACGCTGCCCAAGTGCGTTTCCGGCGTTTCTTTCGAGAAATCCGGCGACTTGTCTTCTTCTTCGGCGCGCACAGCGGTGTTTGTTCTTACGTTCAGAAATGCCGGAGCTGCGCGCTTGTACTCGCGGTCAGTCAATTCCCACAGCACACGGGCGATGGCGTCCTGATCGTCGCCGACAGGCAACGTGCCGGAGGTCATCCCCGTGGAGCGGCTCTGCCCATGCGTGTTGTCCAGAGCGGGCGCGCCCACGCGCATGACAACGTCGGCTTGGCGGCGCTTCAGCGAAGCGTCGGTCAGCAGGCTGCCATAGGCGCCCACGAGGACGACAAGATTCTGGTCATAGACGGTGTAACTCATGTAATAAGGCGCGGAGTCCGTTTTGCCGAGATCAGAAGTGGCGCGAGCGAGTTCGGCCTGCATGACTTTCATAACCGGGTCGCTAACCGCCTTCGCAGCAGGTTTATCGGCGGCTGCAGACGAGGAAGTCTCGCCGGTCGCGGAGGCGAGAGGCAAAGCGGCCAGTTGTCCCGCAAGCGCCCAGCAGGCAAAAAAACGCAATAGTTGTTTCGCGCGGGGGTTGAAGCTCCCGCGTGTCAAAGGTGATTCGAAAACGTTCATGGAATGTGAGCTCCCGATGCTGGTGTATCCAATGCCGATTCTGCCGCAGACCCAGGCAGATACGGATTTAACGAGTGGGTCAATTTTTGAGTATGCCTGAGCGTTCGACCGCACGCAAACTATGGTTGTCCGAAGCGTTCCACCGCAAGCAATCGCGCCCCATTGACGAATTCCATCGCGGAAACTTGCCTGCGTCCTTCCAGTTTGACGCTCAGCACCCGCAGATAGGTTGCGCCCCCGCAACGAACCATCACCGCGTTTCGCTGAACCAGCAATGCTCCTGGAGTTGCGGCCTTGCCCTGGGCCGGATACTGCCCGCTGAAGTCATTAGACGCCGGCTCGCCCCAAATGTGACAAGTGTGGCCGCGGAAAGAGGTGTAGGCGCCCGGCCAGGGCGTGAGGCCGCGGATCCGATTGAAGATTTCCTGTGCCGGGCGGAACCAGTCAATGCGGCCGTCTTCCTTTTTCAGCATAGGGGCGCTCGAAGCAAGTTCATGAGCTTGCGCGTGCGTAGAGATCGTGCCGGCCGCCAGTCCGCGAAGCGTTTCCGCCATTAACGGTGCGCCAAGTTCGGACATGCGAGCCGCTAGCTCCGGGGCCGTTTCGCGCGGCCCGATTTCCATTTCCCTTTGCAGCAGGATTTCGTCTGTGTCCATGCCCGCGTCGATGCGCATGGACGTGACGCCAGTCTTTGTCTCACCGTTTACGATGGCCCAGTTGATGGGCGCGGCGCCACGATACTTCGGTAGTAGGGAAGCGTGCAGGTTGATCCAGCCGAGTTTAGGAATGGGCAGAAGACGCGCAGGGATGATTTGTCCGTAGGCGATAATCACGATGACGTCGGGCGCAAGTCTTTGCAAGACGTCTTGAGCTTCGGGAGCGCGGATTTTTTCTGGTTGATGGACGGGGATGCCAGCAGCGAGCGCTATTTCCTTTACTGGCGAAAAGGAAACTTCTTGCCCCCGGCCGCGCGGACGGTCGGGCTGAGTGACGATTGCAACAATTTGAAAATCAGGCTGCGCGAGGAGGTGCCTGAGTGTGGGAACGGCGAACAGCGGCGTGCCACAGAAAACAGCTCGCATGCGAAGCCTCAACAATCTTTGCGGCGCGAAAGCAACCGGCTCCAGAGCCTACCACTCGCCCTGTTTTTTGAGCTTTTTGATTTTGCGCTTGATAAGGTCGCGCTTGAGCATGCTGAGGTGTTGCAGGAACAGAATCCCATTCAGATGGTCGATTTCATGGCAGAAAGCGCGCGCCAGAAGATTCTCGCCGCGAATCTCAAATGATTCGCCCTTGGCATTTTGTGCGCGCACCGTGACAAATTGCGGGCGCATCACGTAACCGCGAAAGCCGGGAATCGAGAGGCAGCCTTCTTCTTCGCGAACTTCGCCCTCGGCATGAATAATCTCGGGATTCGCAAGCACGATTTTCGCTTCGGGATTTTTTCCAACCGTGACGTCGACCACAGCCACGCGCAAGCTCATGCCAATTTGCGGAGCGGCCAAGCCCACGCCTTGCGCGGCGTACATCGACGCAAACATGTCTTCGGTGAGCTGTTCGAATTCGGCATCAAACTTTTTCACCGTAACGGTCGGCTTTTCGAGAATCGGATCGCCGTACTTCACGATCGGATAAATTTTGCGCGCGGGGGCTGTGGCGTCTGGCGACGCCGGAGCCACCGTGGCGGCCACTTCAGAACTCGTCGATTTGTCGGACATAGTTGTCGAAATTCCGCCGCATCTCGGAAAGGGAGTCTCCTCCAAATTTTTGCAGAAAAGCATCCGCTAGCACAAGTGCGATCATGGCTTCCCCGGCGACCGCGCCCGCTGGGACCACGCACCAGTCGGAGCGTTCGTAAGCCGCCGCAACGGGTTCCTTAGTGACCATGTCCGCGGTGTGAAGCGCCTGGCGCAGCGTGGAAATGGGTTTTAGATAGCCGCGTATGACGACATCTTCGCCGTTGGTGATGCCGCCTTCGAGGCCGCCGGCGCGGTTCGTCGAGCGCCGAAAGCGCCGGGCCGCCTTTTCGTAGGAAATCTCGTCTTGCACTTCGCTCCCGTAAGATCCCGCGGCAGTCACGCCCGCGCCGATCTCGACGGCTTTGACCGCTTGCACGCTCATAAGTGCTTGGGCCAGCCGCCCGTCGAGCTTTTCGTCCCACTGCGCATGGCTCCCAAGGCCAACCGGCACATTGTGGGCGACAATCTCAAAAATCCCCCCGACGGTGTTTCCCGCTTTCAACGCTGCGTCAACTTCCGCTTTCATTTTCTCTTGCGTACCGTCATCCACGCAGCGCAAAGGTGATTCCAGATCGGCGCTGACCGCTTGAATTTCTTTCCAGGGCGCGGCCCGTTCGAGGCGAACGTGCCCGACTTGAACGGTGTGGCTGGCAATCTTCGTGCCGAATTCGCGAAGCAACAATTTTGCAAACGCTCCAGCTGCAACGCGCGCGGCCGTCTCGCGAGCGGAAGCCCGCTCGAGCACATATCGCGCATCGTGAAAATCAAATTTCTGCGAACCGGCAAGATCGGCGTGTCCAGGCCGAGGCGCAAGAAGTTTTCTCTCATGCCCCGCGGATTCAGCAGTTGCCTCGACGGGAAGAATTTTCTCCCAGTTGGCCCAATCGCGGTTCTCAATGCGCAGCGCGATCGGCGCGCCGATAGTCTGCCCGTGGCGAACGCCGGCGAAAATATCCGCGCAATCTTTTTCAATTTTTTGCCGCCCGCCCCGTCCGTAGCCAAGCTGCCGCCGGTGCAGCTCGTTATTGATAAAGTTCACATCCACCGGCAGCGCAGCGGGAAGCCCGGAAACAAACGCAAGCAGCGCCTGTCCGTGCGATTCACCAGCGGTATAGAACTTCAGCATCTGCGCGAACACCCTCGCTTAGTTGGAAACTTGGAGCAGCGGAACAAAGCAGTGTAGCCGCCGACGCGCGTGGCGTCCAGCGAGTCGGAGGTTCGAGAGTGGGTCAGTTTCCGATTAGTGCGTTAGGACTTATCTTCCAAAGACTCCAGCCTGCTAATATCCTTGATGTTTGGAGGGAAGTGATGGATGACTCAAATCGCTCCCATGTTGGCCGTCAGTGACGGAAATGCTGCGATCGACTGCTACAAGGCGGCGTTCGGCGCGCAGCTCCTTTGGCACTTAGGGGGCGGCGGCGATGTCGTCGCGCCCGGACAACTCTGACGTTGGCGGACTCGGATCGAGCATGCCTATAGAAATCGGACATGTGGAGGCGATCTTCCGGTATCCCGTGAAGTCCATGCGCGGCGAACGAATCGAGACCGCCAAGCTGGGCTGGCCCGGCCTCGATGGTGACAGGCGCCTAGCATTCCGGCGGATTGATGACCGCGGAGGGTTCCCCTGGCTAACAGCAAGCAAGCTTCCCGACCTGCTCCTGTTTGCTCCGCGCCGCCGTGAAGACGGTGCTCAAGGAGACCTTCCTACGCATGTCCGCACACCGGACGGCAAAGATATGCCTGTCTTCGGGGAGGACTTGGCCACGGAGGTCGGACGTCGGTACGGGGCTCCCGTGCAGATGATGCAGTTGAATCATGGCATCTTCGATGAAGCGAGCATCTCCGTGATCGCC
>WNFJ01448852.1_pt2 | contig 10198 bp, 9 predicted proteins | sample 5400461 | NCBI WGS metagenome assembly WNFJ01 (sample SAMN13153349, study PRJNA577476) | soil metagenome | isolation source: 115 cm saprolite on Douglas fir-dominated hillslope | place: USA:California | collected 2013-09-17
GCCCCGCGGACTCGGACTCCGACTCGGCCTATGCCTTATGCGCGCCCACGAACACGCGCCGGAACGGCAGCACCGTTCCGTAGCTCGCCGCCGGGTACGCCGCTCTGGCCCTGGCCCCGTACGCGGCCAGGAACTCCGCCGCGTCCGGCTCGCCAAGCTGCCTGAGCACGGGTCGCAAGCCGCTGCCCTTGTACCACTCGGTCACCGGGTCCGGGCCGCTGAGCACGTGCAGATACGTGGTCTCCCACGCATCGACTTCGAGTCCGCGGCTAGCCAGCAGGTCCATATACTCCTCCGGTTCTCCGGCCTGCCGGTTGAGCTGGACATTGGCGAGCTGAACCCGCCAGCGGTCCGAGATCGCGAGTTTCCTCAAGATGGCGTGGCTCGGCTGGTCGCAGGTACCCGGCAGCTGGAACGCGAGCCAGCCACCTGACGCCAAGTCGTCGGCCCAGCGCGGCAGCAGGTCATGGTGGCCAGGCACCCACTGGAGCACCGCGTTCGAGACGATCACGTCGACCGGCCGGCCCGGCTGCCACGTCGTGACGTCACCTATCCGGAAACTCAGTCGCCTGGCTGTCCCGGCTGCAGCACGCTCGGCAAGCAGCGCGTCCGCTGTTTCGATCATCTCGGCCGAAGAGTCGATGCCGGCGACTTCGGCGTCCGGCCAGCGGTCGGCCAGCGTCGCGGTCAGCTGGCCAGGCCCGCAGCCGAGGTCCACCACGTAGGCAGGTGCCGGCGCGTGGATCCGGTCCACCAGGTCGAAGAACGGCCGTGACCGCTGGTCAGCAAAGCTCAAGTACTGCGCGGGATCCCACATGGCCATGCCCTTCGCAGATTCTCTCGATGTCAAGATAACTAGGTCATGAATACCGTGACTGAAGTCTCGATGTCAAGAGATATGCTCGCGGCTATGACGTCATCGATCGAGCCGGTGAGCGACGAGGTCGATGACATCGTGCTGCGCTGGCAGGCGGAGCGGCCCGATCTCGACGTCACGCCGCTGCACGTGCTCAGCCGTGTTTCCCGGCTGGCCCGCCACCTCGACCGGGCCAGGCGCGCCGCGTTTGCCGCGCATGGCCTGGAGACCTGGGAATTCGACGTGCTGTCGGCTCTGCGCCGCCAGGGCCCTCCGTACCAGCTCAGTCCGGGCGCGCTGTTGCGCGCCACACTTGTCACCTCGGGAACGATGACGAACCGCATCGACCGGCTGGCCGAAGCCGGCCTGGTCAACCGTCGTCGCGATAGCCAGGACAAAGACGCGGCCATGTCCGCGCTGCTCGCCCGGGAGCGGGCGTTGCTCACCGGCCTCGACTCCGGCCAGCAGGAAGAACTGGCCAGGCTGTTGCGGATCCTGCTGGCGCCATTTGATGCCGCCGAAGCACGCGACGGCCGCGCCGATAGGGCCGATCAGGCCTGCTAGCCGATGTCCTCGGCGACCTTAAGCCAGCGCTCTTCCAAGCCAGCCCGCTCTTGCTCGACCGAGCGTAGCTCCGCGCCGAGTTCCAGCAGCTTCTCGTAGTCGCTGCCGCTCTCGGCGAGCTCGCCAGCCAGCCGCGCCTCCGCGCCAGCCAGCCGCGCGATCTGGCGCTCCAGCCGGGTCAGCTCCTTCTGGCCGGCGCGCGCTTGCGCCGCCGACGGGCCGCCGACCGCGGCGGGGACCGGGGCATGCGCATCTGCCGTCGCCGGACCTGACGCCGCCGCGGCGGCTCGCCGGCTCAGGTACTCGTCCACGCCGCCCGGCAGGTAAGCGAGCGTGCCGTCCAGCAAGGCGAGCACATGATCGGTGACGCGCTCGAGAAAGTACCGGTCATGGCTGACGACCACAACTGAACCGGGCCAGTCGTCCAGCAGATCCTCGAGCTCGCTGAGTGTCTCGATGTCCAGGTCGTTGGTCGGCTCGTCGAGCAACAGCACGTTCGGCTCGGCGAGCAGTATCAGCAGCAACTGCAGCCGCCGGCGCTCGCCGCCCGATAGCTCGCCGACTCGTGTCCATTGCCGCTCTCCGCCCAGCCCTAGCCTGTCTAGCAACTGGCTCACGGACATCTCGCGCTTGCCGATGACCGCGGTGCCGCGGATCTGCTCGGCTGCCTCCAGGACCCGCAAGTCCCCATTCACCGGCACCGGTTCCTGGGTGAGGTAGCCGAGTTGCACCGTGCTGCCCCTTGTCAGCTCCCCGCTGACCTGCAGCGTCCCGTCAGACGACGGGACCGGCAGGGTCCCGGCCAGCATCCGGAGCAGCGTCGTCTTTCCGGTTCCGTTGACGCCGACGACACCGATCCGGTCACCGGGCCCGAGCTGCCAGTCCACGTCATCGAGCAGGGTCCGGCCGGACGCCGTGACGGTGACGTCGGTTAGGTCGAAGACGGTCTTGCCCAATCGCGCCGTCGCCAGCCTTGCCAGTTCCACGCCATCACGGGCGGGCGGCTCGTCCGCGATCAGGGCCGACGCGGCCTCAATCCGGAACCTGGGCTTACTGGTCCGGGCCGGCGGCCCACGCCGTAGCCAGGCCAGTTCCTTGCGCAGCAGGTTGCGGCGCCGCTGGTCGACTGCCGCGGCAACCCGGGCCCGCTCGGCCCTGGCCAGCACGTACGCGGAGTATCCGCCGTCATAGGTGTGCACCTGACCGTCGGCGAGCTCCCAGGTTTGCTCGGTTACCGCATCCAGGAACCAGCGGTCGTGGGTGACCACCACGTAGCTGGTTGCGTACTCGCGCAAGTAGCCGGCCAGCCAAGTGATCGCCTCGATGTCGAGATGGTTGGTCGGCTCATCCAGGAGCAGCAGGTCGTAACTGCGGCGCAGCAGGGCGGCCAGCGCGGTCCGGCGCCGCTCGCCGCCGGAGAGCGTGTTGACGTCAGCAGTCACGTCCAGGCCGCCGAGCAACGCTTCGATCACGGCCCGGCTGCGCGGCTCTGCCGCCCATTCATGCTCGGCCAGTGAGCCGAAGACGATCTCCGCGACCGAGCCGGAGAGTTCCTCCAACTGCGGCAGGTACCCGATCGTGATGTCCCTGGCCCTGGTGGCGCGGCCGGAGTCCAGGTCGGCCGTGCCGGCCAGGGCAGCGAGCAGCGTGGTCTTGCCGGCTCCGTTGCGGCCCACGACACCGATCCGCTGACCAGCCGAGACGCCGAGGGAGACCCGGTCGAGCAGGACGCGTTCGTGGTACGCCTTGGCTGCCTGCTCAAGGTTGACCAGGTTCAGGCTGGTCACGACTACGCGCCTGCCTTGACCACGGACGCGCCAGGCACCGGGCCGCTGGCCCGGGTCGCCGCCCGGCAGGCGCCCGAGCTCGTCAGCGCGACCGCGATGTCGCGGGCGTGTGCCGCACCTTTCGCCAGGAAAGCGCAGGTCGGCCCGGAACCTGACACGATCGCGCCGAGGGCTCCGTAGTCACGGCCTTCAGCCAGAGCCCGGCGTAGCTCCGGCTGCATGGACAACGCCGCGGGCTGGAGGTCGTTGGACAGTAGCGGCCCCACCTGAGCAGGGTCGCCGGCCCGCAGCGCCGCCATAAGGGGCGTGCTGAGAGTTGGTTCGCCGGCAGGCGCTCGGTTGCCGGCGGCCGTCGCGCGAGCACGGAGCCGGTCGCAGGTGGCGTAGACCTCCGCGGTCGACAAGCCAGCCTGGCCGAACGCCAGCGCCCAGTGGTAGTTACCGGCGGCGAGCGCGGGTGTAAGCACGTCGCCGCGGCCCCGTCCGACCGCGATACCGCCCACCACCGCAAAGGGAACGTCACTGCCGAGGTCCGCGCCGATCTCGCACAGCTCAGCCTGCGACAGCCCGACTTGCCACAGGTCGTTGCAGGCCACCAGGGTGGCCGCCGCGTCCGCGCTGCCGCCGGCCAGCCCGGCCGCGACCGGTATCCGCTTGCGGATGTCGATCCGCACCCCGGCCTCGGCCAGACCGATCGCCGCTGCCAGCGCGTCGGCGGCCCGCCAAGCCAGGTTGGACTCATTCGCTGGCACGAGCCCGGCGTCCTCGCCCGCCACAGTGATCGAAGTTCGGCTGGCCGGCCGCACGGTCACCTCGTCGAGAAGTGACACAGCGTGAAAGACGGTGACCAGGGCGTGATAGCCATCGGCTCGAGCTGGTCCCACGGCCAGCTGCAGGTTGACTTTCGCCGGCGCGGTGGCGGTGACGGCCGCGGGGACCGGCCTAATTACGGAGCTCACGACCTGATGATCGTATCCGCAGGACTGAACCGTCATCCCGGGCCGCGGCTATCGCAGCGAAATCCGCGATGCTCAGAGCCTCGCCCCGCAGCCCAGGGTCGACTCCGGCCGCACGCAGTGCGGTCTCGGCGGCTGCGGCCGAGCCTGCCCAGTCCGCCAGTGCTGACCGCAGCGTCTTGCGGCGCTGGGAGAAAGCGGCGTCCACAACCGCGAACACCGCCTCTCTGGTGGCCGTGCCCTGCAGCGGTGCGGCTTCTGCACGCGAGTGCCGGACAAGCTCCACGAGCCCGGAGTCCACCCGCGGCACCGGCCAGAAGACAGCCCGGCGGACCGACCCGGCCCGGCGGGCGGTGGCGAACCAGGCCAGCTTGGCAGACGGCACGCCGTAGGTGCGGCTGCCTGGCGGCGCGCACATCCGGTCGGCCACCTCCGCCTGCACCATCACCAGGCCGCGTCGCAGCGACGGCACCGTGGCCAGCAGGTGCAAGACGACCGGGACCGAGACGTTGTAGGGCAGGTTGGCCACGAGTACGGTCGGCGGTTCCCCAGGCAACTCGCCTACCCGCGCGGCGTCGGCCACCATGACCTCCAGGCGGCCTGAGAGTTGCGGGGCGCGCTCCGCGACGGTCAGTGGCAACTGCCCGGCCAGCGCCCTGTCGACCTCGATCGCGAGCACCCGCCGGGCCGCCGCCAGCAACGGCATGGTCAGCGAGCCGAAGCCCGGCCCGACCTCGAGCACGACGTCGGAAGCGTCGAGTTCGGCCATCGCGGTGATCCGCGTGACGGTGCCGGCATCAACGACGAAATTCTGGCCGAGTCGCTTGGACGGCTCGATGCCCAGACGTGCCGCGAGCATCCGGACGTCGGTCGGGCCGAGCAGGTCCGCACGTCCTAGCCCGGCCGGCCCCGCTGTTCCGGCAGGCCCTACGACTCCCACGGGCCGAAGACGCGCTCCCCAGTCGCGTCCAGTACCGCGCACAGCTTGGCTACGTCCATCTGCTTGGCCGCCGCGATCGCGCGGATGGTGTGCGCGACCTGGGCCGGCGCGTTCGACTTGCCACGGTTAGGCGCCGGGGCGAGAAACGGTGCGTCGGTCTCGGCCAGGATCAGCTCGGCGGGCATGACCGCGGCCGCTTCCCGGAGGCTGGTGGCGTTACCAAAAGTCACAGTGCCGGCGAAGCTCAGCACGTAACCTTCGGCTGCGCAGCGCGCGGCCATTTCCGCGTCGCCCGAGTAGCAGTGAAAAATCACCCGGTCCGGCGCACCGTCCGCGGCCAGGATCGACAGCACGTCGGAGTGCGCATCCCGGTCGTGGATCATCAGCGCTTTGCCTGCCTGCTTGGCGATGTCGATGTGCGCACGGAACCAGTCGCGTTGCATATCCGGCGCCGCGCTGCGCCGGTAATAGTCGAGCCCGGTCTCGCCGACCGCACGGACCTCCGGCAACGCGGCCAGCCGCGCGATCTCGGCCAGCACGGCGTCGCGTTCGGCGGCGCTGGTGGCAGCAGCCGCCGTCTCATTCGGGTGGATCGCGACGGCGGCGTATACGGCGGGGAACGAGTTCGCGCAGTCGGCTGACCATCGTGAGGAAGCTACGTCAACGCCGACCGTAATGATCCGGCTGACACCGGCAGCTGCGGCTTGCGCGAGCGTGTCCGCCACTGCCATGTCGATCATGTCCAGGTGGCAGTGACTGTCGAACGCGGCTGCGGGCAGCGGCTGTGGTGGCGGGGCCTGCGGTCGTCCGATGCCGTGGCCGGGACCGAACCCGCGATCCGGGGCTGGCCGCGCGGTCACCTGCTCTCCAGCCTGGCCAGTTCTTCGTCGACGACGGAAGGGTCGAGTTTGGCGAACAACGGGACTGGCGGTGCCAGCGGCGTACCTGGCTGGACGGGCGCCGGGGCCCAGCGCGCGGCTGTCCGGTAGTCCCCGGTGATCACCGGGTAGGACCGCCCGCCGTCCTCATCGACTTCCTCGATCCGCGGCATGCCCGACCAGGCCTCGGTAGTTCCGAGCATCTCGGCCACCTGCTGCGACGACCGCGGCATGAACGGCGTGAGCAGCGTCTTGCCGTCGTCGACGAGCTGCAGTGCCACGTGGCAGATGGTGCGCATCCGCTCCGGGTCAGACTCGCGGAGCTTCCACGGCGCCTGGTCGGACAGATACTTGTTGGCCTCGGCCATGGTGCGCATCGCCTCGGTGATCGCGGCCTTGAACCGGCACTTGGCGAGGTTGTCCCCGACCGTCGCGAACGCGGCTCGCGAGCCAGCCAGCACCCGCGAGTCCGCCTCGGTCAGCTGACCGGCAGCGGGAATCTCGCCGATGTTCCGGGCCGCGAACGAGATACTCCTATTGACCAGGTTGCCCCAGTTGGCGACGAGTTCATCGTTGGTGCGCCGGACGAACTCGCTCCAGGTGAAGTCGGTGTCCTGATTCTCCGGGCCCGCTACCGCCACGTAGTAGCGCAGCGCGTCGACGTCGTAGCGGGCCAGGAAGTCGCGCACGTAGATGACTACTGACCGGGACGAGGAGAACTTCTTGCCCTCCATCGTGAGGTATTCGCTCGACACCACCTCAGAGGGCAGGTTCAGCTCACCCAGCGGGCCCGGGTTGCCGCCGCGAGCCCCCTTGCCCGCATAGCCGAGCAGCATCGCGGGCCAGATCTCAGCGTGGAAGACGATGTTGTCCTTGCCCATGAAGTAATAGGACTCGGCGTCCGGTGACTGCCAGAAGGCTCGCCAAGCGTCCGGATCCCCCGACCGCCGGGCCCACTCGATCGACGCGGAGAGGTATCCGATGACCGCGTCGAACCAGACGTAGATGCGCTTGTCCGGCCGATCGCGCCAGCCGTCGAGCGGGATCGGCACGCCCCAGTCCAGGTCCCTGGTGATGGCGCGCGGCTGCAGGTCGGCCAGCAGGTTCAGCGAGAACTTCAGCACGTTCGGCCGCCACTGCCCGCTCTTGCCCTGCAGCCAAGTACCGAGCACGTCCGCGAAGGACGGCAGGTCGAGGAAGAATTGCTCGGTCTCGACGAACACTGGTGTTTCGCCGTTGATCTTGGACCGGGGGTTGATCAGGTCGATCGGGTCGAGCTGGTTGCCGCAGTTGTCGCACTGGTCGCCGCGGGCGCTGTCGTATCCGCAGATCGGGCACGTTCCCTCGATGTAGCGGTCCGGCAGCGTACGGCCGGTCGAGGGCGACACCGCGCCCATCGACTTGCGCGGGAAGATGTAGCCGCTGGCGTAGAGCGCCAGGAACATGTCCTGCACGACCGCGTAGTGGTTGCGCGTGGTAGTCCGGGTGAACAGGTCATACGACATATCCAGGCCGGTCAGGTCCTCGGCGATGATCCGGTTGTACCGGTCGGCGAGCTCTTGGGCGGTCACGCCCTCGGCGTCAGCCTGCACCTGAATCGGGGTTCCGTGCTCATCCGTGCCGCTGACCATCAGCACCGGGTTCCCCGCCATCCGCTGGTACCTGGCGAACATGTCGCAGGGCAGCCCGAATCCAGACACGTGGCCGATGTGCCGCGGCCCGTTGGCATACGGCCACGCGGCCGCGGCGAGAATGTGGCGGCTGGTCATAGGCTCAGCTTACGGGTGACGCGTCCGCGCTTGTCCGGTTGAGTCCGAGCCCAGGTGTACGCGGTCGGCGTTGCGGGTTTTCAGCAAATAGCGCTGAAAACTCGCGATCAGCGTGATGAGCCTTTGGCTGGGCCGGATCGGCTGGCAATCACTGCGTCGTAGACCGTCCGCCGCGGCAGGCCGAGTTCCCTGGCCGCGGCCGCGATGGCGTCCTTGCGGGGCTGGCCGTCGGACTCGAGTTCGGCCACCCGCGCTGCGGCCTCAGCGGGCGTTGCAAGCGCGGTGCTGGCCCGGTGGCCCTCGACGACGAGCGTGATCTCCCCGAGCACGCCGGCCTGGGTGCGCTCGGCGAGTTCGGCCAGTGTGCCCCGCAGCACCTCCTCGTGGGTCTTGGTCAGTTCCCGGCAGACCGCCGCCCGCCGGTCCGCACCGAACGCTACAGCCAGCTCAACCAGCGTCGCAGCGAGCCGCCGGGGCGACTCGAAGAAGATGACAGTGCGCCGCTCCGCCGCCAGCTCGGAGAACCGCCGGGACCGCTCACCGGCCCGGCGGGGCGGGAAGCCCTCAAAGACGAATCTGTCGCAGGGCAGACCGGAGATGACCAGCGCAGTCGTCACCGCCGACGGCCCGGGCAGCACCGTCACCCTGATGCCCGCGCCGGCCGCCGCAGCCACCAGCCGGTAGCCGGGGTCGCTCACGCCTGGCATCCCGGCGTCAGTCACCAGCAGCACGTCCTGCCCCGCCGCGAGTTCCGCCAGCAGCCCCGGCACGCGGGTAGCCTCCACGTCGTCGTAATAGGAAACCAGCCGGGCGGTGAGCGCCACGCCCAATGCTCGGGCCAGGCGCCGCAACCGCCGGGTGTCCTCGGCAGCGATCAGACGGGCGGCGCTGAGAGCGGCTCCGAGGCGCCCGGAGGCGTCGGCAGGCTGACCGATCGGGACGGCCGCGACAGTCAGCGTCCCGGTCATTGGCCGTTCCGGTCCCCCGGGCCGTCTGCCGACGCCCAGCGCCCTGGTATCGTCGCCGTCGCGCCCGTGAAGGTTCTCCGCCACAGCGGGATATCCTGCGTGTTCGTCGCTGGGGTGTTCCATTTCCCGGCCCAGGTTAGCGGTCCGGCCCCCTAGCATTGCTATCGATGAAGGCGAACGAGACGGTGCAAGCGGCTGATCCCGACACCAGCACCGAGCAAGCGCAGACGGTTCGGCCGAACCGGTCGCTCGTGCTCGGTAGCGCCTTTTGGGGCTGGGCCGGACCGGTCCTGATCATGATTCTGGGCGGCTTCCTGCGCTTCTACCGGCTAAGTTCCCCGGACGCTGTCGTCTTCGACGAGACCTACTACGTGCCCGATTCGAACTCGATCCTGCATCACGGCGTCGAGTTCGCCCACGTCAACAAGGTCAACAACCTTCTGATCAGCGGTAACCCAAACTTCTATCAGCACTCGCATGGGCAACTCGTGGCCGAGCTCGTGGCCCACCCACCGCTAGGCAAGATCATGATGGCTGTTGGCCAGTGGATCTTCGGACTCACGCCGTTCGGCTGGCGATTCTCGGTTGCCGTGATCGGCACCGTCTCCATCCTGATGCTGGCGAGAATCACCCGGCGGCTGACCCGCTCGACCATGCTCGGCTGCGTAGCCGGGCTGTTGCTGGCACTGGACGGCTTGGAGTTCGTGCTGAGCCGCACCGCGATCCTGGACATCATCGTCATGTTCTGGGTCCTTGCCGCGTTCGGCTTGCTGGTCATCGACCGCGACCAGGCCAGGGCGCGGCTGGCAGCGGCTGCCGCCGCCGAGGCATACCCGACGCGCGGGCCGAAACTCGGCATCCGCTGGCTGCGCGTTGCCGCGGGTGTCTGTCTCGGGTGCGCGGTGGCTTCGAAGTGGGACGGCCTGTGGTACCTGCTGGCCTTCGTCGGGCTCGCCGTAGCGTGGGATCTGGGCTCCCGACGTGCGGCCGGCTTCCGGGACTGGCTAATCGGCAGCCTGCGCAGCGATGCCGTGTGGCTGCCCGTGTGGTTCATCGCCGCGCCATTGGTGATCTACACGGCGTCTTGGTCAGGCTGGTTCGCCAACAGCAACGGCTACTACCGGAACTGGGCCGCCACGAATGGCAACCACACGCCCGTCTGGTCCACCATCGACTCCTGGTATCACTACAACCAGTGGATGTATCACTTCGGCGTCGGCCTGTCGTCTTACCACGCCTACAAGTCCAACCCGCTGGGCTGGCTGATACTCGCGCGGCCGATCTCTCTCTACTGGTGCGCTGGCAACTCGGTCCCGAAGTGCGGTGTGAAGCCGAACTTCGCCCAGGAAGTGCTAGCTATCGGTACCCCGCTGATCTGGTGGGGGGGCGCCCTGGCGTTGTTGTTCTGCCTGGGCTGGTGGCTGCTGGGGCTGATCGGCGACCTGGTATTCGGCCGCGCCCCCCGGCGCGACTGGCGGGC
>WNFJ01140433.1_pt2 | contig 10197 bp, 10 predicted proteins | sample 5400461 | NCBI WGS metagenome assembly WNFJ01 (sample SAMN13153349, study PRJNA577476) | soil metagenome | isolation source: 115 cm saprolite on Douglas fir-dominated hillslope | place: USA:California | collected 2013-09-17
CGGTCCCCTACCCGCTGTCCGCCAAGGCCGACCTCGAGACCACCGCGGAGCAGGTCGAGGCGCTGGGGAGCCGGGTGGTCCACGGGGTAGTCGACGTGCGCGACCTCGCCGAGATGGATCGATTCATCCGCGACGCGGTCGCCGACCTCGGCCGCCTAGACATCGTCTGCGCTAACGCGGGCATCAGCACGCCTTCTCCGACCCTCGAGATGACCGAGGAGACATGGCAGACGACCATCGACATAAACCTGACTGGCGTCTGGAAGACCTGCAAGGCGACGGTCCCGCATATCGTGGCCGGTAACCGCGGCGGCTCGGTGATCATCACGAGCTCCTCCGCGACCGCGATGATCTCGCGGAACATCGCGCACTACACGGCGTCCAAACACGGGCTGATCGGGTTCATGCGGGTGCTGGCCAAGGAGCTGGCGCCGTACCGGATACGGGTCAACACCCTGCACCCGACCGGCGTCAACACTCCGATGATCCTCAACGAGCCGATGTACCGGCTGTTCCGGCCCGACCTGGCCGATCCGACCAGGGAGGATTTCGAGGCTTCCGCGCGCTCACACCATGCCCTGGGAGTGTCCGCGGTGGAGCCGGAAGACGTCTCCGCGGCCGTCATCTATCTCCCCGGACCATCCGGCCGTTACGTGACCGGCAGCACATTCATGCTCGATGCCGGAGGTCTGCTGGCTTGAGCAGCGAGCAGCACGCGATCTGGGCGGCGCGCCCTATGGAGCAGGCATGACAGTACCCCTGGCCGAACCCCTGGCCGACCTGGTCCGGGTCGAGGACCTGTCCTTCTACGATGACCGGCAGTTCGGTGTCTACAACCGTATGCGGATCGAGGCTCCCGCTTATCACTACCGGCCGGTGGACGTTTTCCTCCTGACCAGGATGGATGACGTCCGCTACGTTTCCACGCACCCGGAGCAGTTCTCCAACGCCGCCGGCCTGACGCTCAACCAGCTGCGGATGGCCAAGGCCGGCGCCACCGTCGCGTTCGAGCGGTTCAACGAGCCCGACGGCGAGCTGGTCATCACCAAGGACCCGCCGCGGCAGCGAGCGCTGCGCGCCCTCATGTCGCAGAACCTGACGCCGCGCTACCTGCAGGGTTTCCAGGACGCGCTGGACGGATTCTGCCGGGACCTGCTCGACCGGGCCGGGGACGGGGCGCCGGTCGACTTCGTGGACGCGATCGCGGCGGAACTGCCGCTGTACGTCGCGGCGGCCCTCATGGGTGTCACCGAGGTCGACATCCCCAGAATGAAGACCTGGGTGGCTGCTCTGGAGGACCTGACCAGGGTCACCTCCGCTGACGATCTCGAGGAGCCGGGGCAGCGCTTCGACGAGCTCAAGCGGTTCCTTCGCGATCAGCTGGAGCTGAAACGCCGGGTGCCAGGGAAGGACATGATTTCGGCCTTCCTGGCGTCGACCCTGGACGGATCCCCGCCCTCGGACGCCATCGTGCTCGCTCACGTGGCCACGCTGATGTCCAACGGCGGCACGACGCGGCTGCTGCTGAGCAGCGTCGCCTCGCTCCTGGCCGGCAGTCCGGCCCAGATGGAGCTCATCCGGGCCGATCCCGGCCTGCTGGACGGCCTGATCGAGGAATGCCTGCGCCTGATGCCCCCGGCCAGGGGGTTCGTGCGTACTGCGACAGCCGACGTGGACCTGGCCGGGACGCGGGTCCGGGCCGGCCAGCGGGTGTACATGCTCTATCCCGCCGCGAATCGTGACCCGGACCACTTCACCGATCCTGACCGCTTCGACCCGGGCCGCCGCCAGGCCTACGGCCATGCGTCGTTCGGCTTCGGGACCCACTTCTGCCTGGGCGCCGGGCTGGCCCGGATGGAAGCAAAAGCACTGTTCACGGAGCTGATCGCGCGCTACACAGCCATCCGCCTGGCGGGAACGCCGACCCGGTACGAGCACGTGCAGCTGAATGGATGGGCCACCCTTCCGGTCACCTTTCATCGTTAGTTCACCGCGTTTGCCAGCTCACCGGGCAGGAGGACAATGACTTCGGCGGAGGTATGCGGGAACGAGCCGTCGCTGGCGGACCTCGTCCGGCTGGAAGACCCGGAGTTCTACCTCGATGCGCACCCCGTGTACGACAGGATGCGATGCGAGCAGCCGGTGTACTACTACGCACCGCTGGACCTGTTCGTCCTGACGCGCTTCGCCGACATGCGGGAAGTGGCGCGACGCCCGGACCTGTTCTCCTCCGCGCACGGCGTGGTGCTGAGCCAGCTCCGGTACCAGCGGGACGGCGCGGCGGAGATCGTGGACCAGTTCATCGATCCCGAGGGCGAGATATTCGCCTTCACCGATCCGCCGCGGCACCGGGAACTGCGCAAGGTGCTGATGCCCGCCTTCTCGCCCAGGGCCGTGACCGCCATGTCCGCCCGGATCGCCGAGGCGTGCCGGCTCCTGGTGGAGTCGATATCGCCGGGCGCGGTCACGGACGTCGTGGAGCAGATCGCCGCTCCCTTGCCCATCCTGGTCGCGACTCGCCTGATCGGCGTCCCGAGGGAACGCGCCGTCGACATCAAGCGCTGGTCGGATGCCCGCGAGCTGCTCACCTCCGGGGTCGGCTCGCAGGCCCAGCTCCGGCACGCCGCGTCGGTCTTCTCCGAGATGAACGGGTTCCTGCGCGAGCAGTTCGCGGCCAAGCGGGCCCGCCCCGGAGACGACCTGATGTCGGTCTTGCTCGGCGAGGAACTCGACGGGGTCCCGCTCTCGGAGCCGCGCCTGCTGACGTACTGCCATCAGGTCCTCAGCGTCGGCAACGACACCACGCGCTCGCTGCTGGCCAGCTTCGCGATCGCCCTGGCCCAGCACCCTGACCAGCTGGACCTCCTGGCGGCGGACCGCGCCCTGATGCCCGCCGCGGTCGAAGAGGCGCTGCGGTGGAGCACCCCCGGGCGCGGGTTCGTGCGGACGGCCACCCGCGACACCGAGATAGCGGGCCAGCCGATCCGGGCCGGGCAGCGCGTCTACCTGCTGTACGCGGCGGGAAATTTCGACCCCGCGGTGTTCGCGCGGCCGCGGCGCTTCGATATCCTCCGGGCCCAGGACCAGCAACATCTCGCGTTCGGCTTCGGGCCGCACGTGTGCATCGCCGGCCAGCTCGTGCGCCTGGTGACCGCGCTGCTGTTCGGCGAGCTGCTGGATCACTATCCGAGATTCGAGCTGGCCGGACCGCCCGAGCCGATCCGGCACGTGCTACGCAACGGATGGCGCAGCGCACCCATGGTGTTCCGCACCTCCTCCACTGGTATTCCGCACCTCCTCCAGCCTGGTGCCAGGCAGTCAAGGCAGGACGTATGAAGATCACCGTTGACCGGGACCGGTGCGTGGGCTCGGCGTATTGCCAGCGGACCGCGCCTGGCGTATTCGACCTGGGAGACGACGGCATCGCCGTCGTCCTGGACGCCGACGTGACCGGCCCGCGGGCAGCTGCCGTCCGGGAAGCCGAAGCAGAGTGCCCCTCGATGGCCATCTCGATCGGGGACTCCTGACCACCATGTCCGGGGCTGCGGTGAGCGGGTCGCCGAACGCGGCGCGGCGTCCGCTTGACGACCTGGGGATCTTGGTGACCGGCGGTGGCTCGGGCATCGGCCTGGCCGTCTCGCGCAGGCTGCTCGAGGAGGGCGCGGCGGTCACGATCGTCGGCCGGAACGCGCAGCGGCTGGAGGAAGCCAGGCAGACCCTGGTCGAGGCTGGCGCCAATCCGGCGTCCATCCGCGCCCACCCCGCTGACCTGTCGCATGAGGATCCGTGCCGGCAGGCCATCGAGGCCGCCAGCGACCTGCGCGGCAGCCTGCACGCGGCCGTGGCGTGCGCGGGAGAGCCCCGGGGCCAGATGGCCCCGGTAACGCAGCTTGACCTGGACAGCTGGCGCAGCGCATTCGACAACAACGTCGTCGCGACGATGCTGACGCTCAAGTACGCGGCCCGTGAGATGGTCCGCGCCGGCGGCGGCAGCTTCGTCGCGATCTCGTCCATCAGTTCCACCATGGCCGCCCGGTTCACCAGTCCGATCTCGAGTGCCAAGGCAGCCATCGACCAGCTGTGCCGCATCGCCGCGAGCGAACTCGGGCCGAGTAACGTCCGCGTGAACGTGGTGCGGCCGGGCCTGGTCCGGGTGGACCGCCAGGAGCTTCCCGAGGAGATAGAGCGTGACTTCCGGTCGGCTGTCGTCCTGCGCAGGCTGGGACGCCCCGGTGACATCGCGGACATGGTGTCGTTCCTCGTGGGTCCCCGCGCGGCCTGGATCACCGGCCAGGTGATCAGCGTCGACGGCGGGCAGACGGTCAACCGGCCGTTCGATGCGTCAGCGTGGGTCGAGCCGGTCTACGGCCAGGACGGCATGCGAGGTGTGGTCTGATGAACCTTGCGGTCCGCGAGCGGTTGAGCATCGCGATCTCGCGCGAGCTCAACGACGGCGAGGTCGTCCTGACGGGAGCGGCATCGGCCGTTCCGCTGGCCGCGTGCCTGCTCGCCCAGGCGCTCCATGCCCCGTCGCTGACCATCCTGGGAGCTGGTGTCTATATCAATCCGCGCCGCCTCGTCCCCGAGTTCACCGCGGGCTGGGACTGCCATCCGGTGGCGATCGCGGACATGTCGGACGTTTTCTCGATCACAGAACGCGGGATTGACGTCATGTTCTACGGCGGCATGCAGATCGATCGCTACGGATCGGTCAACCTGCACTACATCTCGACGGCGGCCGGCATGCTGCGCGGGCCCGGGCTGGCCAACTCGGCGCTGGGTCACACCGCGGCGCGCACGATCCTCTACACCGAACGGCACGACCGGCGGACTCTGGTCGATCACGTCGACTACGCCTCGGTCATCGGTCATGGTCGCCGGGGGCGTTCACGGGCCGAGCTCGGCTTGCCCAATGCCGGGCCCAGCGCGCTGTTCACGCCGGACGTGCTGTTCCGGCCGGACGACCGGGGGATGTTCGTCCCGGCACAAGTGCTGGGGCCACTGGAATGGGATGACGTGATCGCCCGAACCGGCTGGCCGATACCGCCCGGGCCGCCGGAGGCATTCGAGGCGGAGGCGGACGAAGTCCGAACGCTCCGGCGCTTCGTCGATCCGGGCGGCTTGCTCGCTGACCGGGGCACCTGACCGCAACCGCAACTGGGACGCGTACATGAGCAATCTCGACTTTGAGCCGGTCACCCTGACCGGGGACGAACGTCAGCTGATGCTGGACGTCCGGCGGTTCGCTCGGGCCAAGCCTTTCGAGCCTTCGGCCCAGAGCCCGACCCGCGGCGGCTTCGACCGGGCCTTCAGCGAGGACCTGGCCCGGCACGGCTGGGTGGGGATGACGATCCCGCGGCGCTACGGCGGCTCGGCCCGATCGGGCGTGGAGCGCTGCCTGGTCATCTCCGAGCTCCTGGCGGCCGGCGCACCTCTCGGGGCGCACTGGACGGCGGACCGCCAGACGGCACCCAGCCTGCTGCGCAACGGGCCCGAGTCGCTTCGCGCCGAACTGCTCCCGCGGATCGCCGCCGGCCGCTGCGTCATGGCGGGGGGGTTCAGCGAGCCTGACGCGGGGTCGGACTTGGCGTCGGTGCGGACGCGAGCGCGGAAGGTACCCGGGGGATGGCTCATCACGGGGCGCAAGATCTGGACCACGGACGCGGATCGCGCCGACTACTTCGAGATCTTGTGCCGGACGAGCGACGGTGGCGGGCGCAAGCACGACGGGCTGAGCCTGCTCATCGTCCCCGCCGGTACCCCCGGACTGTCCGTCGAGCCCATCGAGGGCATGGATGGTGAGCGGCACTTCAACGAGGTCGTCATCGACGAGGTGTTCGCGCCGGACGACTGGCTCGTCGGGGAGGAAGGCACGGGCTGGCAGCAGCTGACCGCCGAGCTGGCCCTGGAACGGGCCGGACCGGAGCGGTACCTGTCGACGTTCCCGCTGCTGGAGTCCTTCGTGCAGTCCAGGCACGGCGTCAACGCACCTGAGCAGAGCTTCGAGCTGATCGGGCGGACCATCTCCCAGCAGATCGGCCTGCGGCTGATGTCGCTTTCGATCGCCCGCATGGTGGACCGGGGCGGCTCACCGGTCGCCGAGGCGGCCATGGCCAAAGACCTCGGTACAGAGCTCGAGCAGCTCCTGGTCGACGAGCTGTGGCGCTATCGCTACGAGGAGATAAAGCCCGGCCCCGCCGGCGAGAGATTCCATGAATTCCTCGACATCAACCGGCTCCGGTCGCCGGTCTTCACCACGGCCGGGGGCACCAACGAGGTGCTGCGCGTGCTGATCGGGCGTCAGCTGCCCGGCTGGGCCGACACCCGGAAGGGCTGGGCGCTCCGCTCACCGCTCGCGGCGACGGTGTTCGACCAGGCGGCGACGCTGGACGCCGACCAGAGCCTGAGGTCGGTGCCGCGCGGCACGGCCGATCGGCTGTCGGCGCGGACGGCGGATTCCCTGCAGGCCTCCGGATTTCTCGGCGTGAGTGTCCCGGAGCAGCTCGGAGGCAGCGGCGGCGGCCTGAACGACGCGCTCGACGTACTGCGGGGGACGGCCTACGCGGGCCTGAGCATTCCCGTCATCGAAGGCCCGATCCTGGCCGGGTGGCTGCTGCGCCAGGCGCGGCTCGCCTTTCCCTGGGGCGATCACCTGGCCGTGATGGCAGCGGGCGACATAGGGCTGGACGAGGGCGTCCTGACCGGCACGCTGGAGAGCGTGGCCCGGCCCGAGCGGGCCACGACGCTCGTCGTGCCGGTGCGGCAGGACGAGCGGCTGATGGTGGCGACCGTCGCCCTTGACGGGCTCGGCCTGCCCATGGGGGCGGTCAACACCGCCGGGGAGCCTGTGGCCCGGGGAGTGCGCCTGGACGGCGTGCCCGTCGCCGAGCTCGCGCCGACCGGCATCGCGTACGAGGCGGCCGCAGAGGCGCTGAGCAGGCGGCGCGCGCTGGCCCGCGCGGTAGCCATGACCGCCGCGCTGCAGCGAACGGCGGAGCTGACCATCCTCTACGCGGGCCAGCGCGTTCAGTTCGGGCAGCCGATCGCCCGGTTCCAGGCGGTACAGACGCACCTGGCCAGGCTGGCATCCGAAGCGCAGCGGGCGGCCGTCGTGGTGGACGCGGCCCAGGCCGCGCTGGGTGAGCAGGATGACCCGCAACTGGATCTGGCGCTGGTCTGCGCGGCCCGCACGCTGGCCGGGGAAGCGGCGGTCGTGGGTGCCCGGCTGGCCCATCAGGTTCACGGGGCCATCGGCGTGACGATGGAGTACCCACTGCAGCGATTCACTCGCCGGCTGTGGGAATGGGAGGCCAGCGACGGCACGGCACTGCAATGGGCCCGGCGGCTGGGAGCGGACGCGATGACCGGCCAGATGCGGGCGTGGCAGCTCATCACCGGAACCTGTTAGAAGCGCGGCCAATCGGCGGAAATGACGGGAGTGAATGATGGAGTTCTCCGGCAAGGTGGTCTTCGTGACGGCGGCGGCCGGCGCGGGAATCGGGCAGGCGGTAGCCAGGACCTTCGCCAGCGAAGGGGCGATCGTGGTACTCAGCGACCAGCACCCGGAGCGAACCGCCAAGGTGGCGGCCGATATCGCTCACGACACCGGTCAGGAGGTCACCGGCGTCCCGCTCGACGTGCGGGATGAAGCGCGTATCGACGAGGTCATCAACGGCGTCGCCGACAAATACGGAAGACTCGACGTCGTCGTCAACAACAGCGGCATCAACGTGCTGGCCTCGGTGTACGAGATGCCCACGGAAACCTGGCGTCAGGTTCTCGACGTCAGCCTCACCGGGCCGTTCATGGTCACCAGGCGGGCGCTGAACGTCATGCGGGACCAGGGCACTCGAGGCGCCATCGTCAACATGTCATCCATCGCGGCCTGGATGCGGACGTCCGAAGGCGAGGCGCATTACGCCGCGGCGAAAGCGGGAATCACGGGATTTACCCGGGCAGCGGCCATGGAGGCGGCACCGCACGGCATCCGGGTGAACGCGGTGGCACCCGGGCTGGCGTGGAACCCGTTCCTCGGCAAGATCTATGGCGAGGAGTACGTGGAGGAGATGGCTCAGCGGACGCCACTGGGCCGGGTCGGCCAGCCTCAAGACGTCGCCAACGCCGTCGCGTTCCTCGCCAGCGAGCGGGCGAGTTTCATCACCGGCGAGGTGCTGTGCGTGTCGGGAGGCTATTACCTCCACACGTGAACCGGTTCACTTCCCCGTCGGCGGACGGGTGGCGACGAGAAGCGTCCACTGACTGTCGAGTACGGTGACGTCGTCCTGGTTGAGCACGACACGCCGCTCCGTGACCCGCCCCCGCGTACCGCTGCGGGTGAGCTGAGCCGCCGTGAACGTCAGTTCGACGCGAACCGTGTCGCCGATGCGGGTCGGGGCCAGCCAGCGGCAGGTCACGTCGGTCATGCCGAGCAAAGAGGCCTGCAGCGCGTGGAGCACCGGCAGGCGGGTGCTCAATCCGGACGCTATCGACAACACGAGCAACCCATGGGCGATCCGGCCGCCGAATCCAGTGGCGGCGGCAAAGGTCTCGTCCACGTGCAGTGAATTGAAATCACCGGACAGGCCCGCGAAGCCGACCACGTCGGCCTCGGTGATCGTACGCCCCGACGTGACGAACGTCTTGTCCAGCGGCACGTCCTCGAAGTACAGCCGATCGCCTTGGCTGACAGTGACGCGGCCACCGTCAACGCTCACGCTTCGGTACCCAGGCTGGACGGGAATTTCGGCCGCCTCTTCTCGCGCATGGCATCCAGCCCCTCGCGAGCATCTTCGCTGAAGAAGCCGAGCATCTCCAAGGCGAGCGAGGACTCGAAGATCGGGCTTGCGGCACGGACCCAATGGTTCAGGGTCCTCTTGGTGGCCGCGATCGCGCGGCGCGGGCCCGTGGCCAGATCCTCCGCGATCTGCAGCGCGGTCGGCATCAGCTCATCGTCTGGCGTGCACTGGCTGACCAGGCCGATCCGCTCGGCCTCGCGGCCGTCGATGAAGCCGCCGGTCAGCAGGTAGTAGCGGGCCTTGGCCATGCCGCACAACAACGGCCAGATGATCGCCGCGTGATCGCCGGCGGCCACGCCAAGCTTGATGTGGCCATCGGTGAGCCGGGCGTTTTCGGCCGCGATGCTTATGTCGGCGGTGAGGGCAACCGCCAGGCCGGCGCCGACGGCGGTTCCGTTGATCGCCGAGATGATGGGCTTCGTGCAGTTGGTGATGTTGAGAACGATGTCAGCGGCCTCCTTCAGCAGTCGTGAGACGACCCTGAAGCTGCCGAGCGTGGCCTCCACCATCTCGAAGTCCCCGCCGGCGGAGAACGCCTGGCCCTCACCGGTGATGATCACCGCCCGGCACCCGTCGTCCTTGTCGACATCCAGCCAGACCCGGCTGAGCTCGGTATGCAGCACCTCGTCCATCGCGTTGAGCCGGTCCGGCCTGTTGATCTTGATGAGCAGCACGCCGTCGGCTGGATAGTCGAAGGTGAGCCTGGAGTACGCGGACCAGTCCATCGAGCCCCTCATTCGTTAGCACATGCCGTTATGGTCGCGAAAGCCACTCTAGCAGAGTAGTAACTACTAGAGAAGGTAGGTATTCATCCGTATCCGCCCTTCTCCCGCGGGAGGCACGATCGACGGCGATGCTAGGAGGCCGACCCGCTACCGAGCCTGACGCAAGCTGTCGGCGAGGGCCCGCGACGTGGCCAGGCCCTGGTCCAGGAACTGCGTGTCCGCGCCGATGGTCATGAAGCTGGCCCCGTCCGCAGCCCACCGCCGGGCCGCCTGTTCGGTGGCGGCGAATATCCCGAACGGGACCGAGTGCCGCTGGCACGCGGCGCGCACGTCAGCGATCCTGGCCGGGACATCAGCATGGGTGAAGTCGTTCAGATGGCCCATCGTGACCGCCAGGTCCGCCGGCCCGACCATTACCCCGTCCAGGCCCGGAGTCTGGAGCAGGGCATCGATGTTGGCGACGGCATCCGCGCTCTCGACCATGACGACCACCGCCACCTCATCGTTGGCCCGCGCGATGTAGGCCGACCGGCCTCCCTCCAGACGCGCGGCCCGGCGCGGGCCGAAGCCGCGTCTGCCCAGCGGCGGATAGCGGGCCGCCGCGACCGCATCCGCGCAGGTGGCCGCGTCGTATACCTCGGGGACGACCAACCCTTCGGCGCCGAGGTCGAGGATCT
>WNFJ01321910.1_pt1 | contig 10196 bp, 4 predicted proteins | sample 5400461 | NCBI WGS metagenome assembly WNFJ01 (sample SAMN13153349, study PRJNA577476) | soil metagenome | isolation source: 115 cm saprolite on Douglas fir-dominated hillslope | place: USA:California | collected 2013-09-17
TCGACGCCATCCGCGACGCACTCGCAGGAAAACCCTGGCTACCGCCACTCCCCGCCATCGCCTGACACCAGATCACAAAACCCCGTGAATGGACACACGCGCGCGCTGGCCGGGATCTGGAACCTGTGGTCAGGTCGCTGCGGCTCTAATCGTCTGGCCCAGGTGACCCGAGTGCCCAGCAGAGGAATGGGTCACGCGCCGAGTATGGCAGAACGGTCAGAGCGTCTCGGCGATTTCCTTGATGTCATTACCCCATTCGTCGAGATAGCGCACGTCAGCGTGGCGGCCGGACAGTTCTACGACCGCGAAGCCCATTAGCGCCCATTCCTCCCAGCCCGTCGCGAAGCTCCGTGTCAGCTGGTAGCGCGCCGGCGATGCGATCGGCTCGTGGTGCGCGTAGACTGGGACGCCGCCGTGGCCAATCAGCCGTGCCTTGCCGACGTTTTGGTAGCCGTCCTCGTAGAGGACGCAGCGGTGCTCGTGCCCCCAGAACCATGCGTCGATGCGTCCCGAGGCCAGCGGGTCGCGCAGCTTCTCGCGGAGTTTCGGACCGTCGCTGCCGTACGCGCTGAAGAGCTGGTGATGACTGAGGAGCATAGTGCGCCGGTCGGGGTTGGAGCGCAGCTTCTCGGCGACCCACGCCCCCTGCGGGTCCCTGAGGGCATGGTCGTCGTAGGCCGTGTCGAGGCCGAGCAGCTGCCAGTCGTCGTTCTCGAGCGAGAACCAGCTGGACCCGTCGTGCCCCGCGAAGCGCGGGTCCCGCAGCAGGTGCCCGAAGTAGGCGTGGCCGCCCGAGTACATGTCGTGGTTCCCGTTCAGCGACCAGGAGCTGACGGGCTCGCCCGGCGCGACCGGCCAGTAGGCGAGGAAGTTCCGGTCGTACTCGCGCTTCCAGCCCGAGTAGTAGACATCCCCGAGGTGGATGACGTGCTGGTCACGACGGCCGATGTCGGGCTCGATGATGCGGCGCATCGCGTCGGCGACGTTCCGGGCCCTGGGGATGCCGCTGCCCCAGTCGGCCACGAGGACCAAGCGCGCGTCGGGCGCGAGCGGACGCGGGCGCGGGCGTTCGGCCTTGAACGGGTGGGGCTTGCGCAGCGCGCGCCAGCTCATCGCGATGACGCTGTTCACCCAGCCGGGATCGGTGATCTCGTAAGCGCCGAACAGCTGGTCCTGCTCGTCGGCGATGGCCAGGGCACGGTCGGTGACCGGGTCCGGCGGCGGAGCCTCGTCCGGCGCCAGCGCCTGACCAGTCGGCTCGGGCGGTTCTTCGACGACGCCCGGCGCGTGCTCGTCGAAATACGCCTCCAGCGCCGACTGCAGCAGGCTGGTGAACCCGTCGCGCGCGAAGTAGGCCACGTTCGCCAGGTCCGGGAGCGCCTCGCCGCCGTCGAGCGGAGGCGGCGGATGCTCCTCGGCAAGATGGGCATCCGGGCCCTGCTCGGCCGCCCGCATCAGCATCTCACGTACCGCCTCGAGCTCCTCGCGCGACGGCGGCTCGCCCTCCGGCAGATTGGCCTGCGGAGGCACCGCGTCGCCGTCGGCCAGCTGCGTGGACAGCCAGCCCGCCCTAGTCGCGAGGTAATCGTGGGTAAGGACCTGCTTGATCACTGCTCCTCCTCCTCGGCGTCGGCTCCATCCGATCGGCGCATCGCGTCGTAGATTTCCGCACCGATGGCCTCGTCGACCGGCTCGAAGTCCTCGATAGGGGCCGCTTGCGCGGGGCCGCGTACGCCCTCGTCCTGGGTATCCCATAGGGTGCTCAGCGCGCGAGCGGCGGCGCCTGCCTCGGCGAAGGTCTCCGGATTGGCGGCGAACGCCAGGTGCACCGAGGCGTGCAGCCGCCGCGCATCCGTGGGGTCTGGCGTCTTCTTGACAAGCAGGCCACACGCCTGGTCCTCGGCGCTGCGCTGCGCGACCTGGTCGAAGACAAGCACGTTGGCCAAGGCGACGTTGCCGAGTGGCGCCAGCGGTGAGCACAGCAGCGCTTCGGCGACCGGTTCGCAGTCCCGGCGGTAGGCGCTCATGCGGTCTCCGCCGTAGTAGGCCGACCACCGTTGCTCCAGGTCCTGGGCAGGTCCGTCGAGCCCCATGTGCCGTAGCACCGCGAAGTTAAACGCCATTCGCAGGTCCGTGGTGGGGTACTTGCCCCATCCGGGTGCGGCGAGCTGCTGCTTGGCGACAGTGGCAGGATCGTCGACGAGGAATCCCATGAGCGCCGACACGAACGCCGATCCGACGCCGAGGCAACCATACACGTCGGCGAACACCTCGCTGAGCCAGCTCCGCCACGCGGAGCGGTGCTCGTCGGTGATGTCTGCGCCCTCCAGCGCTGCCTCGACCGCTTCGGTAAGCCCGAAGTCCTGCTCGGCGACGTGGCCCACCTCGTGACAGACGACCGGCGAGTCCGGCAGGGGCTGAGCGAGATACCACGGGACGCCGACGACCGGGATCGGCAGCTTGCGGATGGCGTCGCGCACCGACGTCGTGGACATGATCGCCCCTTCGACGCGCTCGGGTTCGTAGACGCGGCCGCGGCCCGCGGCGAACGGGCTCCACGCTCCGTTGAAGAAGCTCAGAGGCGGCTCCTTGAGGTCGGTCGGCCGGCCGACCGTCACGGCCAGCTGGAACGGCTCGTAGCACGCCCACGCCAGCTCGTCGACCGCGTACAGCGGCTGCTGGAACCAGCTAACCGACCGCAGCGCGAGCTTGCTGCGGAAGTAGTCCCAGAGGCGATGCAGCTCGAGGATCGACCGCTCGAGCTGGCGTGCCTGCGCGAGCACCTCGTCACCGGCCGCCGCCTCCACGTCTTGCGCGATGCGCATGCGCATCGCGTCCAGCGCATTGGTCACGCGACGGATCTGCCGGTAGTGCTTGCGCAGCGGCTGGCCCCGCTCGCTGGCGTCGCGCCAGCGGCCGAATTCCAGCTCGACGCTCGCGAGCTTGGCGTGCAGCTCGATATGGCGCCGGTCGGCGAGCGGGACGCTGGTCACGGCTCTGTCACGATCCGGTGTTGCGGGCGGGTCGCGAACAGCGCGGTGGGCGAGAAGCCGAACGCGTCGGCATTACCCGGCGAGTCGTCAGCGAGCGCCCGGATCCGGGCGGTGACGGCGGCCACCGGATGCCCGGCGGCGAGCTCGCGCGGGAAGCCGCGGTACAGCGCGTCCTGACAGCCGAAGCGGACGAGCCCCGTCGCGATGACCGCCGGGACGGCGGCGATGGCCGCTACCTCAGCGGCGAAGGCGTTGCGCAGCAGTAGCTGCGCGGCCTGGACGTTCACGTGGGACACGGCGGGGGGATCGAGCACGATGACCGGCCGGACATGGGTGGCGACCGCGAGCGACGACGCTAGTCCGGTCGCGGTGAGCCGGTTCTGGTCGATCCAGGACAATCGGACCTCGCCTGCCACGCCACTCGAGATGTCGACGGCCGCTCCACCGCTAGCATCGACGAATCCGGCCGCGATATGCACGACGTCCGGCGGGTGCTCGGCGACGAGAGCCGTGAGCGACGTGAGGTCGACGGACTCGGTGATGGACACGCGCATTCCAGCCGCGGCGTACTGGCCCTCGATCGGCACGAGCGTCGTCTTGATCATGCCGGGCGCCTTGCGCCGATCACGAATCTGCGGGCGGATGACTAGGACCGTCGGCTGGCCCGGCTTCTGGAGGACCGGCTCCTCTTCAGCCTCTAGGCAGCCGCGGTACAAGTACCGGATCCGCGGATCACGCGCGAGGAGCGTGTTCTCGCCGTCCCCGGTGGCGAGCTCCCACGGGACCATAGCGAGTGCCGCGCCCTTCGGCCAGAGCCGAAGGTCTGCGGGCTCAGTACCGAGGAAGTCGCCGGAACGCTGGCCGAGCAGCAGGACGTCCGCCAGCTCGAGGGCCGCGCTCGCGCGTCTGGCGAAGAGCTCGACCAGCTTCGGGTCGAGCGGCCCGGGGAGGGCGGCCGCGCGCAAAACGGCAGCTACGACCGGCGTGTCGCCGCCGATGCGGGCTTCACGCGGCCGACCGCTGGCCGGCGGCCACGCGCGCACCACGAGCTCGTCGCCGTCAACTTTGAGGACGATATCGAGCGTGGGGTGCTCGGTCCGGACGGCGGGACGCTGTGGTCGCGGATGCGCGGCGGGAAGCTCCCGGGTCGGCTGCGAGTCGGGCGCCCGTCGGAGCAGCGCCCGCTGCACGCGCGGGCTCTTGAGCACGCGCCACGCGACAAGCACGACCGCGACCGTCGCAACTCCCTTGGCCACGTCGCGGAGGCGGTCGTTGCCGATCAGCTCCTCGGTCGTCTTGATGGGCGACGGCGTGGCGAGTCCGGAACGCTCGTCGAGGCCGGGGACGCCGAGGGCCTCGACGAGCTCCATGTGCCCGGCGCGCGCGGCCGCCCGCGCGAGCTGCCGGCGGGCGAACGGCGTCTCCGGGTCAGGCGGCAATGCGCGCGCCGTCTCCAGGAGCCGCCAGCTCTCGGCGGGGTCGCCCGTGATGCGCGTGACGTCGGCGAGGCGGACAAGGGCCACGCGCCGATCGCACTCCGGGTAGCGGTCCACCTGGCGCCGGAGTTTCGGCTCGGCGAGCAGCTCGCGCAGCCGCAGCAGCTCGCCTTGGTCTAGGCCGGTCAGGGGCGGGCAGCGCTCAAGCTCCTCGAGCATCGCAAGCCGGGCGCCCGCAGGCTGGATCTCCTCGAGCGCGCGGTTGAGCGCGACGAGAAACGCAGCCGCTGGCTCGCGCCCGGGCAGCCCGAGTCCCTCGAGCGCCGCACGGGCGCGCGTGCTGGGCGGCGCGTTCACCTCGGCGAGCTCCTTGATGATGTCCGTGACCAGCGCCTCGGGATCGTCGATTCCGCCTCGGGCCATGTACTCCGCCCGGCGCAGGCGGACGGCACCGAGGTCCCTCACGGCCCGTTCGGCGGTGACGGTCTCGGCGCGCGCGAGCGCGGCGGCGGCGAGCTGGAGGTCGCCGCTGCCGCGCATCTGGAGCTTGGCGATCTCGGCGAAGCACCGGCGCGCGCCGTCGCTGGCGATGCTGTCCCAGACCAGCGCGGCGGCCTCGAAGTCCTCCTGCGCGCGGTGCTCATCTCCGAGTGCGGCGTACGCCCGGGCGCGGATTTCGCGAGTCTCTGCGAGCTGGATGCCTGCCTCCGCGGTCTCCGTGCGCCGCGACCATGCCTCCGCCACGGCGGCGGTCGCGATAAGCAGAGCGCGGTCGGGATCCCAGCGGGCGAGCTCGGCCGAGACGAGCAGGAGGTTCGCCTCGTGGCGGAGCCGGTCCTCGCGCCGGAGCGGGATCTCGGTTGATGCCGGCGACGCCGAGGGCGTCCCCACCCGCAGGTCGAGCGTGCCCTGGAGCACCAGCAGCGCGGCCTGGGCCGCCGTCCCGTCGGGAACAATCGCGAGTCCCTGCTCGCACGCGCCGCGTGCCGCGTCGAGGTCGTCTCGCCCGTCGAGCGCCGTTGCGCGCTTCCAGTGCAGCGTGGCGATGTCGACGTCGCGCAGGCCGGTGCGGCGGCCGAGCGCGATCGCGGCCAGGTAGTCCGCGTCCGCGTCGTGCGCGCCGGTCAGCGCGAGCGCGTCCCCGCGCCGGACATGCATGATCAGCTCGTCCTCCGGGCGCAGATCGCGCGCGAGTTGCGCCGCCACGACGTCGAGGGCTTGCTGCGCCGCCCCGTCGCGTACCAGCAGGGCCGCCCGGCAGGCGGCCAGCCGGGCGTCGTCGGCAGCAGCCGGGATGCAGGACGCCTGCTCGACGTCTCCGCGCGCGAGGTCCCACAGCCGGCTGCCGCGCGCAGCGCCCGGCGCCGTGGCCCGACGCAGGTTGGCGACCGCGCGCTCGACGCGCGCCTGGGCCACCACCTCTCGTGACAGGAGGTCCGGCTCTCGGGCGGCCAGGTCGAGCACCTCGTCGGCCAGTGCGGCGGCGCCCTCGGGATCGGTCGCCATATCGCGCGTCCGGCGCTGCCAGTCGGCGATCGCGCCGTCGACGTCGAGGACGAGGCGATGGTAGAAGGCTTCCTGCAGGAGCCGCGCGCGGTCGCTCGGATCTTCCGCGGCGCGCCGCTCGAAGTAGTCGCTCGCCGCCTGGTTGAGCTTGGCGAAGACCGGCTGCTCGCGCAGGAGCACGCGCATCGGCGTGACGACCTCCTCGTGGAATCGCAGGACGTCGGACTCGACCGGCTCGACCCACGAGTACATGGTCGCGTAACGGCGCAGCTGCTTCCAAAGGTCGTCGGCGTCGATGTCGGCCGTGGTGTCCACGGGAAACGCGTCGGCGATCGCGGAGCCGGCCGGCTTGCGGTCCCGCGCGGGGTCGTCGTCAGGCATGCCGCCGCGAATGGCCTCCTGCAGGAACGGCACGACGACGTCACCGACGAAACGTCGGCTGAGCAGGCGGGGAACGACGCCGTAGCGCAGCAGCCAGCGGACGCGGATGTCCGGGATCCGCAAGACTATGCGCTGCATGAGGTAGTAGAGGCGCGGCTCGTCGAGTTGCCGGACGACGTCCGCGGAAATAGCCGGATCCTGCGCGATCACGTCGGCGATCATCGCCAGCATGAGCGGCTGGGCGCCCTCGTCTTCGACGCCCGACGCGGCGATAGCCGCGTCGATGGCATCCTCTCCGACCTCCAGCTTGCGGCAGGCGCGCAGGTAGCGGCGCGCCTCCTCGGCATCGAGCCGGTGCAGCGGCAGGTGCTCGACTGGGCCGAGGCGCTGCTCGAACCCGGCGATCTCGTCGCGCAGGTCGTAGCGCCCGGACATGACGATCCGGGCCTCGGGGAGCCGCTGCGAGAGCGCGGCGAGCTCCTCGACGAATGCGTCGTTCGCGCCCGGGGCGTTGGCGCCGCCGACGTGCGTGATCACCTCGAGCGTGTCGAACACGATCATGACCCGGCAAGCGACCGCCGACGGCGCGAGCACGGCAAAGAATTCGCCGCGCACGGCGTCGCGCAGGCGCTCGCGCTGCTCCTCGCTGTCGTCGCCGAGCTGGCCCGGGACCGACGCCTCGACGGCGAACTGGGGCAGCAGCAACCGGGCGCGCTCGCGACCGTACTGCTTAAGGAAGTCGTCGAACACCGGCTCGTCGAGCTGCTGGTTGAGCTGGTGGGCGATCTCGAGGAGGACGAGCCACGGCTCACGCAGCACGTTACCGAGCTGCGTGAGGTCGAAGTCGATGAGTGCACAGGCCAGCCGCCGCGGCGCGGGAACCGCACGGCGGGCGATCAGCTCATACAGGTGCATCGTCTTGCCCATACCGCCGGCGCCGAAGAGCTGCAGCCGGTTTGGGCCGTCCTCGTCGAGAAGGTGCTCGAACGCTGTTTCGGTGCCGCGCGGCGGCAGGAACCGTGACGCTTGCCGGTACCTCTCGCGCCAGAACGTCCGCGCGACGAGGTAGCGCTCGAGGCGGTTCTGCTCGGCGACCAGCTCCCAGCCGCCGAGCGAGCCGCGGGCAGAGACGAGATCGAGCAACTCCTGGCAGGCCGGCGTGTCGAAGCGCGCGTCGGCCTCCGCGAAGAGCTCACGCAGGAGCGCGATCGCCGCCGATGGATTGACGATGATGAGTTGGTCCAGCTCGTCCCGGCGGCGATCGCGTTGACTGAAGTGCTCGGCGAGGCGGGAGCTGAGCTCTCTGAGGGTTGGCGGGACCTCGCCGCCGGGTGCGAGGCGCCTGAGCGCCGCCTCGCGCGCCTTCCGGCGCAGCCGGTACGCGCCCTCGTGGCCGGATACCGCGCGCACGTCCGGGGACTCCACGACCTTCGCGAAGGCCACGTCCGGACCACCTTCGCGCAGCACCTCGAAGACCTCGACGTCGAACGTGCGTACCCAGGCGCAGCGGTCGAGCATCGCCGCGACCTCCGGGGGCACCTCCTGGCGGAGGAGTGCGTCGATCGACCCCGCGGACTTGAGCCGCGCCAGCAGTTCCTCGGCCGACGTCATCTGATATTCCCCAAGAACAGTCGCAGGACCTCGAAGGTCTCGGGCTTCAAGGACCCGTCCCAACGGTCGATGACCGGCGCGAGATCCTCCCGGTCCGACGACCACGCGTCGTGGAATCGCAGGTACTGGCGCACGAGCATGGGCATCTCGCACGCCTCGAACGGCCTGAGCACCACCCCGTACCCGGGCGTGATGCCGACCAGGAGGTCGTCGACGCCGAGCCCGGCCAGCATCAGCCCGACGCGGGCGTTCCGATCGAGCACGATTGGCTCGATCAGCTTAGGGAGGACGTCGCTGCGGAAATCCTCGGAGTCGACCGCCTCGGTATGGTCGAGCGCGATCAGGAGTCTGGGCTCGGCCAGCGACGTCAGGACCTCGCGGAACCGGCCGAAGATCTCCTCCAGGTCATCGGGATGGGCGTTGAACTGCTTACGCTCGTCGCGCACCTGCGCTGTCACCTCACCGACGGGGACAGGCTTTCCGACGCACAAGTGGTTAAGCGCGCGCGTCCAGGGATCGAACGGGCGCACGGCGCCGGGCTCCGGGGTGCGGACCTTGTAGACGGCGTCGCGGATGGCGCGCAGGACGTCGATGGCCGAACACTTCGCGCCGTCACGCGCCCCATAATCCGCCGCGAGGTCGACGTACACGACGTCGTGGCCGCGACAGGCGAGCTGGCGCAGCGTCCACACCGCGAGCGCCGTCTTGCCGACGTCCGATTCCCCCTCGATGGAGGTGAGCCTCACGCCTTCGGCGGCGGGGGGGTCGAGACGCTCCAGGAGCGTGCGCCGGTTATCCTTACGGTCGACGAATGGCTTCCGCGGCAGGAGCATATTGACCTTATCCAGCCGCTCTTGGCCGATGCCCAGGCGGGGCGGTAGTACGCGATCGGGTGGGCGCGAGAGCGTCAGCGTAGGCAAGCCGAAGTCGCGCCGGTCGGACCCGGCCGCGAGCGCTCTCTGGCGCCCTCTGGCGACCGCGACCTCGAGGGTGGCGTTCTCCAGCAGGGCGTCATAGAGGCCGCGGCTGAACGTTGCCGCCGCGCCGCCGTCGATGTCGCCCTGCATGGCGAGCACGGCGTAGGCGCCGCGCAACATGAAGGCATCGGCCACCTGCCAGATGCCCACCTGCGGCTGCTGGTCCCCCGATCGGCACGCGTTGAGGGTCGCGATGCGCGGGGTGATCGGCATCGTGTTGGCGATTTGGTCGGCGGTCCAGTCCCACCGCCCCTGGGCGTCGTTCATGACGAGGAGCCCGGTGCCGCGGTTGGACTCGCCGTGGCCGATGAAGTGCAGGACGTGGGGCTTCTGCCGCTCGAGTTCGCGCATCAGAAAGTCACCGCGCGGCGGCTGCCTGATCACCTCGTACTCGACTTCGGGCCCGACCTTGTCGAGAGCGGCATAGAGGTTCTCGAGTTCCTGCTCGACCTTCACTACCCGGTCGCCGGCCTCTGCGCCGACGATGACCGTCACGCGCAGCGGCCACCAATCCGGCTCCGGCGGGGGGTCGGGGTTGAACTGCGGCGTGATCCGCGCGCACGGGTTCTCCGGGTCGGTGAACACCCACCGATTGCCGATCCGGGCGAGCTCCCACGGGAGCACCCGCAACTCCGGCGCGGCGATATCGATGTCGAGCAGTATGCCGAGGCCTTCGCGGCCGGAAGGGCTCTCACCGGGGAAGCGCGCGCGGAACTCTGCCCACTTCTGGCCCACGGAGCCGTAGCCGAGCAGGCCGCCGAGGTAGTTGCCGACACGCTGGAGTTCGCCGAGCGTCGGGAGCTGTGATCGCACCAGCAGGGCGTGTATGCCCTCCTGGTCGAGTGCTACGTCCCTGTCGTCGGCTGGGCGGCTGCCCTCGATGTAAGCGCTCGGCACTATGTCGGATTCGCGCTGCGAGCTGCCGATGAGCTCGAGCGTCAGCGGATAGCCGCCAATGCCTTCGTCGGCCGCCCCCAAACTGAGCTTGACCTGCTTCACCCTTTCCCCCCCGTACCCATTTTCGAGACCTCCGGGGTACTGCGTCAAGCCCGCGCTTGGGAAGCATAACGGTTCGCTCACCGGGCGCCTCATTCGGCGCAGCCTGGCTGCAGAAGTTTCCTTACACCAATACAGAGAGGTCTGAACCGCCCGCTGATACCCCAGAGAGAAGCGGTTAGGAGGAAAGCGCCGTTAGTCAGCATCCCGAGCAGATCCGCGTTCCACAACCACGCACTTCAGCTTGCCGTATGCGCCGCCGACCCGCTGCTGCGCTACGTGTCGTTGTACTGCGA
>WNFJ01400220.1_pt2 | contig 10196 bp, 8 predicted proteins | sample 5400461 | NCBI WGS metagenome assembly WNFJ01 (sample SAMN13153349, study PRJNA577476) | soil metagenome | isolation source: 115 cm saprolite on Douglas fir-dominated hillslope | place: USA:California | collected 2013-09-17
CCTCCCCGAGGTGCGTCCCGTGCGCCCCCGTGCGCGCCCGTGCGCCCCCGTGCGCCCCGGCCCCGGCGCACGCCATTGACCCGGTAACAGTCCGTAAATGTCGTCACGGATGGCAACCGAATGCGCGCGCTTAGCGTCTAAGGGAGGTAGCAGCGGCCACCGAGCGTAACGAGGGGACAACATGAAGCGGGGACTTCGTTCATCTGCCATCATCGCGGCGATCTCCGTTCCGGTCCTCGGCCTCGGCCTGGGACTGAGCACTTTGGGGCTGGGCCTGGGCGGCGCCGCGTCGGCCGCACCGCGGGCCGCGTCGGCCGCGTCGCGGGCTGCGAGCACCGCGGTGAGCCACTTCTCCGAGCGCATGGTGGTGGTCAACTGCCAGGGCCGGCCGCAGGTGCGGCCGGGTGACTTCACGCTGGCCTGCGGGGACGGCAACGACTACCTCACCGGGCTGTCCTGGACGAGCTGGACTGCGGGGCTGGCCAGCGCCAGCGGCGTCCAGGAGGAGAACGACTGCATCCCCTACTGCGCGGCCGGCCACTTCCACGGCTACCCGGTGGATGTCGTCTTCTGGGGCCGGGCCGGGCTCCCCCATGACCCGGGCGCGCAGCGCTACACCAGCGTCACCTTGCTTTACCCGGGCGTCCGGCCGAACGTCTACAACGGTCACCGCTGGGTCAAGGGGCCGTCCGCCGTCACCATGACCCTCTGGTCAGCTCCGAGTTGACACTCGGGGTTGTCCCGGGCATCCTGAGTAAAGTTGAAAACGGGACACCTCGTTCGGTGAGGCGTCTTCACGGACATAGGCCACTGATCCCAACCGTCGAGAGACGCTCCGGATCAGGACACCTCTCCCCGGCCGCCGTGGAGTGCCAAAGCTCTTACGAGAGAGGTGCGGCCAGGGATTTCTTTACCCCCGGCCATTGTTTCCTCAGGTGTCACGCGGAAGGTGCCCACGGGCGGCAGAGCCCGCAGGGCGCGTGTGGCCTGGCGCCCCCGTGCGTCGCGACAGAAGGGAGGCAAGCGATGGACTCCGATAGTCCGGGCCGAAGTTGGCCCTGCTCGCTGCTATCCCGTTCTGTTCCGGGCGCACGCCGACCCCTGTGACCTTCTAAAGCCCTGAGATAACACCAGCGTGCACGTCAGTTAACCCTGCGCCGCTACCCAGGGGTCCGTTAAGCGTGTGCCCCCGTTCCCGTCAGATCTCGTGACGTGAAAGGGGTGTTTACCATGGCCACCATCACTCGTACTGATGTTCGTAATGCCGCTCCTACCGCCGTTCTTGACGACGCGCACGTCGGCGACATCCGCGGCGCGCTGGGCACGATCCCGGCCGACGACCTCGCTCCGCGCGCGGGCCTGTCCGCCAAGCTGAAGACGCTGCTGGCCATCGTGGGCCCCGGCTTGATCGTGATGTGCGGCGACAACGACGCAGGCGCGTTCTCCACCTACGGGCAGGCCGGGCAGAACTACGGCACCCGGCTGCTGTGGACGCTACTGCTGCTGATCCCCGTGCTGTACGTGAACCAGGAGATGGTGCTCAGGCTCGGCGCGGTCACCGGGGTCGGGCACGCCCGGCTGATCCTGGAGAGGTTCGGGAAGTTCTGGGGCGCGTTCTCGGTCATCGACCTGTTCATCCTCAACGCGCTGACCATCGTCACCGAATTCATCGGGATCACGCTGGCCGCCGGATACCTGGGCGTGCCGAAGCTGGTCGCGGTGTTGCTCGCGGCCTGCGTCATCCTAGCGGCGGCTTTCACCGGCAGCTTCCGCAGGTTCGAGCGGATCGCCGTGACGTTCTGCGCCGGGTCGCTGCTGCTCATCCCGCTGTTCCTGCTCACCCACCCGTCAGGCGCGCAGATGGCGCGCGGCTTCGTGGTTCCGGGCCTGCCCGGCGGTTCCGGGCAGCTGGCCACCGTCATGCTGCTGATCATCGGCATCGTTGGCACCACCGTGGCGCCGTGGCAGCTGTTCTTCCAGCAGTCCTACGTGATCGACAAGCGGATCACGCCGCGGTTCATGCGCTACGAGAAGGCCGACCTGTGGATCGGCATCGCGATCGTCGTGCTCGGCGCCGCGGCGCTGATGGGCGCGACCGCCGCCGCGTTCGCCGGGACCGGGGCCGCGGGCAACTTCACCGACGCCGCCGGGCTGGCGCACGGTATCGCGGCGCAGGCGGGCCGCGTCGCGGGCGTGGTATTCGCGGTCGCGCTGCTCGATGCCGCCATCATCGGGGCGTTCGCGGTCTCGCTGTCCAGCGCGTACGCGATCGGCGACGTGCTCGGCCTCAAGCACTCGCTGCACCGGGGAATCCGGCAGGCCAAGGGCTTCTACGCGATCTACACCGCGCTGATCGTCGGTGCCGCCGCCATCGTGCTCATCCCCGGCGCCCCGCTCGGGCTGATAATCGAGGGAGTCCAGGTGCTGGCAGGCGTGCTGCTGCCGAGCGCCACGGTGTTCCTGCTGCTGCTGTGCAACGACCGCGCGGTCCTCGGACCCTGGGTCAACCGTCGCGGCACGAACCTTTTCACCTCGGCGGTGATCGCCGTGCTGGTCACGCTGTCGATCGTGCTGACCGCCTCGGTGCTGTTCCCCCGGATCACCGGCCGGCAGATGATAGACATCATCGTGGGCTGCGCGGTGGCTTCGCTCGCCGCGGGCGCCTGGGCGCTGGCCCGGGCCCGGCGGTCGCACAGCTCGGTCGAGGTGGACCGCGGCGGGCGCGAGAGCTGGCGGATGCCCCCGCTCAACATGCTGTCCAAGCCGATCCTGTCCACGGGCAGGAAGATCGGCCTGGCCGCCCTGCGCACCTACTTGGCGATCGCGATGATCCTGGTCATCGTCAAGATCGTCCAGGTGGCCATCGGGCACTGAGGTAGGGGCCTGCTCGCCGCCGACGGGCCCGCTCAAATGCGGGGCTCTATTTGGCCGAACGAGCCGTGGTGACACCGACAGGCCATGGCGTCCCGTCCGGACCCTAGCCTGTGCCCGCCGACGGAGCGAAAAGGTCGTCGAGCTTATCCATCAGGCCCCCCAGATCCAGGCTGCTAAGCGTGACCTCGCGAGATTCGCCGGGGATCGTCCCCGCAGGGATGATCGCCAGGAACCGGCCGTAGCGGCCCATGTTCGGGGAGGTGAACTGCACCTCCGGATGCTCGCCCTGGAAACGGTGAAGCCGGGCCACTGGATCCTGCCGGGGCGGGCCACCCTCGATGACCCGCAACTTTGTACGCGCGTCGCTCATCATCGGCCCGCCCATGACCGGCTCCGCGACAGGCCCTGGAACGGGCGCGGCGTCTGCTCCTGGCCACCGCGTTTTGACAGGAGCATGTCACGTACGGAAAGAAGACCGCAGACGCTGCTTTCGTCGCTGCCCGCCGCCGCACGTCTGCTCACCGGAGCGCCCCGGCCGTTTCGCTGCTGACTGAGGGAAGTGCCGGCGCCTCGGGGCGGTGGCGCAGTTCGGCGGCCATGATCCCGCGCAGCACGATCGCCATCTCGTCTGGGTATTGCGGGTAGCGGGGGCGCCGGCCACGTCGGCCTCGCCGACCAGAGCGGGCAGGACGCTGGCCGCGGCCGGGGTGAAGAACACGCTGAACGCTGATAGCCCGGCCGCGGCCGCGTACACCACCTACAGCTGGCTGTGGAAAACTGCGAGCAGGGCCACGATGTCTGCCCGGCCCAGGGAGCCGGTGCGAAGTGAAGTTGCAGACCTGCTAGCGGTGGTGATCGAGCGCCCTGGCCCAGGTGCCACATATGAGATGCTGAGCTGCATTAAGGGCTGGAGGAGACATGCCGCTGGCGATCGGGCTATGGCGCGTCGACGGGGGTGTTCCGACGCGCGTGCGCGATTCGGGGGTACCGCTTGAGTCCCGGTTGGAGCAGCTGATTGAGTCCGACCCGGCGATCCTGGGCGAGCTGCTGCTGATAATCGGCCGGCAGGTGCCGACTGCGCATGGCAAGTTCATCGACCTGCTCGCCGTGAGCGCCGACGGCACTTTGCATGTTCTTGAGCTGAAGAGAGAGCGTACCCCGCGTGACGTGGTCGCCCAGATTCTCGACTATGGCTCGTGGGTGGCGGAGCTATCCCACGCCGATGTACTCGGCATTTTCGGAGACTACGAGCACGATCTCGCCTTCGAGGTGGCGTTCGCCAACCGGTTCGGTTCGGGCCCGCCAGAGGAACTGAACGTGTCGCACAAGCTCACCGTGATCGCCAGCGACATCGATCCTGCGACTGAGCGGATCGTCACCTATCTCAACACGGGGTTCGGGGTACCAGTCAACGTGGTCTTTTTCCGCTACTTCCACGACGACGGACGGGAGTATCTAGCCCGGACATGGCTACTGGACGTGGCAGATTCCCCGGCCGGTGCGCGCCTCGGCGGACGGGGCACCAGCCGGGAGCCATGGAACGGCCACGACTGGTATGTGTCGTTCGGTGAAGAGGCGCGCGGCCGGAGCTGGGATGATGCGCGCAAGTACGGGTTCGTCTCAGCTGGCGGCGGCATCTGGTTTTCGAGGACGCTGCGCAGCCTGCCGGTCGGCGCCCGGGTATTCGCCTTCATCCCGCAGGTGGGATACGTCGGGGTAGGTACGGTGACTGGCGAGGCACGCCGGTTCGATGACACGCTCATCATGGCTGACGGCCAGCAGGTGAAACTATCCGAGCAGCCGCTCGCTGGTACCTACCACCACACAGAAGCCGACACTGATGAGACCGCCGAGTATGTCGTTCCCGTCACATGGCTCAAGACCAGGCCACGGGAGCAAGCCGTGCGGCAGAAGGGCCTGTTCGCCAATCAGAACAGCGCATGCAAGCTGCGGAACCGGTTCACGCTCGATACTTTGTATTCTGCATTCGGCCTCGACAGCGACAATGGCGGCCTCTGAGGCCCGTAGCCGACCCGGAGATATCATGATCGTCACCAGCACAAGCCGGAGAGCGGCAGACAAAACAGCGGGATTCTCGCGCAGCCCCCAGCGTTTAGCGCAGGTCAGCCATATCCGTTGTTTTTCCTGCCATTACCGCGACGGGGACCAGCTAACCGGGCGGACCGCGATGATGAAGTGGCTACGATATGAATATCTCGGACGGCGGGCCGGGCTCAGGAGGGGAACTTCTGATGGACACGGAGATCGTTCAGTTCATGGAGCAGGCCGGTCCGTATATGACGGCGGCGATCGGTGCCTACGGTGGGGCGGTGCTGAGTCGGGCGGAGGACGCGGCGGTCGACGCCACAGCGAACTTGGGGCGCCGGATGCTGCGCGCGGGGTGGCACCGCCGCACGGGGCAACGGGCGGAACTGGAACGCGTTGTGCAGGAGGTGGCAGAGGATCCGAACGATACGGACGCTGTTGGCTCGCTGCGAAACCAGATCAAGCGGGCGGTGCGTGAGGACGCGGATCTGCTTCGGGAGTTGGCAGATTTGCTGGCTGCAGCCCCGCCGGGACCGGGATCGGTGATCGCAAACAAGTTCAGGGATCGGGCGGCTGTCGCGACGGGAGCCGGCACCGCGATCAGTGGCAATGTGACGATCCACCACGGACCCGCGGAGAAGCCTTGGCCGATACGGGGTGATGCCATCGCCCCTGAGGGTTGTCAGGGGTGGATCGACAGCCCTCAGGACGGCGAAACAGTGAACAGGAGCATCGCGATTCGGGGACATGTGACCGCCGTCCCGCGCGATCGCCAGCTATGGATCGTAATCCGAGCTGACCAGGGCGGTCTCTTCTGGCCGAAAGAGCCGCCAGTCACCCCTGACCCGGCCGGGCAATTTCACCTCACCCTCCACGAAGCCGGGACTTCATCACGGGTCTACATTTCACTCATCCTTGCATCGCAGGAGGCCAGCAACTTTTTCGCCGACTGGATGCGCAAGGGCAGCGCGACTGGACACTATCCGGGGATATCCCCAACCCCCTCAACCGTTGAGCTCGCGAGTGCGCGAGTCGACTTGAACCCTGCCGTTCGCTGATGGGGCAGGTTGATCTCACCTGGGAGAGATCAACGTGAATGCGGGTGACCGCCAGGGCGACGTAGACGACCTGAGTGACCAGGCTTCGCGAGGTGGCCTGGCGGCCCGGCTGAGCGCGAATCAGCCGATCCTGTTGGCGGTCATCCTGATAGCCGCTGTCTTCCCGGTGCTGCCGCCCGAGGCGCAGAAGGCCATCCTGGACGACGCGGGGCTGGCTGCAGCTGTAGGGACCGTCCTGGCACTGCTTAAGCGCTAAGTGGTTCCCTCGTAGTAATGCGGTAATTCCGTCTGCGTGTCACTCACCCGGGGCCGCGCTCGCATGCATTGCTGCCGGGCTGATAGCAGTCTCTACCAGGTGTGCGGCGGTTCCTGGCCGACCGGGATCTCGTCGAGCTGGCCGTCTGGCCGGGTCCGCCAAGTCACCCCGGCTGCGTCGCGGAAGAAGGCGACAGCGCCGAACATCTCCGGCTTCGCGCCAGGCGGTACGGGCTGGGTGTCTTTGACCTCAGCGCCAGGCATGAGCGGCATTAGGTGATCGTACAGCCTTGAAACTGCTCGTAGGGGGATGGGCGGGGGCCTAATCGTCGGCCCGTATCAGGGCCTCTCCGCTGCGTTAAGGCACGTGCGCCACGCCACTGCGCTCCCGGCGTAACTAGCGCACCGGTCGTCGCCGACGCCCGGCCGGGCCTGGGACGGGACGCCAGGCGTGGCCATCACCGCCTGCGCCCGGCCGGTTTCCCCGGCCGTTCCCCACGCCAAGGGGGACGGGCCCCGCACCTTCTGCATACGCTCTGAGATCAGATGCCCACGTTCGAGGCACGATGGGCCTGGGAACGATAACCTCGCAGGCGCGGCCGTCTCAAGCGGATGCCATCCGCGTGCGGGCCGGGCTTGATCACCTCGTAATCCGCGCGGCCTGCACGTTTATGACAGGCCATTCCCGGGAGCGGGTGTTGACGTGAGGGCTAACAGGGCGATCACGGTGCGGCGCGGGGATGGCGCGCCGGGCAGGCGGTTGGGGCGGCCGGCGGGCATTGCCGCCGTGGCGGCGCTGGCCCTGCTGACGGCGTGCTCGGGTAGCGGGCACAGCACCAGCCAGGTCAGGCCCGTGGCCAACGCCAACGCCGCGGCCACCGCTAAGGCTGCGGCCAGCGCCAAGGCCGCGGCCAGCGCTGAGGCTAAGGCCGCGGCGGCCGCCGCGGAGGTGAAGATAACGCCCCCGAACGGCGCCGCGGATGCCGACCCGTCCAGCGGAATCAGCGTCACGGCGACCGGCGGCACGCTGAAGAACGTCACCGTGCGTACCTCCGGCGACGCCGTCTCCGGCCGCCTCAGCCCGGGCGGCAAAGTCTGGCACACCCAGTGGGCGCTCGACGTCTCGCAGGCCTACACCGTGACGGTCACTGCGTCCGTACGCGGCGGCGGCACCGTCACCACGACGAGCGCGTTCCGCACGCTGGCGCCGAGCCAGACGTTCCGGACCAAGATCTTCGAGGGCTACAACCAGACCTATGGCGTCGGCATGCCGGTCATCCTCACGTTCAGCCAGCCGATCACCGACAAGGCCTCGGTGGAGCGCTCCCTGCAGCTGACGACGTCGAAGCCGGTGGTCGGCGCGTGGTACTGGGACGGCAACCAGTCCCTGGACTTCCGGCCCAGGGACTACTGGCCGGCCGGGACCACGGTGAGTTTCACCGGGCACCTGAACGGCGTGCAGGGCGCGCTGGGCATGTACGGCACCCACACCCTGACCCAGACGTTCGACATCGGTGCGTCTTTGGTGGCGGTAGGGAACACGGCGGCGCACCGCACGCAGATCTACTACAACGGCAAGCTTCGCTATAACTGGCCGATCAGCTCCGGCAGGCCGGGCGACGCCACTCCCAACGGGAGCTATCTCACCATCGAGAAGGAAAATCCGGTGCAGATGGTTGGCCCGGGGTACAGCCTGTCGGTTCCGTGGTCGGTGAGGTTCACATTCAGCGGGGATTACTACCACGATGCCTACTGGTCCGTGGGCCAGCAGGGCTTCGAGAACGTCAGCCATGGCTGTGTCAACCTGTCGCCAGCCAACGCCGAGACGTACTACAACCTCGCCGTGCCCGGTGACCCCATCACTATCGTGGGCAGCCCGAAGGGCGGCACCTGGGACAACGGCTGGACCGAGTGGTTCCTCAGCTGGCCGCAGTACCTCCGCGGCAGCGCGCTGCACCAGGCCCTGCAGGCCGGCCCCGGCGGCAGCACGTTCGTTGACCCTTCGTCGCTGCCAGCCTCGACCGCGACCGCGCCACTGCAGACCGCGCCGGCCAACAACTCAGCCGCCAGATAGCGCGACCGGCCGCGGCCCCGTCAGCCGTGGCCTCTGGAGCCGTACTGAGCCTTGCGAACGCCCGTGGGCCGAGTTTTACTCGACTAGCCAGACGGTTAGCAGAGCCTTCTTTGTCGCCATCCTCGTGTCAACCATGCCTGAAAAGCAAGATCCGCGCGATGTCCCTGACCGCGCTGAACATGGAGGTTTACCTTCCACCCGACTAAACGGACGGTAACCATTGGCGACTTCTCCTCAAGGGCATTCAGCCCGAATCTCAAGGGCATTGACCCGGGCTTCAAGCAAGAGGTCCAGGGTCGTGGCCGCGTTCAGGGGATCCGCGATCGCGGCCCACCGCGCGCCGGCCAGGTCGGCTAGGTGAGCTGCCTGCTCGTGATCGTCGGCCGGCGCCAGGATGATCAGCTCCGGCAACCCGCGGGCCGTCTCTAGCGTGTCGTCGTCATCGGTGCTGCGGCAGTCGGACAGCAGGATGACGACCCGGCGCCGGGCGCGAGCGTGCGAAAGCTGGTCTCGCGCGGCCTTCAGCGCGTCAGCCAGCCTGGTCACCCCGTGTCCCCGGAGCCGGAGCAGCCGCTCGGCCACGGCTGCGGGCACGATGTCGCTGACCAGGGGCCGGATGACGTCGATGGACGCGGCGAAGGAGAGGACGGCGTGTTCGGCCGGGGCTCGCAGCGCGCACGCGGCGGCCACCGTCGCGGCCGACGCCAGCCTGGCGCCGCTCATCGAGCCCGACCGGTCGACCACGACCGCGAACGCCGTATGCGGCCTGGCCCAGTGCAGCGTGGTCAAGTCGTCGAGCGCTACCGGCCGGGACTCGGCCCGGGCCGCCGAAACGCCCTCGATCGAGGCGTCGATATCGAGGTCGCCGTCGGTGGCGCCCCGGACCGGCCGCAGCCGTGAGATCCCGCGCACCGAGGCGCGCCCGGCCCGGGCGCGATCGAGCACGATGCTCGAGCTGAGCCGGATCGCGGCGGCGCGCAGGCGCTCGTCGGTCGCGTTGGTCATGGCGGCGAGGAGCTCGAAGACGGCCGGGTCCTCGGTGAGCGCCCGGTTCATCGCCTGCTCGTCGAGCACGCCGACCTCGGGGCTGATCTCGGCGAAGCGGGCATGACGCGAAAGCTCGTGCCGCCCGACGGTCTTGCCCTCGCGGCTTCCCGACTTGGGCGAATTGGGGCGAGGTCGCTGATCGTGCCCGCCGGCCACCGCAGCGGCCGGCAGGCTCGTCATTCCCCCAGGCCGGTCTCGCCTCCCCGGCCGCGCTCGCCTCCCGAGGTATGCTCATCTCCCGAGCTGTGCTCATCTCCCAGGGCGCCGGCTGGCCCGGCGGGCCGGACGCGCCGGAATATCTCCTCGATGACGTGGTCGGCCGACCGTTGACACGATTCGTGCCGCCGGACGCGCCCGGACAAGGTGGTCAAGGCCGCGTCCAGCCCGACCTGCCAGTCGTGGGCGGGGACGCCGCGGATGTGGGCGAGCTCAGGGACCAGCCGGGCGTAGTCGATGGCACCTCGCACCGAGGCACCCGAACGCAGGTCGGGATGCTCCCGCGTGGCCCGGGCCAGCGCCACCGCCTCGGTGACCAGGGACGGCTTGGCGTGCTCGGCCGCGAGCCGAACGATCTGACGCTCGTGCTCGGCGTCCTGGTACCCCACCGAAATCCGGCAAGTCCGGTCGTACAGGGCCATCGACAGGCGCGATGTCCCGACCGAGTCGTACGGGTTCATGGCCGCGACCAGCCGGAAGCTCTCGTCCGCGGGAACGCGTCCGAGCCGCGGCACGTTGATCTCGCCCTCGGACATGACGGTCAGCAGGACGTTGATCGTCTCTTCGGGAACCCGGTTGAGTTCCTCGACGTACAAGAGCCCGCCGTCGCGCATGGCCCGCACGAG
>WNFJ01294318.1_pt3 | contig 10195 bp, 10 predicted proteins | sample 5400461 | NCBI WGS metagenome assembly WNFJ01 (sample SAMN13153349, study PRJNA577476) | soil metagenome | isolation source: 115 cm saprolite on Douglas fir-dominated hillslope | place: USA:California | collected 2013-09-17
AAGCATCTGTCGTCCGCACGCCGTTTTATCGCTCACGAGGTTCATCTCGCCCTGCGATTCCCGCACGTGCCCGACGCTGCCGCGTCCACCGCATCCCGCACCCAACGTTCGTGACGATCGCGATACGCCCCTCTTTCGGGACGGGATGGCGGGGCATGTACATCTGATTTGGGTCAGGCCGGAACGGAAATATTTTTTCAAACGGGACTGGACAGGATTTGGTGATTTGCCCGTCAGGCAAAATCAGTAAGAGTGGGTAACCACAGCTGTCATCACCCGCGAAAGCGGGTGATCCAGTATTCCAGAGATGCTGGTAATCAATCGAGAGGCTGCGGCGTACTGGATAACCCGCTTTCGCGGGGTATGACGGGGAACTGCCTTCGCGGGTGACGACGGCTGTAATCAATCTCCGCTCGGCGGAGTCAGCGGCTGCACGATCTCCCGGAACGGCGGCAGCGCCTCGCAGCGCGCGGCGTGCGCTGACAGCGCGGGATAACGCGCGGCGCTGAACAGACCGGGATGCGCCTCGCCGGTGAAGCGCAGCACGCAGGCGACCGCGATGTCGGCATGGCCGATACGCTCACCGAACCAGTATGGTGTCGCGATCGCGGCGCGCTCTTTTTCCAGCACCTCGAGCACGCCGCCGATCTGCGCTTCGCAACGCTCGACCCAGATCTTCGATTGATGATCCTTCCGCAGCACGCGCTCATAGAGCAGGCTGACCGCCTTGTCGCCAAGGCCGGTCGCCAGCGCGCAGATGCGCAAGTCACGCCGCCTCTCCAGCCCGTTCTCGGCGATCATCGCGTCTTGCGCACCCGCCAGCTCATCAAGATAGTCCAGGATCGCCGTGCTCTCGATCAGCGCCTCGCCGTCATCGAGCACCAGCGTCGGCACCCGGCGCAGCGGATTGAACGGCGCGATCTTGTCTCCCTCGCCAAAGGTCGACCACGGCCGGTGCTCGAAGGGCAAGCCGTAAAGCCGCATCGCAATCGCGACGCGGCGGACGAAGGGGGAATCGTATTGGCCGATCAGGATCATGGGACTCGCTGTCCTTCTCTCCATTCTTCATGGCCGGGCTTGACCCGGCCATCCATCTTCTTCGAGAAAAATCTTATGAAGCATGATGGATGCCCGGATCAAGTCCGGGAATGACGAGAGGTGAGTTTTCGGCGCGCAGTCTTATTCTGAATCGACGCCGCCGTGCCACGAGCATGTGCCGCGTCCAGAACTGCGGCTAAACCAGCCATCCTTGCATATGCTGCCGTCACCACTATTGCACGACGTGATGGCTGTTATCGCAACGCCAATACCCAACAACGCGAAAATACCGCCTGCTAAGATCATTTCCATGGCGCACCCTCCTGTTTGCGAATCGCAAGCCTGAGAACGTCCATGACCTCGCACAATTCAGGCAACAATGTCGACCACATCCCGGCCAAGCTCCATAGAGAAACGATTGGAAAACTCGACACCATCTGTGGAAAAGTCGGACAACTCAACTTGTACACCGTTGCATTTGCGAATCGCGACTATTGCGGGGATGTTATCGGAATCTGAAAAGGAGCGTTCATGGCAGACGTACAAATTACCTGCATCAACAAGCAGCCCCGCGATAATCCACACGAAGGAATCACTCATCTGGGCAATCCGGCTGCGAATTGGAAATGGCCACGTCAACAAGTGATCGACTCGATCAATGCGAAAGAAAACTCATTCTACACATCGGTGAATGGAAAGCGCGCCGACGTGGGCGTCGTTAACGGCCCTAACGGACAATATCTCCGCACTTACGCCGATGGCGTCTGGAACGACAACCTATTAGCATTAGACGAATGCTCTTAGTCAGAAATCCCTCATGGATGTATTTCGAGCATACAAGCCAATTAGAAACAAGATTGCATCGCTAGCGATTGACGATTCGCTTGCGGTGATTTGGGCCTACTGTCAGTTTTTGCAAATCAATGGATACAAATTTCCTCCGGAAATTGAAGTCGAAAGAAAATTCCTTTCACTCGATGTTCCGCAGAAATGGATTTCTGAGTGGGCTCTCGAGCTGCTGGCGAAGGAGGTGATCCTCAACGGCAACCATGTCTCTTCCAAGAATCGAACACTGCGCACATGGAACACGCTCTCTGAATTTATGAATTTGCTGACAAAGTTGGAGAGTGACATCTATGGTCACTTTGGCTCCGATAAAAAAATACTTCTTGAACTAGTACGGATGGCACATCGTCAATTCATCTGGCAGGGCAATCCGCCTAACGCTGCGTCTATCATAAGATACTACAAGATCTTCAATCGTCCCAAGATAGACGTTTGCCTCGATCGAATTGGACTCAGTATTTGGGAAACGTTCATGTGCGGCGTGGCTTGCTTAGGGTTCTTTCTTGCCCGACCAACAATAAACATTCCTCTGAAATCGGAAATCAAAGCACTGTCGCCGGAAGCAATCGAACGATTCTTATCATTTACCTGCAAGAGTTTTTTAGAACTAAAGCCGCTCTTAAAATCGGAGCAAAGCTACGATGAAAATTTCGCTTACGCGTACAATTCGCTGCACGCCTATCCTCTAATTCGCACCTCCTATAACGGCCAAGAGGCAATCATGTGCCCACTGCCAACGTTGTTATACTGGAGATTTACTGCTGGTCTCTATTACCAGCTTATTGGAGACGACAGATTCCCCAATGAATTTGGTTCTTCATTTCAAAGCTACGCCGGCGAAGTCATTCACGCAGCCTGCCCGGCCGAACGGATTCAGAGTATTCCTGAGGAAGATTACTACGTTGGGAAAATGAAGAAGCGCTCGATCGACTGGATCGTTGCCGATGAACACTCCGCATTGTTTTTAGAATGCAAAGCTAAACGGCTCTCTTGGGGCGCGAAGGCTTTTTTGAACGATCTTCAACCACTTGACGCTGATATCGAAAATATGGCGTCGGCCGTTGTCCAAATCTATAGAACCATTTTGGATTACAAAAAGGGATACTACCGTCATTTTCCTCCGACCGAGAAGCGAAGAATATATCCTGCTGTTGTCACGCTCGAAAATTGGAGATTTTTTGGTCCGATAATGCTCGGAAAGCTCAGTGATGCAGTCGTTGCTCAATTAGCCGCTTCTGAACTCCCTGCTGAACTGCTGGAGCAAATGCCTTATTCGGTTTGGGCCATTGAAGAACTTGAGGTTGGATTGCAGATATTGAATTCCGTCCCGATATCCGATTTCATGGATGGAAAATTGGATAGCAAGGAAATGCGAAGCTGGGATTGGCACGCCTATATGACAAAGACTTTTCCGAAACACTTCCCGGCGAAGAGACTGTTTGATTCGGAGTATGATGAAATGTTCGCAAAGATATTCGCGGCGCAACAAACGGGAAGATGAACACCGGGATCACCAATTTGTTGGGGCGTTTAGAGCGCTATAACCCCTAACCTCTCGTCCCAAAACGGGAGCATCTAAACACTACCCCTCCCCCTCATCGCTCGCCAGCAGCCCCTTCACCGCCCGCGCCCAGCCCTTAAGTTTGCGCTCGCGCGTGGCCGCGCTCATCGCGGGCTTGAAGCGACGTTCCAGCCGCCAGTTGTCGGCAAACTTTGCGGGCTCGGGATAGACGCCAGCCGCCAGCCCCGCGAGATAGGCGGCGCCCAGCGCCGTGGTTTCCTGGATCATCGGGCGATCGACCGGCGCATCCAGCAGATCCGCGAGGCGCTGCATGGTCCAGTCGGAGGCGGTCATGCCGCCATCGACGCGCAGCACGATGTTGGCAGCCTTCGCCTCCGGCCAGTCGGCCCGCATCGCCGCCCACAGATCGAAGGTCTGGTAGCAGACGCTTTCGAGCGCGGCATGCGCGAGCTCGGCGGGGCCGGTGTTGCGGGTCAGCCCGAACAGCGCGCCGCGCACGCGCGGATTCCAGTGGGGCGCGCCCATGCCGACGAAGGCCGGCACCAGATAGACCGATTGCATGGAATCGGATTTATCGGCGAGCGGACCGGTCTCGGCGGCGTTCCTGATGAGCCTGATACCATCGCGCAGCCACTGCACCGCCGAGCCCGCGACGAAGATCGATCCCTCCAGCGCATAGGTGCGCTGGCCCTTGAGCTGATAGGCGATGGTGGTCAAGAGCTTGTTCTTTGACGCCACCGGCGTGGTGCCGGTGTTGAGCAGGGCAAAACAGCCGGTGCCGTAGGTCGACTTGATCATGCCGGGCGAGAAACAGGCTTGTCCAATGGTGGCGGCCTGCTGGTCGCCGGCGATGCCGCGGATTGCAATCGCGCCGTCGAACAGCTCGGGCACGCTGCCGCCGAAGTTCGCCGAAGAATCCCTTACCTCGGAGAGCATCGAGCGCGGCACCCGCAGGATTTTCAGGAGATCGTCGTCCCACTCACCGGTGTGGATGTTGAACAAGAGCGTGCGCGAGGCGTTGGTGGCGTCGGTCGCGTGCACCTTGCCGCCGGTCAGCCGCCACAGCAAATAGCAATCGACGGTGCCGAACATCAGTTCGCCACGCTCGGCGCGGGCGCGCGCGCCGGGCACGTGGTCGAGAATCCAGGCGACCTTGGTGCCGGAGAAATAGGGATCGATGATCAGGCCGGTCTTCGCCGAGATCGCGGGCTCATGGCCTTCATTCTTTAATCTGGCGCAGATATCGGCGGTGCGGCGGTCCTGCCAGACGATGGCGCGATGCACCGCCTTGCCGGTGACGCGGTCCCACACCACGGTGGTTTCGCGCTGGTTGGTGATGCCGATGGCGGCGATGTCCTTGGCGCCGACGTTCGCTTTCCTCAGCGCCTCGCGGCAGGTGGCGATGGTGGAAGTCCAGATGTCCTCCGGCTCGTGCTCGACCCAGCCCGACGCCGGAAAATGCTGCGGGAATTCCTGCTGCGCGGTCGCGGCGATCGAGATGTCCGATCGAAACACGATCGCGCGCGAGGATGTGGTGCCCTGATCGATGGCCAGCACATAAGACATGGCGTTGCTTCCCGGGGTGATTGTTGTGACGCGGTTGCGGCAAGGCAAGCGGATTGGGGAGAGAAGGTCAATATCACCTCAGCGTCGTCGCTGCGAACGCAGGCACCCAAACGCCGAGGAGCTTCAAGTGGGTAACGGAGCCAACGCCACGGGAGAACAATAGGCGCCGGTGGTTATGGGTCCCTGCGTTCGCAGGGATGACGCTGGAGGTACTGCGCGACCCTCTTCACCTCGCCCCGCCTGCGGGGAGAGGTCGGCGCGTAGCGCCGGGTGAGGGGGTTGATGTCCCTCGTTTCGGCTCAGCGGGAAAGAAAGAGCCCCTCACCCCAACCCTCTCCCCGCGAAGAGCGGGGCGAGGGAGAAGCAATCACACCGACGCGGTGGTGACGCCGCCGTCGAGCACGATGGTCTGCCCGGTCATGAAGCTCGAGGCGTCGGAGCCGAGATAGGCCACCGCGCCGGCGATTTCGTCGGGCTCGCCGATCCGCCGCAGCGGCGTGGTGGCGCAGCGGCGCTTCAGCCGCTCCTCGTCTTCCCACAGCGCGCGGGCGAAATCGGTTTTGACGAGGCCGGGCGCCACGCAATTGACGCGGACGCCCTTCGGGCCCCACTCGCCGGCGAGGCTGCGGCATAATGCAAAATCCGCGGCCTTGGAAATCCCGTAGGCGCCGATCACGGTCGAGCCGCGCAAGCCGCCGATCGAGGAGATGATCACCACCGAACCCCTGCCGCGCTCGGCCATGGCGGGGATCACCAGGGAACACAGCCAGATGTTGCTCTTGACGTTCGAGCCCATGATCTTGTCGAAGGCTTCATCCGTGATGTCGAGCAGCGGGCCGTAATAGGGATTCACGGCCGCGTTGCAGACGAGGATGTCGATCTTGCCGTAGTGTCTCACTGCGCCCGCGATCAGCGCCTCGACTTCGGCGCGGCGCGAGATGTTGCAGGGGATGACGTGGGCATCGCCGCCAGCTTGGCGGATGCCGGCCGCCACTTCTTCGCAGGCCTCCGCCTTGCGGCTGGAGATCACCACCCTGGCGCCGAGTTTTGCCAGCAACTCGGCAGACGAGCGGCCGATGCCGCGGCTGGAGCCGGTGATGACGGCGACTTTGCCGGTAAGATCGAACGGGTTGGTTTTCACGAGAGTTTCCTTCCGTCATTCCGGGATGCGCCAACCGAACTCGGGTTTACCCGAGTTCGGCAATATCGTTGGCCAAGTCGGCAACAGCCGACTTGGATGGCGCAGGCCCGGAATCCATGCGCCCGACAGTGGTTATGGATTCCGGGCTCGCTCGCTGCACTCGCGCCCCGGAATGACGGCTTGAGGCTAAACCAGCCCGCCGCTGCTGGTGACGCGCCGCAGGTGATAATCGGTGTCGCCAAAACTGTTCTCGATCATGGTCAGCCGCTTGAAGTAGTGGCCGATCCTGGCCTCCTGCGTCATGCCGATGCCGCCATGCAGCTGGATCGACTGCTGGCCGACGAACTTTCCCGATTTGCCGATCTGCACTTTCGCCGCCGCCACTGCGGTTGAGCGCTCTTTGGCGTCGTCGAAATCGGATGCCATGGTCGCGAACATCGACATGCTGCGGGCCTGCTCGACCGCGACGAACATGTCGGCGGCGCGGTGCTGCAGGGTCTGGAAGCTGCCGATCGGCACGCCGAACTGGGTGCGGGTCTTCAAATATTCGACGGTGGTTTTCAGCGATTCATCCATGATGCCGACGGCCTCCGCGCACATCGCGGTGCGGGCGTCGTCGACCACGCGCTCGATCAGCGGCAAGCTGTCTTCCGGATCGCCGATCGCGGCGTCCGCGCCGACCTCGACGCCGGTAAACGTGATGTCGGCGGCGTGCAGGCCGTCCTGGGTCGGATAGCCTTTCTTGGCCACGCCCCTGGCGTTGCCGGGCACCAGGAACACGCCGATGCCACTGGCGTCGCGTTGGCCGCCTTTGGTGCGCGCGGTCACGATCAGCATGTCGGCGCTCTCGCCGTTGAGCACGACGAATTTCTCGCCGTCGATGACCCAGCCGGATCCTTTTTTCTTGGCCGAGGTCGAGACGTCCTGCAGATCGTAGCGCGAATTCTTCTCGAGCTGCGCAAACGCAAAGGTCTTGCTGCCGTCGATGATGCCCGGAATATGCGCGGCCTTCTGTTCAGCCGAACCGCCGCGGCGCAGAAAACCGCCGCCGATCACCACCGTCGCCAGATAAGGCTCCAGCACCAGCGCCTTGCCGAGCGCCTCCATCACGATCATGGTTTCGACCGCGCCGGCGCCAAAACCGCCGTCGTCTTCGGAGAACGGCAGCCCGAGCAGGCCCTGTTCGGCAAGCTTGTTCCAGAGGCTCTTGCTCCAGCCGCCCTTCTCCGCCGCATATTTTTTGCGTTGATCGAAATCGTAGGATGAGCCCAACAGACCGTCGACGCTTTCCTTGAGAAGCCGCTGCTCCTCGGACAAATCAAAATCCATGTTCTTCTGTTTCCTTACATTTAATAACTCTCGTCATTCCGGGATGCGCCTTCGGTCGGCAATTGCCGACCTGAGGCGACAGGCCCGGAATCCATACTCCCGGCGGTGGTTATGGATTCCGGGCTCGTTCGCTTCGCTCACGCCCCGGAATGACGCCTGAGATTTGAGCCCGGCCCCTCACCCCAACCCTCTCCCGCGAAGTGCGGGGCGAGGGAGAAGAATCACAACCCCAGCACGGCCTTGGTGATGATGTTGCGCTGGATCTCGTTGGAGCCGCCGTAGATCGAGACCTTGCGGTTGTTGAAATAGCTCGGCGCGATCTGCGCGGTCCAGTCCATGGCCTCGTTGCTGCCGTCGTCGCCGTGCTCGTCGTAGGGAGCTGCGAACGGGCCGATCACTTCCATCAACAGCTCGGTGGTGGCCTGCTGGATTTCCGAACCCTTGATCTTCAACACCGAGGACGCAGGATTGGGCTTGCCCTTGCCGTGCTTGCCCTCATCGGCGACGACGCGAAGCTGGGTGAGTTCGAGCGCCTTCAACTCGATCTCGACCTCGGCGAGTTTCTCGCGGAACTTTTGATCCTCGAGCACCGGCCTGCCGCCGGATTCGACCTTGCCCGCCAATTCCCTGATGCGACGAATGCGCTCCTTGGAAACGCCGACGCGGGCGATGCCGGTGCGCTCGTTGCCGAGCAGGAATTTGGCGTAATCCCAGCCCTTGTTTTCCTCGCCGACCAGATTTTCGACCGGCACCTTGACGTCATCGAAGAACACCTCGTTGACCTCATAGCCGCCGTCGATGGTCTGGATCGGGCGCACGGTGATGCCCTTGGTCTTCATGTCGATCAGGATGAACGAGATACCCGACTGCTTCTTGGCGGCGGGATCGGTGCGGCACAGACAGAAGATCCAGTCGGCGTGCTGCGCCAGCGTGGTCCAGGTCTTCTGGCCGTTGACGATGTAGTGGTCGGCCTTGCGCTCGGCCTTGGTCTTCAGGGATGCCAGGTCGGAGCCGGAGCCCGGCTCCGAAAATCCCTGGCACCACCAGTCGTCGACATTGGCGATGCGCGGCAAATAGTGCTTCTTCTGTTGTTCGTTGCCGAAGGTATAGATGACCGGGCCGACCATGCTGACGCCAAAGGCGAGCGGCGACGGCGCCGGCGCCATCTGCAGTTCCTCGTTGAAGATGTAATGCTGAACCGAGCTCCAGCCGGTGCCGCCATATTCCTTCGGCCAGTGCGACACGCCCCAGCCCTTCCTGTTGAGGATGCGCCACCAATCGATCATCTCCTGCTTGGAGAGATGACGGCCCTCCTGCAATTTCTGCCGCGTCGCTGCTGGCACGTTGTCCCGGAAGAAGGCCCGCACTTCGTCACGAAACGCCACCTCTTCCTTGCTGAAGCTGAGATCCATCGGATCCTCCTGTGAGCGAATGAATTACATTCGTAATTACGCGATGTATTTCCTTGCGTCGTCCCCGCCTAGTGCGCAATTGCGCACACGGCGCGGGGACCCATAACCACCGGCGTTCGTGATGACGAAAGTCGGCTACCGCAGTGCCCCCAAGCGCATCCTCGGCGTATGGGTCCCGGCTCGCGCTTCGCTTGGCCGGGACGACTAACGGCGCCGGTCACAAACGACCTCCCGAGACGACTTGCTGTTGTTTGGGCGGCGCGACCGGTTGCCGCTGCTGGTTGCGCAATTCGTGGCGCGAGAGCTTGCCGACCGAGGTGCGCGGCAGTTCCTCGACGAATTCGAGGCTTGCAGGAATTTCGTGCTTGCCGAGCTTGCCGGCGAGGAATGCCTTGAGTTCGTCCAGGGTGAAAGGCTCGGCGCCGGCGCGCAGTTTAACAAAAGCCTTCGCCGCCTCGCCGCGGTAATCGTCGGCAATCCCGATCACGATCACCTCATGCACCGCGGGATGCTCATAGATCGCCTGCTCGATCATCTGAGGATAGACGTTGAAGCCGCCGGAGATGATCATGTCCTTCTTGCGATCGACCAGATAGAAATAGCCGTCGCTGTCCATGTAGCCGATATCGCCGGTCAGGATCGCCGGTCAGGAAACGGTCGCCTACAAAGGCTTCCGCGGTTTCCTGCGGCCTGTTCCAGTAGCCTTTGGTCACGTTCGGCCCCAGAATCCGGATTTCGCCGACCTCGCCCGGCGGCAAAACCTTTTTGGGATCGTCGAGCGCGACCACGTCGATTTCGATGCCGGGCAGCATCAGCCCGATCGAGCCCGGCTTTTCCGGTCCGCCGTCGGGGTGGGCGGTGCCGGGTGAACAGGTCTCGGTCATGCCCCAGCCGCTCTTGAGCTTCATGTTGGTCTTGCGTTCGAAAATCCTGGCGACCTCGACCGGCAAGGGCGCGCCGCCCGATCCGCAGCTGACCAGCGACGACAGATCGCGGCTCTCGAGATCCGGAAGGCTTGCAATCGCGATCCACATTGTGGGAACGCCGGGGAAGGCGGTCGCCCGCTTGACCTCGATGTCGCGCATCACGGCCTCGACGTCGAAGCGCTGGTGCAGCGAGATCAGGTCGCCGCGCTCGAGGCTGCGCAGCAGGATCACGGTCAGTGCGAAGATATGAAACAGCGGCAGCACGCAGATCACGCGCTCGATGGCGTCGCGTCTGGCCCGCGCCGCCTTGCCCCACACATCATAGATCGATACCGCCGAGGTCAGATTGCCATGGCTGAGCATGGCGCCCTTCGGCAGGCCGGTGGTGCCGCCGGTATATTGCAAGAGCGCGACG